>JACDJB010001797.1_pt1 | contig 16691 bp, 13 predicted proteins | sample 7454121 | NCBI WGS metagenome assembly JACDJB01 (sample SAMN14253290, study PRJNA609438) | sludge metagenome | isolation source: sludge after 25d culture with pyrite | collected 2018-12-20 | reverse complement strand
TAACGAGAATATCAGCAAAATAACTGTTCTCCTGCTCATCATCAGTGCATTGATCGGGTTTATTTTTGTTTCGCTCATCAACAACACCATCCGCATTTCCATCTATTCCGAGCGGTTTACCATCAACACGATGCAGTTAGTTGGCGCCGCCCGCTCTTTTGTTCGGAAACCATTTCTGAAACGCGGAATATCATTGGGAATTTTAGGCGCTCTTGTGGCAAATCTTCTGCTTTTTGCTTCTGTTTTTGCATTCAGAAAAGAGTTGGGTGGAATACTTAATCCTGACGAGTACCTGACTCTAACGGCTGTTTTTATTCTTGTTTTCATACTTGGAATGGCAATCTCCTATATTTCAACCTGGTTTGCCGTAAACAAGTTCCTGAAAATGAAATTTGATGATCTGTTTTATTAATTATCTTTGCAGGTTATGAAAAAAAGGAGTACAAAAAAGGAAATTTCAGACGGGAAAACCGGATTTGCCTTGAGTAAGGAGAACTACAACCTGATGGCAATCGGTTTTGGCATCATCGTGATAGGTTTTATTTTGATGATTGGCGGCAAAAGTGATGACCCCAGCGTTTTCAATCCTGAAATTTTCAGTTTCAGGCGAATTGTGCTTGCACCGATGATTCTGCTTTTCGGCTTCATGTTTGAGATTTATGCCATCATGAAGAAGCCGAAAGAGAACAAGTAAACCTGTTCAGAAATGAGTACAATTCAGGCGCTGCTGTTAGGTCTTGTTCAAGGACTTACTGAATTTCTTCCGGTTAGTTCCAGCGGGCATCTCGAAATCGGGCACGTAATTCTTGGTGTTGAAACGGATAATAACCTGCTGTTTGCGGTTACCGTTCACGTTGCCACCGTGCTGAGCACATTGGTTGTTTTTCGCCGCGATATTCTGGCACTCCTGACTGATTTATTCGCCTTCAAATGGAACGAATCCACGCAATACATCTCTAAACTCCTTCTTTCTGCTGTTCCCGTGCTGATTATCGGGCTGTTTTTTGTCGATCATATCGAACAGTTTTTTACGGGAAATCTGCTGCTGGTCGGGAGCATGTTGCTCGTTACCGCCGGCTTACTGACATTTGCTCATTTTGTTAAAAAAGGAAATTCTGAAATCACCCGGGGCAAAGCGCTCATTATTGGTATTGCACAGGCAGTTGCCGTAATTCCCGGCATTTCGCGAAGCGGGGCAACCATTGCAACCGGACTGATTACCGGAGCAAAGAAAGATGAAATTGCCCGTTTCTCATTCCTGATGGTGCTGATTCCCATTTTAGGCGCCGCATTTCTGGATGTTGTCGGCGGGGATTTTACAAAAGCAGCTTCCATCGAAACAATCCCCCTTTTGACCGGCTTTCTTGCAGCATTTTTATCCGGGCTGTTAGCCTGTTCATTAATGATAAAGATAGTTAAGCGCGGAAAACTCATATATTTTGCAATTTACTGTGTAATTATCGGTTTTTTTGCTATCTTTGCAGCCTGATTTTTCACTTTTTTAACATACTGGTTATCAAATGCTTGATGCTGCCCATCCCAAAAAAACATACGATTTTATTGAAGGTGAAGTTTTGTTGTTTGATAAAGATATCACATGGACTTCGTTTGACCTGGTTCAGCGGGTACGCAACACATTATGCAGAAAGCTGGGTATAAAAAAACTGAAAGTCGGACACGCAGGAACGCTTGACCCGCTTGCCAGCGGACTGATGATTCTCTGCACCGGAAAAGCAACCAAACGCATCGAATCGTTTCAGGAAATGGAGAAAGAATATGTGGCAACGCTAAAATTGGGAGCCACCACCCCGTCTTTTGATCTGGAGACGGCAGAAGAGAGCAAAAGTGAAATAAGTCATATCACCCGAAGCGATTTTGAAAAAGCACTGCTGAAATTTTTAGGCGAAACAGAGCAGGTGCCGCCAATCTATTCTGCCGTAAAGGTGAACGGAAAACGGGCGTTTAATTATGCCAGAAGTGGTACAGAACTAAAACTTCAGCCAAAAAAAATTGTTATCAGTGAGATTGTTACCGAATCATTTGAACCGCCTCATGCAACCATTCGCGTGGTTTGCGGCAAAGGGACATACATTCGCGCATTAGCGCGGGATATTGGAAAAGAGCTGGAATGTGGCGCTTACCTGACGAAACTGCGCCGCACAAGAATAGGAGAGTATAAAGTGGAAGATGCCATGACCATTGACTTTTATATAGAAAATCTGAGTGCACTTGTAACAAAACCTGTTGCAGAAACGTAAGCCCTAACCCAGACCGCAATATCCGAACACGAAAAATAAAAACTTAAAAATTTGTGACACTATAAAAAAGTATAAAATAATTGTCCATGAAATGAGCCTTGAAAATAAAGTTTGGATTGGCAGGTTTCATGTTTTACCATTAAAATATTAACAATATAAGAAAGATGAAATTATCGAAGTTTAAGTACGAATTGGATGAAAAAAAAATTGCATTGCACCCGGCGCCCAACAGGGATGAGTCGAAATTGATGGTATTGGACAGAGCAAAGCGTAAAATAGAACACAAACTGTTTAAAGACATTGTTGACTATTTTGATGAAGGAGATGTGCTTGTTTTTAATGATACCAAGGTTTTTCCGGCGAGATTATACGGCAACAAGGAGAAAACAGGTGCTGAAATTGAGGTTTTTCTGCTCAGGGAGCTAAACCGCGAAATGCGTTTGTGGGATGTGCTTGTTGATCCTGCCAGAAAAATCCGTATCGGAAATAAACTCTATTTCGGCGAAAATGACATTTTAGTTGCCGAAGTTATAGATAATACCACATCCAGGGGGCGCACCCTGCGTTTTTTGTATGACGGTCCTTATGATGAATTCAAAAAAACATTACATAATCTGGGAAGCACACCACTGCCAAAATTCATAAAAAGGCCGATAGTTCCTGAAGACGAGGAGCGCTATCAGACAATTTTTGCCAAACATGAAGGAGCTGTGGCAGCGCCTACTGCCGGACTGCATTTCAGCAGGGAGCTACTCAAGCGATTAGAAATCAAGGGGGCAGACTTTGCATACGTTACGCTTCATGCCGGATTGGGAAACTTCAGGAATGTTGAAGTGGAAGATCTCACCAAACACAAAATGGACTCGGAGCAAATCTGGATCAGAGAGGAAGCATGCGATATAATCAATACTGCAAAAGATAACCGGAAAAATATCTGCGCGGTTGGAACAACCGTGATGCGCACACTCGAAAGCTCAGTTACCACTCAGGGACATGCAAAACCTTTTGAAGGATGGACAAATAAATTCATTTTTCCACCCTATGAATTCAACGTGGCAAACTGCATGATTTCCAACTTTCAGCTGCCCTACTCTATTCTGCTTATGATGGTTGCAGCTTTTGGCGGCTATGATTTTGTGATGAAAGCCTATCAGGTTGCCCTGAAAAATGATTACCGGTTTGGTACATACGGAGACGCCATGCTGATTATCTAAATTCGTTGAGGATTCAGGCAGAGAAACAACCATGTTTAAAAGTGGTACTCTTTTTGACATGGTTGTTTCTTTTTATAAAACAAAATGTCATGAGAAAATTACTTTTTTTATCGTTTCTATTCTTTAACCTGCCCCTTTGGGCACAAAACAATAATGAAGTGAGATACATTGAAGTTCACGGAAATGCGGAAATGGAAGTTCAGCCTGATGAGATGGTGCTTTCAATTACAATTCAAGAGTATTACGAAGAGGAATTTCAGAAAGGCAAAGAGCCTAAAAATTACAAGAATAAGGTTCAGCTTGCCAAACTCGAAGACAGCCTGATTAAGAGTTTACGAAAAGTTGGTATCGACAAAGATGATATTCGTGTGCGCAACATGGGAAACTACTGGAGAAGCGAAAGAAAAGAGTTCCTTTTCAACAAGCAGCTTGAAGTAAAAATTTCCGATTTCTCCAAAGTGAATCAGCTCACTTCTCTGGTTGACGGAAAGGGAATCCGTTCGGTTAACGTGGGGCAAATGACTCACTCGAATATTGAAAACTTCAGAAAAGAGGTAAAAACCAATGCGCTGAAAGATGCCCGCGAAAAAGCTGCCTACCTTGTAGAGAGTTTGGGTGAAGAGCTTGGCGAAGTCCTTTCAATTACAGAGCTTAATGACGGATATTCACGTCCAGTGGTTGCAAGAAGCATGCTGATGGCTGCCGATGCCGCCGGTTATGAAAGTGTCGACCAGGTACAAAATATCAATATTTCGTATCAGGTTACTGCAAGGTTCAAAATCAAATAGGGAAAAGCCGGTTACAGCATACCCGATTCCACTTTTTGAGGAGGTGATGCAAATATCCTGTCCCCGGGAGACAATCCCGATTCGATAATCACTTCCTCTTCATTTTCAAGCCCGGGAGTTACTCTCTTTCTCCAGGTTTTCCCGCTTTCTTTTAGATATACATAACTTTCCCCTCCCTGTTTCTGAAGAAAATTCCGGGGAATTTTCACAACATCCGGATATTTTGAAACGATAATCTTATTGTTGGAAGTCATCGAGGGTTTTATCTCTTTTCCATCCGTTTTAAAGTCGATGGTGATACGGAAAACCTTCATGTCAAAACCGGCCAATTCCTGCCCGATATTGGCAATCTCGCTCACCACTCCTTTAAACTTATCTTTCGGGAGGGCATCAATGGTAATTTCGGCGCTGTCGCCCGGAGAGATTTTGGTGATGTCAATCTCAGGAATATATGCTTCGGAAACAGGGGTGGACAAATCGGGCAAAGTGGCAATAGTGGGCATCCACATGCTGACATTATCGCCGGTGCGAAGCTTTCTCCCGTTCCATAAGCGGGCATACATGACCGTTCCCTCTTTTGGGGCAGTTACCTCCACAGCATTCAAAGCAATCTTTAAAAGTGAATCTCTCCTGAAAAAAACATTATGCCGTTTTGTAATCCATGAAATTCTTCTTCTCTGCCCTAATCTCCGCAGTTCATAGTCGCGGTGCTTTTTTTCAATCATCCTGACCGTCTGATCATATTCAACTCTCTTTCTACGCTGATATGCCGGCGACTCAAACTGAGCTTGTTCCAGTTCAATCTCCTTATATTCCAGATCAAACACAAATTCACTCAGCTCCTTTCTCAAACTGGTCAGCGTTATAGATGAATCGATTTTTGCATCGTTCAACTCGGCGGTAACCCGCTCCAGATCCTGACTGTTTCTTTCAATCTGCTGGCTGATTTCTGCCGCATCAAGCGTGGCGACCCAGTCGCCGGGCTGTACAACAGTTCCCTCTTCCACCATCTCCTTAATCTTAAACTGTCTGACAGGTAAGTCCCTATGTGCCAACTCATCGGGCAAACTGATAACAATTGCATTTTTCCCCTGAATTTCACCTTTGACCTCAATGGCAAGCGTAAAATTGCCTTTTCTCACTTTGTGCAGATTTTCTCCCGGAGCAGAAACAATGACAGCAACTATTATAACGGCAATTACCACAACGGCTGCCATGAGTAGCATAAAAATTCTTTTTCGATTCCGCTTCATCGTTCTTTTAATAGTTGTTTATAATCCTTTCAAAATCTTCCGAAAGGGTTACTTTTTTCTCAAAATCGTATAAGGTGAGCCGCCGGATGGTAAAATAGTAATTCCAGTATGAGCGCAGTGCGCGGATATAGGCACGACGCGCCTGCTCCTGGTCATTCCGGGCAAGATTCAGTTTGGTAACATCCACTTTTCCAATAAGAAAGCGCTGCTGGGTAACATCATAGCCTAACTGTGCAATGGTGTCGGCTTTAGCAGTATTTACAACCTGATTAGCTTGCAGGTTGAATTCCATTACGTTCATAATCACATTCTGCTCAAAGTCGATTTTTTCCTGATTCACACTGATTCGAACCACTTCGCGGTTCGACCTTGCCATCGCCAATCTCCCTTTTCGCCGTCCCCAGTCAAGAATGGGCACATTCACCCCAATGCGCAGCCGCTGCCTGTCCAGAGGATTTTGGTAAACTTCGCTGAAATCCTCCGCATTTTGGTTTAAACCATAAAGTGCATACAAATCACCGGTCATTCCCGATTCGCTCTTTGCCTGACTCACCTTCCGATCCTCTTCAATCAGCCTTTGCTCCTGATTCAGGATTTCGGGATTATTCTCTAATGCCATTCCAACTGCCTCATCTGCCAATATCTGTAAATCAGGCAGTTCGTCCGGCACAATACATTCAATCCGGGTATTTTTGTCGAGGCTCAAAAAAGAGTTCAGCTCAGCCTGCGCACGCTCAAGACCAAGTTTAGACTGGGTCAGCGCCAGGGTAGCATTCATCTGGCTGAGTTCCAGATTGAGCAGTTCATCCTGCGTAACGGTGCCCACCTGATATCTCCCCTGCCCTATTTTATAAAGTGTGTCGGCATTGGCAAGGTTTGTTTCTGCAATGTTTACCTCAATCTGCGCATCCACCAAGTTAAAAAAAAGCCGCGAAGCCTTAATGGCAATATCTTCCCGTGACTGAATATAACTTTTTTTAGCTTTTTCAAATTTCAGCGGTTCAATTTTGGCTGTCCATTTCAGTCGGTTATGCCCGCTAAGCGACTGCTGGTAACCGATGCTGAACGGAGAAGATGACCATGACGAAATTTTATTTACTCCCAGTTTTTGTGAGAGATTCAAATCGGAGCGGGCAAAAATCTGACCGCCGGTCAATCCCACATTCTGGTTCAGCGAGAGTGAAATATCCGAATTCAGATCTTCGCGCGGCTTGTATTCATCGCGGTTTTCGTCATAATTGTAAACCTTTTGCATCGACCGGTTGTAATCAATGGGCGTTGCCTGAAGCATCAGGCTCGGCAGCCTGTCGGCTTTGAAATAGCGGAATTCCCAAAAACTGGCTAAAAACATATTTTCATACCGGAAAGCATCCAATGATTGCTGCGAAGCCCTTTCAATAACTGCCTGCAAAGTTAGATACTCCTTGTTGGCAGCTGAACCTGCAAGTCCCGAAAAACTTAAAATAAAAATAACAGCTATGAGTCGTTTCATTCTATAATAAAGTTAAATTTAGTAACGTAACGAATTGACCGGGTCATGCTCTGATGCCCTTTTTGCGGGCAGATAACCGAAAATGATTCCTACAATCACCGAAACACCAAATGAAATGATTATTGAAAAAGCAGAAATTATGGTCTGAATGCCAAAAACCATGGTAATTATTTTTGAAAGCCCCACACCAAGAAATATTCCGATGATTCCGCCACTCAAACTGATAATTGTTGACTCGGAAAGAAACTGAACGATAATATCGATACGGGAAGCGCCAATCGCCTGTCTGACACCGATCTCCCGGATTCTCTCCATCACCGAAGCCAGCATGATGTTCATAATTCCAATGCCACCCACCAACAGGGAAATTCCGGCAATCACTCCCAAAACAATATTGAAAATATTTTTGGTACGCTGCTGCTGTTTGAGCAGCAATTCGGGTATGGTTACTTCAAAATCGAACAAATTATTGTGCCTGCGCAAAAGCATCCTGCGGATAATTTCGGCAGTAGAACTCAACTGTTCAGTTTCAGCTACCTGTATAATAATCTTGTTGAGCTGATTGAGATTTTCCGTTTTATTCCCGTCTCCGCCGCCGGAAGCAGCTAATGCTTCAACCTCTTCTGCACGAATCAGCGAGCGGTTCCGAAAGCGGATATTAACCGTGCGGGTGGGCACAAAAATTTTATTGTCGGTGCTACTTATTCCCAGCTCATCGGAAGCTGAAGCCGTAAAATCGCGACGCTCCACAACTCCGACAACCTGTAGCCAAACATCGCCACATTTAATGAATTTGTCAATCGGATTTTCCTGATTAAAAAATACTTGCCGGATATTGTCTCCGATTATGCAAACGGGAAAGGCGTTTGCCATCTGCTCATCGGTGAACTCTTTCCCGGAAACAATATTGATATTGAATAGTCTGAAATAATTATTATTAACTCCCTCCAACACAACAGGTTTACTCTTTCCATCGTGGATTGCGGAGTAGTTGAACGAAATCACCGGACTCACCCGCTCCACTGTGGGAATAATCTTTTCTATGGATTCTGCATCAAGAAGGGTCAAACCTCTGGAAAATTTTTTGGTGCTCACCTGCTGCACTTCACCACCGTCAGAGTTGGAACTGCTTTCCGAATCGGTGTGGATTATCGGAGAAACAATAATATTATTGACTCCAACCATTTTAATCTGCTCCAGAATTTCCTGCTGTGCACCGTTTCCAATGGCAAGCATGGTGATTACCGCTGCCACTCCGAAAATAATTCCCAATGCGGTAAGCAGTGATTTTACCTTGTTGGCAAAAATTGACTCAATGCCGGTTATTATATCGTGCCCGTAACGCTGAACTATTCCTTTCATCCGATAATCATAAAAAATTCATTTTGACCATCTCCCTTTTTCTCCGGCATTTCATAAGGTTTATTCTTCTGCTCTTCCAACGCCTTTTTTGCCTCTTCTTCTTCGCGCTGCCTGCGCTCTCTGATCTCCTGATAAATATCCAGTCCCTCAAAAGCTAGCTCCTCTGCAAAATCGGGTTCGGTGAGCAAAACCACATCTCCTTCGTTCAATCCCTTGCGAATCAACACATAATTTTCATTCTGACTTCCCAAATCAACCACCTGTTTTATAATTCCACCTTTTTCGAGATAGACAAACTGCAACGAATCATTGGTAAAAACTGCCTCAGCGGGAATGAAGAGTGTATCGGTATAAAAACCGGTTTGTATCTGGTTGCTGGTAGTCATTGCCGGTTTCAGGTCAGAAACATCGCCGAAAATTCTGATTTTCACTTCAAAAACCTTGGCATCGCTTTTCGGCATGGGCTGTCCGATGTTTGCCACCGAAACCACTTCGCCTTCAAGCTCTTTTTCAGGAATGGCATCGATTCCCAGAGCTACCTTCTGCCCAACTTTTATACTGGAAATATCAATTTCATTGACATAAGTTGTGGAAAGCATGGAAGTGAGATCGGGGAGCGTGGCAATAACCGGCATCCATGAACTGACGGTTGAACCCACTTTAATTTTTTCGCGCGTGCGGTCTTTGCCGTAAATAACCATTCCCGATTTAGGCGCATTAATAACTAATGAATGATAGACATTGCTGAGTTTCTCCACCCGGTTTTCCTGTCGTCGCAGGTCAATTTTTCTCCGCTCAACCCGGGATGCTGCCTGACGCTCCTTCAAAACATACCCCTGGACTTCCTGCTCTAATCTCCGTTTGGCTTTGTCTAAGTCCATTTCAGCTTTGCGAATTACGGCTGGAGACTCAAATTTCGACTCTTCGAGAACAATTTTCATCTCCTCCACATTTTCACGCGCATTGATAATCTGGTCACGCACATTGCTGAGCGTGAGATTGGAATCCATTTTTGCATCTTCAAATTCATTGTAGCCCTGCTCCAGTTCCTCACGTGCATTGGTAAGCACTTCTTCAACCGTTTTCTGGTCTAATGTGGCTACATAATCCCCTGTGTTTACGACAGTTCCCTCTTCAACCAAATCGGTGATTTTTATTTCATAGATACGAATATCCGGGTCCCGCAGGCTTTCCGGCACCACTATATTCTCGGAATTTTGCGCCTCCAACTGACCGCTTGAATAGACCTTCATTTCAAACGGACCACGAATCACCTGCACCGTAATTTTTTCAGCTTCGCTTTTGGACTGAGTCAAAAGGAAAAAACCTGCAAGCAGAATCAGGATGGCGACACCCGTCGTTATAAATATTCTTTTATTCATAATTAACTTTTTGGGAAATTCTTCGAAAATAACTGTTTTTCGTACAAAAACTATGCCCACATAAGCTCATTTCTGTTCATTTAATATTTGATTCCCTTTCCTTTCCATCTGAGCTTTGGCAAGTGTCATAATCAGTACACCAGCTACAGTGAGCAAACCTCCGGCAAGCTGATGGGTTTGCGGCAGCGTTCCGAAAAAGAGATAGGCGCCAATCAGCACAAAAATTCCCTTTGATGTTTGCACAACTGATGAACGCGAAGCTTCCATATAACGAAATGAGTAATAAATTGTAATGATTGCCAGCGAAGGTCCGAGCGCCGCACCGACAGTAATGTTTTTCAATGCCGAAAGGGGAATGGCAAATGAGTGTCCAAGGGCAAAAAACATGATAAATGAAAAAACCAGAAGCCAAACCGAACGGTTTAGGCTCAACAGCTCGGGGCTGAGCTTTTTAACGTGCACTTTAACCACTAACGAAGTAATTGTAGCCAAAAGAGCATTTATGAGCACAATTCCGGTACCCGGAATGAACAATTTACTCAACTCTGCTTCACCCGTATATCCAATTATGAAAGCTCCTGCCAACGCCAGAAAAGCGCCGAAAATCTCCACCGCTCCGAATTTCTCCCCAAGAACGGCAATACCGCCCATAGCAAGCATCACGGGATACATATTTCCCAAAAAGGAGGTAACCGCCGGATCGGGAATAATGCGGACAGACGTATAAAAAGAAGTGGTGGTCAAAATCTCTAAAAAACCTAATGTAATTAAAATCTTCACCTGATTCCTGGTCAGTATTTTAATCTGTCGTAAACTTTTGCTCCTTACTGCAAAAATAAAAATAATCAGAGTACTTACCGAAAACCAATAGATTCCAAATACCGCAAGGGGAACTTCATTCAAAGCTGCCTTACTGAAAATATATTCATTGGAAAATGCAAGTGTTCCGATAATTGCATATATATATCCCTTGATTTTGTCCGATTTCATCTGATAAAATTTATGCTTTCAAAAGTTTCTCCGATAATTCCGATGAAATAATTCTGATTATACGCCTTTCTGATTTTTCAATCATCCTTTTTCTTTCCATCTTTAAAATGAGCTGCAAAGATAAAAAACAGATGCGCTTGAATGAATTCCCCGCGATTAATATTCATTTTTACTTCGATAACTGTCACATTTCTCTATTTTTGTTCCTTTATTGGTCTTTTCAATCTGTTTCTGTATAAAATAAACATTACACAAAATCTAAAAATGCTTGAATAAATTTCTTAAAAACATTAAAATGAGCAAAATAAAATTGAATCTGCTGTTTTTAGTAACCATTGTATTGTTCACAGCATCATGCAGTCAGCAAAAAATCATTTTATCGGGAATTGTCCATAATAAAACAGACCATTCGCCGGAACTTCTTGAAGCAAAACTCCTTCGCGACAGCAAAATCAAAACCGGCAGGCAGTATAAGCAGAGTGCAGTTCAGCCGGATGGCTCATTTCAGATGAAAGTGAAACCTGAACGTTCATATATTCTGGAAATCAGCGGAGATGAAGGTTCCGGAAGACTCTTCTTGCCGTCTGAACGCCTGCAGGAAAGAGTTGACATAAGCTACCCGGTTAAAGAGACAATTGTAATTTTTCACACAAACGACAGGCATTTTGACTTTAATCACGAAGCTGAGTTAGTCAAAGCCATAGAAGAAGCACGTGCCGGATATGATGACGTTTTTCTGTTTGAAGCGGGCGATATTTTTGTCCGCCATGCCAACCGCTGGACAATAAACGGTGGCGAACCAAAGGATTCTGCGTGGTATGGCGAGCGGGCGCTGCAACTTGTTCAAAAAATGAATGCCCTCGGATATGATGCCATGACCTTAGGAAATCACGAATTGGCTTATATTAAAGACTATACACGCCGCGCACTTGATGCAGCCAAGTTCCCTATTCTGGCAGCCAACATGCAAATCAGTACGAAGAATCTTCCGCAGCCCGGGTCGCTTATCACACTGAACACTTCCACCGGATATCCGATTACGGTGTTGGGTTTATCCACTGACAATGCTAAAAGAGACGGCGTAAAAGAGTTAGATTTAAATGAAACGGTGAACAAGTATCTTCCGGCGGAAAACGGTGCAGCCATTAAACTTGTGCTGTCGCACATCGGGCTGAAAAAAGATTTGCTGCTTGCCGACACCTTTCCGCAATTTGATGCCATAATTGGCGGACATTCTCACAATCTGTTAGAAGTTCCGACTATTGAAAACTCGGTTCTGGTTGCGCAAGCCGGTGGAAATCCGCACGAAATGTCCGATGAAAATCCTGCATATCTTGGTAAGCTTATTTTCACTTTGGAAAACGGAAAGCTCATCGACAAAAAAGGTTACGTAACTGATCTGCGCTTGAAAAAAGATATTTCGTCAATTCAGATGCCCGAGCGCGGGGTCTGCGCCCACCGCGGAGCCATGGAAACCCATCCTGAAAATACAGTAGTCGCTTTTCGCAAAGCGGTGAGAGCCGGTGCACAAATGATTGAATTTGATGTGCAGCTCAGCAAAGACAAGCAGTTGGTGGTTCTTCATGATATTACCGTTGACCGTACCACAAACGGAAGTGGCAAAGTGGCTGAACTGACCTTTGATGAGATTCGCAAATTGGATGCAGGAAGCTGGAAATCTCCTGAATTTAAAGGACTGAAAATTCCCACACTTGAAGAAGTTTTGGATGAAATGCCAAGAAATGTGTGGCTGAATATTCACCTGAAAGGAGCGGGAGAAACATCTAAAATGGTAGCTGAAATTTTGAAAAAGGATGGCAGGCTCCATCAGGCATTTCTTGCCTGTGACGCAGAAGCTGCCAGACAGGCAAAAAGCGTAGTTCCCGAAATCAAAATATGCAACATGGACAGGCAAGGCTCCGGCAAAGACTATGTAAACAGCACCATTGAAATGGATGCCGACTTTATTCAGCTTAACGGAAAAATTACTCCCGAATTTGCAGATTATGCCAAAGCGCTTAAAGAGAAAGGCATCGGCATCAACTATTTCGGAACCGATTCCTCAGAAGAAATCAGAACATTATACGACTACGGCATTGACTTCCCTTTAGTGAACAATATTCTTAAAAGTATTCATATCGCAACAGAAGCCGGATTTGAACCGGTGAAACCGGTTTTTTGGTGAGGGGAATCAGAAAGGGTGGTTTTGGGTAAAAAACTACTCAGCCTACAAACCAAAATACTCCCTGTACCGGTTGTATAAGTTTCCTGCCTGAAGATATGCCGACTGCGGGCTCATAAAGTGGGAAAATTCAAAAGTGATGGCTTTGTCGTAGCCGGCACGCTGTGCAGCTTCCAACTTCATGCGCAGTTTGTCAAATTTGACAGGCAGGAATTTTATGGGCATGTCGCGATCAAAAGTTTCGGCATTTGTCCAGCATTTCATACCATATTTGTCGGCAAGCTTTTTATTAACCGTAAAAAAGGTGTCCAGCTCATCATAATCTATGTGCCCGTCCTGGAAAGCAACCGCATCCACCACATCGTGAATTCCGGCAAAAATTTCATCCCACTCTTTTTCGTGCTGCTGCACCGAAACAGCTTCATCTTTGGTAAGATCGGCACCACTGGCGGCAACTGCCTTTTTCCCGTCAATCCACGGAGAGATAAAGGTGGGTAAACCGTCCGAGACATCCTTACACTGCTTGCCCATGGCGTGAAAAGCGGTGATTGCGCCTTTTGTGGCACGACTGATTTCACCGCTGAGATACCAACCGCCAAAGCTTTTGAACTTTGCACCATAGTTCTCCCACACCTCGTCAATTACAAATTTATTGTCTTCAATTTCGTGGGTCATGTCTCCGGTTGCCCAGTAATGTCCGGAGTCGTAAAGACCAAAATAAAACTTCATTCCATGTTTTTCGGCAAGGCGCAGATACATCTCCAAGAGATCAACAGAAGGCATGTAACAGCCCTTTTTCAGCAAATATTTTGAAGGATAGGTGATAAACTTCCCGTATCCCGAACGAATCATAATGACAGTATCAATTCCGATAGCTTTCATGTATTGAAAATCCAGGTCCCATTCCGCTTCGCCCCAATTCTGATGGGGAATATCGTGTGAAATTTCATCTAAAAAAGTTCCAGAAATTTGAATACCACCACCTTTGGGAACGATAAGCGTACTTGCCAGACTTTCATTTTTTTCTACTCCCGGCAAACCGGTTCCCTCCATCCGGGGAGTGCCTCTACATGATGAAAGCAAAGGAATGGATGCCACTGAAGCACCTGTGAAGGCAGCTTTTTTAAGAAAATTTCTTCGGTTATTTTGCATTATTTTTAGTTTTTATAAAATCCGTAAATATCAATCTCTTTCCTGTCAAACGGCTGCAAAAGCCGATCAATCAGCAGTACCATTTCTGCACGGGTAATCTCCCGCTTCAAATCAAAATTTTGCAAGCTGAATTGATTATAAATCTTTTGTGCACTTTCAGTGATGTCTGAATCAAACCTAATATCTTCTTCGGCTGCTATTTGAGAAATCAGTTCCAGAGCAGCTTTCAGTGTAACTGCTGTACTGTCTTCATCAATTTTCACCGTCGGATAAATTTCCGTTAACCCCTCAAGTTCAGCAAGAAGAAGCGGGTCATCACTTCTGAACCAGGTTTGATTTGCCCAGCCCTGATTTTTGCCAATGCCTTTCAAGATTCCGGTTACACCGATTCGCTGCAAAGGAAGGAACAGCGGATTGTCTTTTTTCACATCAAGAAAAGGCAGAAGATAGGCGCCGTTTTCCAGCAAAGTTCTTTGCACCTCCCGAACAGATACTTCGCGAATATTTTTTTTGCCTTTCACAGCCAATGCAGCCAATGTTCCCGCAGCCTGACCAATCTGAACCACAACCGGTTGCAGACGGGTTGTTCCGTTCACTAAATTTGTTACAGAAATTGACTTTTCAGCAACAATCAGATTGTCAACATCCTTAGAAATCATCACTCCAAGGGGCAGTCCATAAGAGGGGACGGGATAAAAATGCAGATCGGGCAATGTTTCCCACTCGTGGTACCGCGCATGATGATGATCCACCGGATAATCGCCCACACCTATTGTAGTGCGATAAAGTTTCTGCTCCCGGCTGTATGGATTAGAAATATGATTCAGCGTGAATTGCACAACGCCGTGAATGCGCCGCGATTCGCGATAATACGGAATGAGCGGCAGATTATCATCTGTGGGAAACTCATCATCGGCAAGCCCGAATGTATTCATTCCCAGTTCGGTTTGCATAAAATAGAGAAAACCCAAGGTGAAATTTTTCGCCTGTTTAAGCAGTTCTGTGCGCTCTTCGGGAGTATTCTCAATAAGATTCAGATAAAAGTCATTCCCTTCAATGGGCCAGTTAATCATATATTTGTTGTTGGGCAGTTTTCCATAGGAAATCATATTTCCCTGAGGCCACATCCGGTGTGCTTCTTTTGGCGACACACACAACGGATTCAGGCAACAACAGAAATATTGTGTGGAATCGTAATTCGCAGGTCTTGGTATGGTAACATCATATCCGTAATCCTTGAGAATTGCCACGTAGGTCAAATCCTGAATAATATTGTTTGATTTTTCGGGTGCAATTTCTTCTCCGGTAACATGACGGCTGTCCATGCCAATATCATAGCCAGCACCGCAAGCTTTTGCAACATCACCCAATTCGGTGGCATCAATAACAATTTTCGGATTATATTTTTTAATACCCTCCGGAGTTTCCACTTCAATCTCCCAACCGTTTTGTGTTTTTCGGATAGATTGCAATCCTGAATTGAACAGAATTTTCAGATTTTCCTCCCCAACTGCAATGGCATTAAATATCTGATTTCCAACTGAAGGCTCAAATAGTACACTACTCACCCAACCGGTTTTTAATGCATCCATACCACCATAATAATTCGCCAAAGAATCGCGGAATTCGCCAAAAAAGCCACCCGGTAGATTATAGTTGCCATCCACTGCGCTCACACCTGCCGCGGTGAGCATGCCACCCAGCCATTCTGTCTCCTCCACAATCAGAGTGCTCACACCTAACCTCGCTGAAGAAATTCCGGCACTGATACCGCTGGCACCGCCGCCAATGATGACTATTTCATGCATTGAGCGAACGGGTTTATTACATCCCATAATTGCAATGATTAACAGAAATAACAACTGTGCTTTAATAACGACTGTTTTAAATTTACACATGAGTAAAAATTACTTGTAAAATTATTTATAATTTCTTTTACTATCTGCATACAACATCTTCTATGCTTTGTATCATTTTTTATTCTGTTGCAATCCTAATTCCTTCTTTCACATATTCCCATTGATTTGCCATCTTTAAATGGATCATATCAAACAAAAAATATCCATCACACTCATCCATACATGCTTTGACGGAATTAACAATTGCCTGATTTTCCTGTTCCTGTGTGGCTTCATTTTTAGTATCCCAATTACCAACATCAGGACCTCCAGCTACAAGTGGGCAAGCATTTCTGATTTTCTCTTTTGCCAATTTGCAAAATCCCTGCATTGTCCATTCAGTTGCACCATATACTCTTAAAGGAGAAGCATAAGCTCCGATTAGCATATGATCCATCAATTCAGCATAGCCAAAATTTTGGTATTTGCTTGTTGCCCAGTTGAAATTTAAGTCCGGATTAAATTTATTACTCGCCCAGTTAACTCCGACTTCATAATAAGTAGAATACCATCCTCCCACATATACGCCAAATTTTATATCACTGTTAATTGACTTAACAGTATTTCTGGCTCTATTCATAAAGTCATACATAACTTTTGCTCTAAACTCTATCCATTGTTTAAAATGTTCCGGATATTTCGTCATGGAAATAACATCTTGCATATTAGCACCCGGAGGCAATATATCATTTGGAAAATTACCAACATTTGACCCGATAT
>JACDJB010001796.1_pt1 | contig 16705 bp, 27 predicted proteins | sample 7454121 | NCBI WGS metagenome assembly JACDJB01 (sample SAMN14253290, study PRJNA609438) | sludge metagenome | isolation source: sludge after 25d culture with pyrite | collected 2018-12-20 | reverse complement strand
TTGAATGCTTCCATTATTATTTTTAAACAAATTATTATCTAGAGTAGTACTCTATGATTAGGTTCTCACGAATACCCTCATCTATTTCGTCTCTAATTGGCAATCTTGCAACCATTGCTTTCGTTTCCTTTGTTTCTATCCATTCAGGAACAGGAAACAGCTTCTCTGTAGATGCAAGCTTTGCCATCTTTATCTCTACAGAATCTCCCTCTTTTACCTCTTTAGAAGGAACTGTAAACTTCTTACCATTTAAAAGAACATGACCATGTACTACATACTGTCTTGCAGCTGCTCTTGAAGGAGCTAAACCTGCATAGTAGAGCACATTATCAACTCTCGTCTCTAACATTCTTAAAAGCTCAAGTCCTTTATCTGTATCATATACCTTAGATCTTCTATTAGCCTCTTCGTAAAGACTCTTAAACTGCTTCTCTCTAACTCCATATGTCCTCTTCACTTTCTGTTTCTCTCTAAGTTGAAGACCGTAGTTTGAAAGTCTTGCTCTTCTCTTACTTCCATGTTGACCTGGAACAAAGGGTTTCCTCTTTAATCCAGTCTTCTCTGAAAAAGATCTTGAACCTTTAAGATGCAATTCTACACCCTCTCTTCTACTTAATCTTTCTTTTGGTCCTGTATATCTACCCATTTAAAATATTTATAAATATTATTACTTTCTTGGTGCCTTTCTAGGCCTACATCCATTATGAGGAATAGGGGTTCTGTCTACTAATGTAGTAATCTTTAACCCTGCGGAATCCAAGCCTTTTACAGCTGCATTCCTACCTGCTCCTGGACCACTAACTATTACTTTTACATCCTTAAGTCCATATCTTTTAATTGCCTTCTCTGCTGCATCACTTGCTGCTTTAGTAGCGGCAAATGCTGTACTTCTTTTAGCTCCTTTAAATCCTACTACACTTGGACTACCCTGAACTAACAAGTCCCCATTAATATCTGTTATTGATATTATTGTATTGTTAAATGTAGATTGTATAGTAACAATACCTGATGGAACAACCTTCTTAACTTTCTTTTTAGTAATTGCCATAATATGCTAAGTCTTTTCTAATTTACGATTTAAACCACCTACAGGTCTACTCTTACCTTTTCTAGTATGTGCATTATGCCTTGTTCTTTGTCCTCTAACTGGAAGTCCTAATTTATGCCTAATACCTCTATAGCTTTTAATATCTTTTAATCTCTTAATAGCTCTAAAAATCTTCTGCCTTAACTCTCCCTCTACTTGAATATTCTTATCTAGATACCCTCTGATAATGTCTAACTGCCCTTCATTAAGATCTTTAACAAAAGTATTCTCATCTATCTTTACATCAGAACAGATAAGCTTTGCAGACTTCTCTCCTATACCGTATATGCTCATTAAGGAGACCCATAATCTCTTATCATTTGGTATTTCTATTCCTGCGACTCTTGCCATAGTATATTAATTAAATACAGTTATATATTATCCTTGCCTTTGCTTATGCTTAGGATTCTTTTTACAATAAACATACACACGACCCTTCCTTCGAACGGTATAACAATCTGCACACCTTTTTTTTACCGAAGCCTGTACTTTCATTTTATTTCATTCTATATGTTATTCTACCCTGCATTTTGTCGTATGGTGTCATTTCAATCTTTACTTTATCTCCTTCTAAGATACGAATGTAGTGCATTCTCATCTTGCCAGAAAGATAACCTATTACATTATGCTTAACTCCATTAACCTCTATCTCAACCAAAAACTTTGTATTAGGTAAACACTCCTTTACCTCTCCTTCGAATTCGTAAACTTTCTTTGTCTCAACAGTCATAACCTAACATCCTTGTTAATAAATAGAGTCCAGAGCATTATATCAAAAGTATAAGCTTTTTTCAAAGATTTAAAGCTATTTTCCCTTGAAACATCACTAAAACCCTACAAAGACGAGTTAAGCATATCAAAAAGAGAAACTTTTTACAACCCTAAGCTTAACAGTACTTCTTTATGGATCTCTTCTATACTTGGAGTCGCATCTATCTCTATTAAGATACCCCTCTGCTTATATACTGAAAGGATAGGTTCTATTGTCCTGTTATACTCTCTGATCCTATTTTTAATCCTATCTGGCTGATCATCTTCCCTTTGTATTAGCTTAGTACCACACCTATCACAGTATCCTTTTACTTTCTCTCTCTTGTATTTCTCATGATATGTACTATCACAGTTAGGACATACCCATCTAAGAGACATACGCTCTATAGCGGCTTCCTCAGAGAGAGTAAAATGAATAAAGTAATCTAAACTCCTACCTACACTCTCCAATGTTTTATCAAACATCTCTATCTGTCCTACATCACGAACTACTGAAACAAATGCCCAATGCTTCTCTTTGTCAAACTTCGTAACCCATTTATTTAACATACTATATACTAATTCATTTGGTACCCACTGTCCTTTAGACCAATAGTTATATGCCTTTAAAGCCTCTATATCTGCTTCCTTGTACATAGATCTAAACATATCCCCTGTACCAATATTCTCAAAATCGTAATCATTTTCTAACATCTCTACCTGAGTATCTTTACCACTTCCAGAAGGTCCGTGAAATAGTACTGTTTTCATACAACAATATGTTATATATATTAATTAAGTAATAATACCACAACAATATGAAAATATTTACAGATATCTATCATAATCTCTAGCAACTACCATAGAAGATACCTGCCTTCGTATATCTAGTACAACATTTACCATAATTAGTAACCCGGTACCTGTAATTACTGTAGCTGTCATAAGGTCTAAAGATATCAAAATGTTTGGAAGTATAGATATAAAGCCTAAGAATATAGCACCCACAGTAGCTAATCTAAACGCAACCCTACGTAAATACTCAGATGTATTCTTACCAGGTCTAATACCTGGTATAAAGCCTCCCTGTTGCTGTAAGTTCTTTGCAAGCTCATCTGTCTTAAACACAACAGTAAGGTAGAAGAATGCAAAACCTACTATGAATACAAAAGTAAGTATGTTATTAAAGTATGGATTAGATATTAAAGTCATAGCCTTAGTAGTGAACTCAATAATCTTATCTCCCATATCTCTACTTAATATGAATTTACCAATAAGCTGGGGGAAGGAAAGTAAAGAGACTGCAAAGATAACAGGCATAACACCAAACTGTACTAACTTTATCGGTATATAGCTATCCATAGCACCACCAGTTCTCACCCTACGTGAGTACTGTACACGTACCTTTCTTTGCGCCTCAGTAATATATACCACTGACACTATTAATAGTAATGTAACGAATATAAAGACACCCTTTTGGAATGGATCCATCAATGTGAAGTTAGACCTTAATGTTCCAGGTATACCAGCTACAATACCTAAGAAGATTAAATAGGAAGAACCTCCTCCTACACCACTCTCTGATGTTAATTCTGCAAACCACATAACTAAGATAGAACCTGCTGTTAATGTAGCAACCATTGTTACCAATTGTAATATCTCCAACTCCCCTATCAAACCAAACCCTCTTAAGGTTGAATATATTACAAATGATTGCATAATTGCTAACGGGACAGTAAGTAACCTAGTATACATACTAATCTGCTTTCTACCCTCAGGACCTTCATTCCTTAACTCTTCAATCTTAGGAATAACAGAACCAAGCAGTTGGAATATGATAGATGCATTAATATATGGACTTAAACCAATAGCTGCAATAGAGGCAGTTTCAAGTACACCCCCAGATACTGTAGAAAGCATATCTCCAAAGCTACTACCCTCAAAAAGCATCTTAATAGCGTCCGCAGGAATACCAGCTACAGGAATAGCAGCCAAAAATCTATATGCAAGTAGTATTATTAATGAGAATATTATTTTTTTACGGATCTCTTCTGTCTTAAGGATCCTTCGAAAGGTTTCGAAATATTTATTCATTGTTGTAGAGGTTACTTTATTGTACCCCCTGCTTTTTCTACTTTCTCTTTAGCTGTCTGAGAGGCAGGGATACCTTCAATTACTATCTTTTTACTAATTTCTCCAGAACCTAATATCTTTACTGAAACAGTTCTCTTTGCTATCAATGCTTTCTCTTTTAGACTATCTACAGTTACTAACTCTCCTGCTTTAAAATTCTCTTCTAAAGTATTTAGATTTATAGCTGTAGCTTCTATCTTATTTGGTTTACTAAATCCCTTAGTCTTAGGCATTCTTCTAAAGAAAGGTACATTACCACCCTCAAAGAATACTAATGACTTATGACCAGCTCTAGACTTCTGCCCCTTCATACCTCTAGTAGATGTATGACCACCTACACCAGAGCCGTAACCTCTACCAAGTCTTTTGGCTTTTCCTACTCTCTTCTTTCTTTTTGGAATATTCTCTAAGTACATTTCAATATATTATTAACTTTATTTCTTTTCTCTTCTATTACTATTAGATCTTCTATCTCTACCTCTAAAATCTTTCTTCTCACCTCTTTTCTCTATCCTTTTGGCTGCTTTCCTTTTCTCATCTTTAATTTTATTCTCTTTATCTGTTTCTTTCTTTGCTTCAACTCTATCTCTCATATATTTCATCTTAGAGAGAACTCTTGTATTTCTTAAACTCTTAAGAGCCTCAAAAGTAGCATATGCAGAAGCTATTGAATCTGTAGTACCAAGTAATTTACCATATACATTATCAATACCTGCTAACTCTAAAACTGTTCTTACAGAAGAACCAGCAATTACACCAGTACCTGTTCTTGCAGGTCTAAGTAATACCTTAGCTGCTCCCTCTTTATGCAATACCTCATGTGGAATAGTGTCTCCAGCTAATTGAATCTTTTTCATCTTTTTAATAGCTACTCTCTCTCCCTTCTCTACTGCACTTCTAGTATCTACTCCTCTTCCAAGACCGACCCCAACAGAACCATTATGATCTCCAACAATTACCATTGCACTAAATCTTAATCTCTTACCACCCTTTGTAACCTTAGCAACTCTCCTAATAGAGACGGTCTTCTTATCAAATGGTGATCTTTCTTTTTGATTTCTTCTGTTCTCAAACATCTATTTATATAAACTAAATCTTAATTCCGTTTTTTCTTAATTCCTCTGTAAAAGAAGCTACTAAACCATGATATTTATATCCACTTCTATCAAATACAGCAACCTCTATCTTTCTTTTCTTTAAATCAGTTGCAAATATCTTTGCCATCTTTAATATCTCTTCACTATTCTTCTTGGCCATCTTACTTGTTAAAACAACCCCTTTATCATCATCCGCAACACCAGCATAGAAAAATTTGTTACTTTTAAAAACAAATACTCTTGGTTTAGCAGAAGAACCACTTACCTTCTTCCTAATATGCATCTTCCTTTTTTCTCTTTTTACTACTTTGTTGTATATCATATTTTTGTATTAATAACTATGCACCTACACTAGATTTAGAACTCTTTTTTCTAACATACTCACCCTCATATCTAATACCCTTACCTTTATATGGTTCAGGCTTTCTAATTGACCTTACCTTTGCTCCTAATTCGCCAATCTTCTGTTTATCATGTCCTTTTAATACAACCTTTGTTTCTTCAGGAACCTCAATAGTAATACCCTCTGGACTCTCAACCTTAACAGGGTGATTCCATCCTAAGCTCATTACTAATGTTGTACCTTCCATTCTTGCTCTGTATCCAACACCTACTAATTCTAATCTCTTTTCAAACCCTTCCTTAATACCCTTAACTGCGTTTGCGATTAACACTCTATATGTACCGTGTAAAGCCTTCGCCTCTTTACTCTCATCTATTTTAGATACTAATACCTGATTCTCTTTAATCTCAACCCTAAGTTTCTCTGGTAGCGTTAAAACTGTCTCTTTTCCATTACCAGATACAGTAACTACATTACCTTCTATCTTTACTTGGACTCCCTCTTCAATTGTTATTGGCTCTTGCCCTATTCTAGACATTGTTAATTACCAAATTTTACAGATTAATTCACCACCAATACCTTGACTCTTTGCCATAGCGCCTGACATCAATCCTTTGGATGTAGATATTATTGAAATACCTCTTCCATTCATGATTGGCACTATCTCCTTACTTGTAACATATATTCTCTGACCAGGACTACTTACTCTCTTAAACTCTTTTACTGTTGCCTCTCCATCATCATAAAGGATCTCTACTTCTATCATTCCTTCTACTTCCTCATACCCACCTATCATCTCTTCCTGTTTCAATACTTTCAATATTTCAATATTCATCTTTGTAGATGGCACTAAAACAGTTTCCTTCTTTCTCTGTATTCCATTTTTCATTCTTGCTAAAAAGTCTGCTACTAAATCGTTCATTGTTTCTTTTTAATAAATTACCATATTGCTTTCTTAACTCCAGGGATCTGTCCCTCACTAGCTAATTTTCTAAAACATATTCTACAAATACCGTAATGTCTTAGATATCCTCTAGATCTACCACAAAGTTCACATCTATTATACACCCTTGATTTAAACTTTGACTTTATCTTTAATTGTCTTGCTTTATGTTCTTTAGCCTCTGTTGACATCTTTTTTGAATGGGAACCCAAATTTATCTAAAAGTAATTTACCACCTTTATCATCTTTTGCTGTTGTAACTATTGTTACCTCTAAACTTCTTACCTTTCTAATATTGTTTGCATCTATCTCAGGAAATACTGTTTGATCTTCAATACCTATTGAGTAGTTACCAGCTCCATCAAACGATTTAGGATCTAATCCTCTAAAGTCTTTGACTCTTGGGAATACTACATTAACTAACTTATCAAAGAACTCCCACATTCTATCTCCTCTTAAGATTACAGAAACACCTATATCCATTCCTTCTCTAACCTTAAAAGAAGACACTGCTTTCCTTGCTTTATTTACTACTGGCTTCTGACCAGCTATCTGAGTAATCATGTTTACAATATCCTCTAAAGCTTCACTCTCTTTAATAGAGTCACCTGCACCAACATTGAGAATGATTTTTTTTAGAGTAGGGACTTCCATTATATTGGTATATCCAAACTCCTTCATCATTTCTTCTCTTATTGTATTGTTATACTCTTCTCTTAATCTTGCCATTATTATTTACTTTCTTTCTTCTTAACTACCTTCTTCTTTGTTGTACTAGCTTTCTTAGTTACCTTCTTTACTGTTTCTTTCTTAGCTACTTTCTTTACGGCCTCTTTCTTCTCTACTTCTTTTACAATCTCTATTACTTTATTACACTTCTTACATACCCTTGATACCTTTCCTTCCTCTCTTCTTACTCCTACTCTAGTTGCTTTACCACAGTTAGGACAAATCAACATTACCTTTGATACATCCATAGATTTAACAATTGTTAAAATCTCCGATGTTTTAGTTCTACCATCTCCCTTAACATGCTTTTTAAAGATATTAACTCCCTCTACTACAACCTTACTCTTTTTCATATCTACAGCAACGACCTTCCCCTGCTTATCAGCATCTTTACCATACAAAACTTTTACTATATCTCCTTTTTTAATCTTCATTATCTTTATCTTTAAATTACAATACCTCTGGGGCAAGAGACACTATTTTATCAAAACCCTTCTCTTTTAACTCTCTTGCTACAGGACCAAATATTCTTGAACCCTTAGGTGCCCTCTTACTATCTATTATTACTGCTGCATTATCATCAAATCTAATATATGATCCATCCTTTCTTCTTTGCTCTTTATGAACTCTTATAATGACTGCTGTTAATACTTCACCTTTTTTAACACCACTATTTGCTAAAACCTTTTGAATAGCAACCTTTACAAGATCTCCTAAACCAGCATATCTAATCCTAGAATAACCAGGGATACCGATAATTTTACCTATCTTAGCCCCACTATTATCTGCTATTGTTATTAGACTCTCTTTCTGTACCATTATTCTTTATTATTAATAACTACCCATCTTACATTCTTAGAGTAAGGTTTAGACTCTCTTATTACAACCTTATCTCCGATATTTAACTCTTCATTTGTATGAGCAAAAAATACTTTCTTCTTACTAACTACTTTCTTATATATAGGATGGGTTTGAGTAGTATCTACTCTTACTCTTACAGTACTATCCATTTTGTTGCTTATAACAACCCCTGCGAGCTCTCTTTTCTTTCCTTTATTCTCTATGTTAGTTGTCATTCACGTATATATATATTTTATGTATGTAAAACGGCTAGTATTCTACCAATATTACGATGTTATCTCAAGTCTAAAGTTCTTTTTTAGACACAAACTTGGTTAGTACTGAAAGTTTCTGTGCTCCAAGTCTCATAGCCTCCATAGCTGTCTCTCTATCTACGCCACTAATTTCAAAAAGCATAGTGCCTGGTCTTACTACTGCAACATATCCCTCTACATCACCTTTTCCACCAATCATCTTACTATTAGTACCTTTTTGTGTATATGGTTTATGTGGGAAGATCTTAATCCACACCTTACCTTTTCTCTTAATAGAGCCTGTTATAGCTCTTCTAGCAGCCTCTATTTCTCTAGACTTTATCCATCCACTTTCCATTGATTTAAGACCATGTTCACCAAAGGAAATAGTGTTATTAACGGTAGCTATTCCTCCCATTCTTCCCCTAAAATCTTTTCTATATTTTCTTTTCTTTGGTTGTAACATAGTTAGTTAATATCAATATATTATTCTTCTTCTATCTCTGTTCTATCTCCCTTATATATCCATACCTTAATACCCATAAGTCCTGCATTCAATGTTTTTGCTGTTGCCTCTGCATAGTCAATATCTGCTTTTAATGTTTGAGCTGGAACAGAACCTGCATTTACCTTTACTGTTCTTGCTTGACTTGCATTATTAATACGTCCAGATACCCATATTCTTACTCCCTTTGCACCTGCCATCATAGCTTTCTCTTTAGCACTAGCTACTAGTAATTTAGAAGGCTGTCTTCTTTGAATACCCTCTGCTATTGATTTTGCTATTATACTTGCAGATATATCAGCTTTCTTTACTTCCCTAATCTTAATTTCTACTTCTTTTTTACACATTCTAGATAGCTCTTTCTGTAATACATCTATTCCTTCTCCACCCCTACCAATTGCAACTCCAGGTCTTGCCACATGTAACTCCACTTCTACTTTATTCAAAGTTCTTTTTATACCTAGATTGTCAATACCTGCATCATTCATTCTCTTTAAAACAACCTTTTTTATTCTCATATCTTCTGCGAAAATAGCAGGATAAAGGGCTTTTCTTGCATACCATACTGAATCCCATGTTTTGTTTAAGCCCATCCTTATTGCATTGGCATTAATCTTTCTTCCCATTATTTTACAGTAAGCTCTAAATTAATATGTGACCTTCTTTTCGTTATTCTAGATACTCTACCCTTAGATGCAAACCTTACTCTTTTAAGAGAAGGGGCTCCATCTACTGATAGGTGAGAAATCTTTAACTCTGATTTATCTACACCAAACAGATCTCTAGCATTAGCTATACCACTTAATATCGCATTCTTTAATATTGTAGTTCCCTTCCTATTTGTTAATTGCAATATATCCAATGCATCCTGAGCATCTTTCCCTCTTATCAAGTCTGCTACTAACCTCAACTTCTGAGGAGTATGTGCTACATTCTTAACTTTTACTTTTGTACTCTTAACTTCCATTAAATATATCTATTATTTTATTCTTCAAATCTACCACTACTACCATATACCTTTGCTAGTTTACCCTTCTTAGCATGTCCCTTAAACTTTCTAGTTTGAGAGAACTCTCCTAATCTATGTCCTATCATTGATTCCTCTATTAAGACATCTTCATGTTTCTTACCGTTATATACTCCAAATGTTAAACCTACCATCTCTGGTGTAATTGTTGATGCTCTTGCCCATACTTTGATAGGTTTTCTATTACCGCTATCTAAAGCTTGCTTTACCTTCTTAGCTACATTCTTATCTATATATGGTCCTTTTTTAAGCGATCTTGACATACCTGTTTATCAATAAATTATTTCTTAGCGAAAGGTCTTGTCTTAGGCCTTCTCGTCTTAATTATATATTTTTCTGTTCTCTTATTCTTTCTTGTTCTAGTACCTATTCTGTTACCCCAAATATCTTTAGCCTCTCCTATAGAACCTTTACCTTCACCACCACCGTGTGGATGCTCTACTGCATGCATAGCCATACCTCTTACTACTGGCCTCCATCCTAAGTTTCTTCTTCTACCTGCTTTTCCTAACTTAACATTTAGCTTATCTTCATTACCTACCTGGCCAATAGTTGCCATAGCATCTGCAGGTACTAATCTAATCTCTCCAGAAGAAAGTTTAATTTGAACATACTTACCGGTTGGATCAATACCCTGAACTATGATTTCTTGTCCAGCAGATCTGCCAAATGTTGCTCCCATTCCAACTCTACTCTCAATACAATGAACAACTGTACCTGATGGAATATTCTTTACTCTCATTGCATTACCAGGAAGGATATCTACTTTTTCTCCAGAGATTAATACATCTCCTGTCTTTACTCCTTTGGGTGCAATTATATACCTTCTATCCCCATCTGCATACTGTAAAAGTGCTAAATGTGCAGTTCTATTTGGATCAAAGTAAAGACCCATTACCTTTGCTTCAATATCAAACTTCTCTCTTTTAAAATCTATTATCCTAGTTCTTCTCTTAAAACCACCACCTCTATGTCTAATGGTTATCTTACCTTGGTTATTCCTTCCTGCTCTTTTTCTCTTAGCAACAGTTAAACTCCTTGGGCCACCATCTTTCTCAAGAGCTGACCTATCTTCTAGTCTTGTGCCTCTACGTGTAGAAGTTGTTGCTTTAAATGTCCTTACTGCCATTATTAATTATTTAAAAATTCATCAATTTTATCTCCCTTTTTAAGGGTTACTACTGCTTTCCTCTTATCTGTAATCCTATTTTTCTTGTTTGTTTTCCAATCTCTTTTCATTTTCCCAGGTCTTACAATGATGTTTACAAGCTTAACTGTTACTTTATATTTCTCTTCGACTGCTTTCTTAATTTCAATCTTGTTTACATTACTCTCAACAAAAAATGTGTACTTACTACTTGCATTTGCAAGAGAGTAACTCTTCTCTGATACAACTGGTTGTAAATCTATCTTTTTATTTTCCATTTGTTAATCTATCTTCCAAAATCTTAAGAGATTCTTTATCTATATATACTTTTTTAGAATCTACTATATTCTTTGCATTCAATTTCATAGGATCTATTACATTAATGTTAGAGATATTTCTTAATGCTAAAGAAACATTCTCATCTTGTGATACTAATAGTGTTTTAGAATCTACATTCTTTATAATGCTGTTCCTTACATCCTTTATTTCCTTACCTCTCTCTATATCTACAAAGTCTAATACTTCATCTGCTAATCTTTTTGAAAGCATTATACATGTAGCCTTTTGAACCATCTTTTTATTAATACTTCTCTTCCAGTTTCTATTAATTGGTCCAAATGTAACACCACCACCTACCCAAAGAGGAGATCTAGTTGAACCAGATCTTGCCCTACCAGTACCTTTCTGTTTCCAAGGTTTTCTACCACCACCTCTTACATCACCCTTTCCCTTTACTGAAGATGTACCCTTTCTCTCGTTACTGTTATATACATAGATAACTTGGGCTACTAAATCTCCATTATATGGAACACTCCATACTTTAGGATTAAGAGATATCTCTACTACTTTCTCTGTTTTCTTAATTGTTTTTGTTTCTTTTGTTGTTGCCATTCTAATTATTCAGTAAATATTGCAATTAAATCTCCGTTAGAACCTGGTACTGGACCACTTATCAATATGTAATTCTCTTTTATATCAACTATCTTCTTTCCTTTAATAGTTACAATATCTGTTCCCATTCTTCCACCCATTCTTGTTCCTTTAAATACTCTTCCAGGTGATGCACCTGCACCTATAGAACCTGGAGCCCTAAGTCTATCTGATTGACCATGAGTTCTAGGACCTCCCTTAAACTTGTATCTTTTTACTACACCAGCAAAACCCTTACCCTTAGATACTCCACTTAGAGTAACTGTGTCTCCTATTACAAAGGTCTCTGGCAATATTTCACTTCCTACTTTTAAATCTTCAGGTAAAGTTCCATCAAATACTTTTGTATGTCTTGGAACAAAACCTAACTCTTTATACTGACCCTGTGCTGCTTTATTAGCATTCTTTTTTTGACCCAAACCTAACTCAACCTTTTGTCCATTTACTTTGGCTACTTTGCAACCAGTAACGTCTAAGACTGTCACAGGGATAGCCTTTTCCTCTACGAATACTCTTGTCATTCCTTTTTTTATTCCTAATATAGCCTTCATTTTATTAATATATTTTTATTATCTTTATTGAATCTCAATTTCTACTCCTGCAGGCATTTGTAAATGCTGGAGAGCATCTATAGTCTTAGGTGTAGGGCTTATTATATCTATTACTCTTTTATGAGTTCCTATTTCAAAATGTTCCATCGAACTCTTATAGATGAATGTTGATCTATTTACTGCTACTTTTCTTTTCTTAGTTGGTAGAGGAATAGGGCCAGCAACTTTTGCACCTGTACTAATGGCAGACTCTATAATACTCTTTGCAGATTTGTCTAAGACTACTGCATCATATCCTCTTAACTTTACTCGTATTTTTGCTGTTGCATCACTCATTCTATCTTAAAGAGCTAAATTAAACTTTAGATATGAGAGCGGGTATTAACCCGCCCTCATCTCATTTCTTACTTAACAATCTCAGTAACGATTCCCTTACCTACTGTTTGACCCCCCTCACGAATTGCAAATCCTTGTCCCTTCTCTATTACTACTGGAGAAACTAAAGTTACATTAAACTGAGTATTGTCTCCTGGTGCTACCATTTCGACACCCTCATCTAATGTTACTTCACCGGTAACATCTGCAGTTCTAATATAGAATTGAGGCTTGTATCCACTTACAAATGGAGTGTGTCTTCCACCTTCCTCTTTGCTTAAGATATATACCTCTGCTTTAAACTGTGTATGTGTTTCTGCAGTACCTGGCTTGGAAAGAGTTTGACCTCTCTCTACGTTCTCTCTCTTAAATCCTCTTAGTAAAATACCTACGTTATCTCCTGCTTGGCATTCTTTCATTGATTTGTTGAACATCTCAATTCCTGTAACAGCAGTCTTCTGTGGCTTCCTACCCATTCCTAATACATCAACATCTTCTGCTAGTTTGATCACTCCTCTTTCAACTCTTCCTGTTACTACTGTTCCTCTTCCTTCAATGGAGAATACATCTTCGATAGGCATTAAGAATGGCTTCTCAATATCTCTCTCTGGCATCTCAATATATTCATCTACAGCTTTCATAAGCTCTCTTGCAGACTCTAATCCCTCTTCTTCACCCTTCTCTGCCTTTAATGCATTACCTACAATAATAGGAGCATTTTCATCAAATCCGTACTTTGCTAAAAGATCTTGTACGTCAGCTTTGATAAGCTCTAAGATTTCATCATCTGCTTCTCCAAACTTGTTGATGAATACTACAATCTTAGGAACACCAATTTGCTTTGCAAGAAGTAAGTGCTCTTTTGTCTGAGGCATAGCGCCATCATCAGAAGATACTACTAATATTGCACCATCCATCTGTGCTGCACCAGTGATCATATTCTTAATGTAATCTTTATGACCTGGACAGTCTACTAATGCGTAGTGTCTTGTTTCTGTTTCAAACTCTACGTGAGCAACAGAAATAGTGATAGATTTTGCCCTTGAATCAGGATCCTTATCTAGTTTGTCTATCATTTTCGCACTCTCTGGTGAGAATGCATTTAGAATACCACGAACCAAAGTTGTCTTACCGTGGTCGATATGACCTAGGGTTCCGATATTCATATGAGGCTTAGTTCTATTAAATTCTGCCATGAATATATATTAATTAAATTATATAAAATATATTGTTTAATACCACAATAGAAGGCTACTTACTATTAGTAAGCAAACCTGCGTTGAATATTATCAAAAAGATGTAAGATTTGCAAGTATTTAATTAACATTTCGAACATCTACCTAATTACATTCTAAGCTTTAACTCCACCAATCTCTTCAGCAATACTTTTAGGAACCTCTGCATAGTGCGAAGGCTCTATACTTGCACTACCTCTACCACTTGTAAGAGATCGTAATTCACTAGTATATCCAAATAGTTCTGAAAGAGGTACTAACGCATTAATAACTGTAATACCATTTCCAACATCTTCAGACCCTTGAATTTGACCTCTTTTACTACTTAGAGATCCTGTAACATCCCCCATGTACTCTTGAGGTACCTCTACAGCAACATCCATAATTGGTTCCAAAAGGATAGGATTTGCTCTCTTCATACCTTCTTTAAATGCCATAGATGCTGCGATTTTAAATGCTGCTTCAGATGAATCTACCTCATGGTATGAGCCATCATAAAGAGTAACTTTAATATCTACTACTGGATATCCAGCAACTACACCGGCCTTAAGAGACCCTATTACACCCTTCTCTACTGCAGGAATATATTCTCTAGGTATTACTCCTCCCTTAATAGCATCAATAAATTCAAATCCTTTACCCTTCTCATTAGGTTCAATCTTTAACCAACAGTGACCATACTGACCCTTACCACCAGACTGCTTAATATATCTTCCTTCTGCATTCTCACATACACCCTTTACAGTTTCTCTATACGCTACCTGTGGCTTACCTACATTAGCAATAACATTAAACTCTCTTTTCATTCTCTCTACCATAACTTCAAGATGTAACTCTCCCATACCAGAGATAATGGTTTGACCTGTCTCATGATTTGTTTCTACTTTAAATGTTGGGTCTTCTTTAACAAGTCTTACTAATGCTTCAGACATCTTCTCCTCATCTGACTTTGTAGCAGGTTCAATAGCTTGAGAAACAACTGGCTCTGCAAATGTAATCTGTTCTAATATTATTGGATTGTTTTCATCACAGAGAGTATCCCCTGTTGTAGAGGCCTTTAGACCAACAATGGCTCCTATATCTCCTGTTCTTAACATTTCGACTTCTTCTCTATCATCTGCATGCATAAGGACTAATCTACCTACTCTTTCCTTTATATTCTTTGTAGAATTAAGTACATATGTACCAGATTTAATAGTTCCAGAGTATATTCTGAAGTATGAAAGATTTCCAATATGTGGATCATTTATAATCTTAAATACTAAGCCAGAGAATGGTTCATTCTCATCTGGCTTTCTCTCTATCTCTGCTCCTGTTTTAGGATGATCACCCTGTACAGGCTCTACATCTAATGGAGATGGTAAACAAAGAGTTATGTAATTAAGTAATATCTTTGCCATAGGGGATCTAGAATCTCCTCCTAGTACTGGGAATATCTTGCTCTCTAAAGTTCCTTTCCTTAATACAACTTTTAATTCCTCTGTTGTAATATCCTTTCCTTCGAAATATTTCTCCATCAGTACATCATCCATTTCTACCAATGTCTCTACAAGAGTAGCTCTATATCTATCTACCATAGGTTGAAGTTCAGTAGGTATTTCTATTTCAACAAGATTTTCATTACTAGTATCACCATATGTATATGCTTTCATCTCTAAAAGATCTACATATCCATGTAACGCACTTTCTCTTCCAATTGGGAGAGTAATAGCTACCGCTTTATTACTTAATCTTGCCTTAACTGTAGCAAAACTCTTTTCAAAATCTCCACCAATTAGATTAACCTTATTCATAAAACAAATTCTAGGAACCTTATACTTGTTAGCTTGTCTCCATACTGTTTCAGATTGTGGTTCTACACCTTTTCTTCCATCAAAGATTACAACTGCCCCATCAAGTACACGAAGAGATCTCTCTACTTCTGCAGTGAAATCTACATGCCCTGGAGTATCAATAATGTTAATCCTATACCTCTTACCATCTCTATCCCAGAAACATGTTACAGCTGCTGATTGAATAGTAATACCTCTTTCTCTTTCCTGATCCATAAAGTCAGTTGTTGCCGCTCCATCATGTACCTCTCCAATCTTATGTACCTGGCCGGTAAAGTACAAAAGTCTTTCAGTAGTAGTAGTCTTACCAGCATCAATATGTGCGATAATTCCAATATTTCTGATAGATTCCAACGGCATTTTTACATCATAGGTTTGCATATAATTAATAATAAAATTTAGCACCTAATGGGAAATTAGGATTACATACGCAATGGGGATTATAACAGACTAATCAATCCTAGCCAATAGCTTTTGTGCTTCATCTGTTACCAATCTTTGTGTATCGTACTCTATAGCTTTCTTAGAATAGGTTCTAGCTTCATCTAATATCCCCTCTTGGAAGCGTAATTGACCCATTAAAAGATTATACCTAGGGTCATACTTATCCAAGTTCCAATATACATCTAAAGTTCTCTTTGCTTCATCTAGTTGTGAATTCTCAATAGATATTTTAGATTTCCAATATAGGTAATCTCTTTTATAATTACCTTCTAGTTCTTCATACTCTATCCTATTTGAATAATAAACAGTCTTTTCATTCTGTTTTGTTAAATAAGAAAGTTTAATGTAATAAATATCTACCCATGGATCTGTAAATATCTTCTCTGCTTTTCTTAATATCTCTTCTGCCTTTGTAGTTTGATTATTATCCATCAATAAATCCAAATACTCTTGATATACTTTTACATCTGCACTATCTCCTGC
>JACDJB010001795.1_pt1 | contig 16710 bp, 17 predicted proteins | sample 7454121 | NCBI WGS metagenome assembly JACDJB01 (sample SAMN14253290, study PRJNA609438) | sludge metagenome | isolation source: sludge after 25d culture with pyrite | collected 2018-12-20 | reverse complement strand
AGAGCGTGGGCAGATACGGCTTGCTCGACTTCACACGACCGCCCAAGTGGCCGAGAGCCTGCTTGAAAGCTTCGAGGAAATCGACAAGCGCGGGCAGACTGTTCGCATTGCTGGACTTGACCGGTCGGCGGTGTCCACGATCAATGGCTGGCATGAAGGGTTTATCGAGGAACATGTCAGATTTGGACGCGATACCGTCGCCAAGCGCTACATCAAAAAAGACACGGTTGACGCTGCGGTGGGCGGATTTGAGTACCTAACCGCAAACTCCGACACGTTTCCGATTGACCCGAGAGAGCTTGGCGACACATCTACAGCGCTCGACGGGATAAACCGGGACTTTGACGACCTTTTCGGTAAAGAACAGAGGTTAAGTTGGTGATGAGAACCTGTCAAACGTCAGGATGTGACAGCCCCGCAAAGCATGGCAGCCTCTGCGCTGCGTGCCTGGGCCGTGAGTATCCAATGCTGGAAGAGATGACCATGAAGGCGCTTCGATTGGCGTCCGTCGAGACGGACAGCAGTAAGGCCAACTCTAGCCCATGAGCATTCTTGGCCGCATCCGTGACGCGCTGATCAGGCGCGATTCTATCCCTCGCGTACTCACCCAAGGCGAGGCGCATCCTCACCAGGAATGGCAGGGTGACCTTCCGCTTTGGGGATGGGACAGGGCGGCAATTCAGACAGCGGCCATCGCGCACGACATGGGCAACTTTACCCAGTCGGAGCGGCTCTATGAGGCCATGACGCGAGAGGGGCGCATCTACTCCGCGCTCACGCGACGCGGCGAAGGCGTGCGCGTGTTTCCGTTTGAGTTCGATTATCGGGATGAGACTCCCGACCGGGTCAAGCGAGAGGGCGCAACGCTGCTTGGGATGTGGCCCGAAGAAGTGCTCACGGAAGCGGAGCGCTCCGAGATTGTGATCAGGACGCTGGTATTTGGGTTCTGCGTGGCTCGCGTTCATCGACCCCTCAAAAACGGGCAGAGAGTGCCAAAGCTAGAGCCGTGGACCCATCGCACGCTCACCTGGACCAAACTAGAGGTCGGTTGGGGCTGGCGCGGGCTAGACGAGGCTGGCGTTGTCGTCGAAATCCCGCGTGATGGTAACGATGAATGGATTGTATTCTCTCTAGGTGGGAAGCGTCCTTGGCTCAAGGGGGCCATCCGTCCGCTAGCGCGTATCCTGTATCAGATACTACAGACCTCCGATCTGTGGGACACGGCACAGGAAAAGGCAACGATTGGGCTACGCATGCTTACGTGCCCGTATGAGGTGCGCGAACAAGCAGAGGTTGATCGTGCATGGTCTGTAGCCCGCAAACTGCGCAGCGGAGATACCTGGCTCAAGCCCAAGAATTGGGATCTTGAGCTATTGGAGAGCAAGCACGGAGACAGCGGCACGGGAGCGTTTAAGGAGCGCCTAACCGTCCTGTGGGCGACAGTAGCAATCATCATCCTATATCACAACCTCACCCAAGAGACGAAGGGCGGGAGTCTGGCTGCGACCAAAAGCGCAATGGATCTCCCCCGTGAAGCTGCGGTAACGGATGCGCGAATCCTGACGATTGGGTATCGGCAGGCTTGCCGCTTCTGGATTGAGATGAACTTTGCGCCGGTCAACTATCCGGAGTTGCCGCGCTCTCTATCCTATTACGCGCCCATTCCAGAGTTTGAGACAGAGGAGCCAGCCGACGAAAAACAAGAGGCTGAGACAGGGCAGCAGAATGCGTCGGCGCTCAAGTCGTTTATCGATGCTGCGAAGGCGTCAGGGGTCGAGATCAAGTCGATCGGAATTGACTGGCGCGAGACTGCTCGGCGCTGCAATGTGGCTCTGATCAATACAGGGGACGAGGAAGAATCAGAAGATACCGGCAAGCCACCCGTGGTGTACGTGGAAGCACAGCCGGTAGATCCTACGCTGCCAGCCAAGCCAGCGGTGGCCAAGATGGCAGCAGGTCGTGAGCCTGAATCGGAGGGTGAGAGATTGGGCGTGGACTCCGAACCGGCCAAGATTTTGTGGACGGCCTAATCGTTCCACAGACAGAAGCGCGAGCCTATTCGCTCGCCATTGACCGAGCAGAGGACTACGAAAACCTGATTGCTGGCATTGATAACGTCTACCACAACGCGAGCCCGCAGATCTTGGCGCAGCGGATTGCGGAAGCGCTCACTCTGTCAGAGCTTGCAGCGGCTTTAGGAGTGGCGGAAGACTACCAAGGCACAGAGACGATCGAAATGAACGCGGGCCGCTGGAAGGTGCCTTCTCTGTTCACAAAAGCGGCATCTTGGCTACTTGGTAAGATTGAGCGGTCCGCTGCCATTCCAGTCGTGTACGAGTTCGCAGAGAAACCGGTCAAACGGGCTCCGATGGTTGCCGCTGCGGTGCAGCTTGATACGGCATCCCAGCTGCGAGCGAAGGCAGGGCAGGCTCAGAAGGCAAAACAGCCGATCGAAGAGGCCAAGACCGAGCTCCATGCACTGATGCGCGAGCTTGGCGTTGATCCTACCCCTGTGGTGTCACATCCGATCATCGTCGAAGAGGTACAGAGCCGGTTTTCGCGCACGCGAGAGACGATCCTGTCGCTTGATTTCTATCGGGCGACATACCCGTTTTGGCAGTACTCCTCAGTGCTCGACAACAACACTACAAAGGGGTGCAGGGCGCTTGACGGTCTGACGATGCCAGCCAGCGATCCTAGGTGGGTCGGATACGTACCACCGCGTCACTGGCGCTGCCGTGCCCATGTGCTCGCAGTGGTCCACTCTGAGGGCGTAAAAGCTCGGAAGACCGAGCCGAATCCTGAGTACGCAGGTGACGGTAGTTTTGGCACTCTGATTGACGAGTGGGAACCGAAACCAAGCAGTTACCCCAAAGACCTGTGGGACATCTACGCAGAGGCCAAAGGAATAGCATCGCCTCACATCGAATTGGAGGGCAAGTGGTGGCGGAAATCAACATCCTCAACTATCGATGGGCAGCCATAAAGACCGGGCGCAAGGCGTGGCGTCTATACGGAACACGGACCACGCTTGGTCAAGATGACGCAGACACCGAGGCACTTCTAGCCCTTGCGGAGTGTCCACGCACGTTCAAGCCCGACAAAGGGCATTTTGGCTGCTACGTCAAGCGGGCGGCATATAATGCCGTACGTCGAGCGTGTGAGAAAAACGCGGCCTACGTTGTAGTCGAGGAAGTGCGCGAGCCAGAACAGGCAAGCAGCATCAAAGACCGAGCCCACGGTCTGCGTGAGTACCTGGAAAAATACCCACAGCACCTTGCCGCGATCGAGGAACTGACAAACCCAAGCCGCAAGCCGAGCCGGTCAGCGTTGGCCATCATGGGCTATATGAGGCGTTCCATCGGAGAGAAACCCAAGCGATGCCGACTGCTCACGACTCCAGTGGTAGCGCAACGGCTTGGAACCGTGGATCGTCGAGTGCGTGCCTTGTGCGATCTTGGGACGCTTCCAGCAGTGCGGAAAGCGGGAGAGTGGCGGGTGAGCGCCGCAGATCTGCGGAAGTATCGACGCAAGCGCATGCAAAGCCTACTAGAGCAGGGGCTTAGCTGTCGATTGGCAGCCGAGCGCGTTGGAATGAACGAACAGGCAGCGCAGAGGCTTGCCAGATCGCTTGGCTGCCAGCGCCCAAGGGGTAAACCGTCAAAACGTGTCATGGTCCAATAAAACAATTTCGCGACGGGAAAGCATGCGGACGTGTTTTTTTTCACCTTTGACGCATGCTGACCGAACCGCCCGCTCCATCTGTTCGTGTTCCCAACTTTGACAAGCCAGCGCCTACCCGAGTACGCGCCTACAATCTCGGCGCAAACCCATTTGAGTACCAAGTGGGACCGACGAGGCAGCGTGATGTGCTGCATGTGGACCCAGCAGATGTAGACGCTGTTTTGCAGGCCTTCCAAGCGCAAGGCGTAGCGCTGCCAATCTACAAAGAGCACGATGAATCGCAAGGCAGTTTTGGCGCAATGACGTTAGAGCGCGCAGAAGATGGCGGCATTGACCAGATTTGGAGTCTCAACCCGGAAGGCTTGGCGCTGGTAGCTGGTGGGCGCTGGATGTATGACAGCCCTGAAATCGTGGCCCAAACGATGCAGGACGGGCGCAAGCACTTGCGCGAGATCCGCAGCGGCTCCTTGGTGAATAAGCCAGCGCGGACAGCTTCCAAGCCTCTTTTGATGTCAGCAATGGCAAAACCGGCGGCTTATATCCAAGATGCGCGAAAGTGCCTAGAGCACATCGGCAGTCTTGAGCAATCGTGCAAAGGCATGGCGGCGGGGCAAAACGAGCAAATGAAAGCAGCACTAGAACTGCTCAATCCCGTGCTTGGTAAGGCTGCCGCTCACATCCAATCGGCGATTGACGAAATGGACATTGCCGAGAGTGCCGACGAAAACCCTCTCCCAGAATCGCAAGGAATCAAGAAGATGAGCACTCAGACCCAGCAGCCCGAAGTGCTGCAAATGTCCTCTGCCGACCGTGACGCGCTGAAACTCGGCGCGGAAGTACTGAAGATGACCGGCGCTGCAACGGGAGCCGAAGCGCTTGGCAAACTGGAAGGCGAGCGCGCCTTGACCGACGTTCTTAAAGCCGAGATCGTCAAGATGGGCGCAGAGCTCGGCATCCAGGGCTTCACCAGCGACGCGGACAAGTTTGCCAAGTATGAGCCGTCGCGGCTGCTGGCCTATATGTCCACCGCTCCACGCATCAAGGGCAGCGTGGCCCAAGAATCGAACACCGCGCCGACCGTGGACGCCTCGACCGCACAGGTTGAGAAGGACATGGAAGACCGCATTAACCGAAGCCTTGCCCGAAATGGCATCAAGGCGGGAGCGTAATCATGACCGCGATTGCAGTCGGAACCGTCATTGACCAGAAGGGCAGCGCCGCGCGTACGTGGTCCCGCCCGTGCTACACCATCCTCAAGGGTCAGAAGATTCCCCGTGGCGCTTTGGCGATGGTCCACAACGGGCGAGCCATGAACGCTGGCCCGCTCGATATCACCAAGTCCGATGCCGATGGTGGCCCACTCAAGGCGACCGGAGCGGATGCCAATGGCCATGTCTACTTCTGGTCGCTATTCGGCCAAGGCGTGAGCGTGAGCCTCGCGAATGCCGTTGCTTTGTCCATCTCCGTGGACGTGGCAAACGTCGTCGCGATCAAAGGTCCGGTGGCCAGTCTGACCGCTGCCGAAGTTGTGCAAGCAGTGCAGGCCCATGCTCGCGCAAGCCAACTGCTTGAGTGCATGTATTCGGGCACTGGCGCTGGTTTGTTTGCCGCGATGGCTCCGACCTCGGTTCCACACGTCGAACTGCTTGGCGTCGCGATGTTCGACCTCGACAACAGCAGCGATGCAGTGAATGACAACACGATCCCACCCGGTCAGGCAGAGTTTCGCTACGGAAAAATGTACCTGCTGAACGACACCGGCAACCCCGTGACAGCAACCGGAGTTCCCGGAATGGGCTACGTGCTTGATAACGTAACCATCACCGCCATCCGCACCGCCTACTGCTTGCCAGTCCGCATCGATGATCTCGGCGCGTACGGCAAGACGGCTGGCATGGTCTGCGTGGACATCAAGTAAAGGACTGACACATCATGTCACTCATTGGACAAAGCGGAATCAATGCAGCCACGGCGGGAAAACTGGACAGCGCGATCCAGAAGCTCAACCTCACTTGGTTGAACGCCAAGCAGATTTTCGATCAGACCCTAACCGGCAAGGTCGCGACGTTTGACTACCAGACCGGCGACGAGATCAAGTTCTGGATGCGGCTCGCTGCCTATCGCGAACAAAAGAAGAGCCTGACCGCGACCCGTGATTGGTCGGAGACTGGCAAGATCCTGGCGGCGTCGGTCGGTTACAACCGCTACGACCTGCACGCTGAGCAGATCCCAATCAGCTCGACCTCCGACCCGTATGGCATCTTCATGCAGTTCGCCGAAAACGCGACGGACTACTTCATTCGCTTCCCGCTGCGGCGCGTCGTGAATGAGGTACTCCAGACCAACCCGGCGTGTCTGTTCGATGGTCTGCCGCTGTTCAACTCGGCTCACAAGATTGACCCGACGGCCAAGGTGGTCAAGACCTTCTCGAACGATTTGACGTTCAAGATCAGCGAGACGGGCTGGAGCGGGCTTAAAGACGCGATCATGCAGATTCCCGCGCCAAATGGGTATCTTGCGAACGCGACCATGGGCGTGCCCGAAATTTGGGTTCCGTCCGATGCGATGCACGTCAAGTTCGCGAAGCTGTTCGGAACCGGAAACGGCGGTCAGGGTGGCACGTTCCAGGCCAAGGATTTCACCACCTACGCGGCGTCGGAAAGCATCACTGTCACCAGCCGAGCGGTCATTCGAACCGTGCCCGAAATGCTCGCGGGTAAGGACATCGACAGCGGAGCAACTCTCGACGCCGACGCAGCGCTGCACTACTACGTGTTTCTCAACACGTCGTCCTATGATCGCGGCGTCGTCGTTCGTATGCCGCGCCCAATGACCGTCAAGCGGTCGAGTGGTGGAGCCGATGACCCCAGCGTGGCCGAGTCAAACACCATGCGCGCTTGGTCTGACTGCGAAGCCGGTTTCGCTCCCGGTCTGCCGCAGAAGATCTTTCGGGTCAAGGACGCCTAATGTCCAGTTGGCGCAAAATCGGGGTGGTCGATGCCATCCCGACCGACCCACCTGGAACGGGCGCAGCGGTGCTCAGTTTCAAAGCGCAGCTCGGCAATGTGCTAGAGCTGACCGTGAACGCGGCTGGCGCTGCTGATGAGCTTGTGCTTTTGCGATGGATGGTCCCCGAGACCAACGCCGCGTCGAATCTCTCCGCAACTGGCGAGTGGCGACGATGGCGCGAAGATGCTCCCGTGATCATTGATGCGGTGGCGCAAACCTACTCGGCGCGGTATGAGCATCCTCAGAACGACACGAACCACTGGCTTCTTCTGTCCACCACGGCAAACGCGGCAAACTCCCAAGCCGATGCCGAGTGCGTCCACTATCGCGGCTCTATGTAAGGCCCGCCGTCCCGTCATTTGTAGCGTATGCCCGCGCTACCATCTCAACACTACACGACCCCTGCCCGAGTCTGGTTGATCGGACTCCCTGAAAAGACCTTATTCGGCAAGGATACAAACCTGTCGCCGGGTACGTTTACCGCTCCGGTCAAACTGGCTGGAACCGGCACGGGTTTGGTCTACGTTGACGGCAACGCTCACGACACCTACGCCGATTTGCGGGTTAAGTGTTTTGCTGCTGGCTCGGTCAACCAACGCGGACTGGTCAATCCTGGCGCGCTTCCGGTGTTTCAGATCTCCGACGATGGCGGGGTGACTTGGGGCAATGCCGAGACGGTCAGCGAAGATGAAGACACGGCATTTATTGACGATTTAAGCCGGGGCGTGCGCTGGAAGTTTACAGGGGCCACGCCGGTCTTTGCCGTGGGCGACATCTGGCAGACCAGCGCGCAGCCATCGCCAAACATCACCGCGCTTATCGGCGTGTGCTCGTCGGGTGCCAATCAAAAGCTACTCGGCAGTTTCAAGCTCCCGCTTGTGACGTGGCCAGAAAGCCTCGAAACGGTGATTGCCTACTACGTGCGGTGGGCGCTCATCGTCAAGCGTGGACTGTCTGCCGAGCAAAACATGCAGCAGTACAAGCCGTCTGTCGCAGAGTTACCAGGCGGAGGCACTGCTCAGGGATGGTTAGACGCGGCACAGCGCGGAGACTTCCAAGACGACCCTGATTTTACTCGGGCTGGCTCATCGTTTGTCGAGGCCGATATCATGCTTCCGCAGCAGCAAGAGGTCGATTTTGGTACTCGCATGTGGACGCCATGAGCGGCATCAAGGGCAACTTCGGTGGGCTCCGGTCGCTCATTGGCAAGATGCGGTCGGCTGCAAGTGGCGCGCTGGTCAAGCAGGAGAGCGCGATTATGAAGTCGGCAGAGTACGCGGTGCGCGAAACCGTTGCCGAATCGTTTCTGTACCAGCGAACACCAGACGGAGAGGCTTGGAAACCGCGTATCACGGTGTACGGAGATTACCGCGACGCGAACCCGCTGCTTTTCGATCTTTTGAGCTTTATGCAGTACGAAACCAGCGACGGGAAAATCAAAGTTACAAACCGCAAGCCATATGCGTTTTATCACCTGAAAGCGTACAAACGTCGACCTGCCCGCGTGTTTTTACCGTCGAACACCGCACCTGGAAAGCTGGCGGACAAATTAAAACTTGGCATCAACCGGGCCGTGCGCTCGTTTTTTAACCTGTGACCCATGGCAATAGCTCAACCTGGAAAACAGTACTACCGCAGCCTCTATGACGTGTATGAGGACGTGCATTTAAACAAGCGTCTGGCTGGCATTGCTAAGGCATGGGGACGCAAGGACGGTAAAGCGCTATCCATCACGCCTCGCATCCGCTGGGAGCCGGGTGCGGACAAGTTCAAGCCAGCCGAGATGTCTGGAGAGATTGCCGTGCTCCCATGGCGCACCGGGCGAAATGAGCAGGTGATGATTGAGGAGTTCGATCGCCGCGATGCTAGGGCGACGATTTTTCTGTTTGCCGACACCTACCCGGAGGCGGAGCGACTGCTTGAAAACTTCCGTGGCGCTCTGTCTGACGTGCTTCGAGCCACAAGCGTTTACGAAGCGACTGACGGGCAGTGGATACAGCCGGAGGATGATTCGATCAATACCTGGGAGTTTCGCATGCCTCTATCCGTGCGCTTGGTCTTGGCGGACCTTAACCCGGTCTTCTTACCTACAAACGACATCGGAACCCTGGGGACACCATGAGCAATCCGTCCACTACGCTCTCTCTCACCAGTTCGGCACCACCGGCTGCTGTGCAATCCGTGGCCAATCGGGTCCACGTAATCGGCCCGTGTAGCGCTGGCCCACTCAATACCCCAACCGCCAAGAATCGCCTGTCTGACTTCGCGACCAATGGTTACGGGCCTGGTGTGTCGTGCGCCGCTGAAGTCTTCAGCGAAGCGGCTACCAACCTCAAAGAAACCGGCCTTCCGGTGTTCCTGACCCGTTCGGCTACCTCGATTCCAAGCACGCTGGGCACCATGGTCAAAACCCCTGCATCTGTGGGGACTCCCCTGTATGACTACGGACAGATCAAGCTCGCCGGAGCAGACCAGAACGGTGATCTGTTTTGGCAGGCTGTACAGTCCGGGGTATCGTTGGCGGTTGTGCTCGGTGGTGCGCTTGCAAATGCCATCGTCAACAAAGCCATTACGCTTACCATCCCTGCGGCAACCACGGCGACAGCCGTTGCAGCTTACTGGAACGGCATTGCCGCGCTCACTGCGCTGGCTTCGATCTCGGCGCATGGAACCGGAGCAAGCGATGCGGGCACTACGTTGACCGCGACTCAATTCGATGCCGGAAACTTGACCTTCACTGCGCTAGATAATGGTTACAGCGTCGAGGCATTGGTTGCTGGTAACAACACAGCGCTTTCGCATTCATTTGGTGGTGTCGGAAACAAGACTCTGACCATCAATCTGGCTACCGACGCCAACGGTGAACCGACGAGCACTGCCGATGCGGTACTCACGCAACTGGGCACCGACACGATCGGAAAAATTGCGGTGGTGAGCGGAGGTGCTGGTCTCGCTGGCGCAAAGGCTGTGACTGCGCTGGTGTTCGGCTCGACGGCGGCGGCAGTGGCCAGCGGAACCCCTACTGACCGCTATCTGCTACAGATTAAGGCGGCGCGCTCGGGTGCCCTCGGTGCGGTGACTGTCCAGTTTACCGCCGATGAGGTGAACCCAGAAGACCGGTCCAAGTTTGGTACAGGGAATGCGTCGCTTTACTTTCAAGCGCTGCGCTCTGGTCTCGCGGTCAAAATGGTACAACAGACCGGCATTAGCAAGGCGCTCACACACACATTTTCCGGTGGGCTGCTAACGATCAATCTGGGTACCGATGGCGCACAGGCACCAAGCACCACGGCGAGTGCGCTGAGAACCTATCTCGCGCTTTATCCGCAACTCACTGCGGCTTTTCGCTTTAACTTCGACGTTGGCGATGGGTCCAGCATCATGTCCGAGGCCGACCGCGTCGATTTGACCGCGCCATCGCAAAGCTACTCGGGCGAGCTGCTAGTTCCAGCATCTGGCATCGTCCAGATCAAAGACAGCAAGCTTGATACTGGTGTGACGCTGACCTTTACCGGCGTACTTGAGCAGGGCGATCGGTGGGTGGTAGAATCCACGCTTCCGCAGTCGTCGGCAGCCGATATGCTGACGGCGCTAAATGCCGTGCTGGCAGATGCCGTGCATCTCGGCGGCATGGTGGTGTTTGTCTCGACCCTGGACACTGCGGGAGCGGCTTTGTTCGATACCCAGATCCAAGCGGCTCTCCAGACTCGCCAAATGATCGGCGTGTTTGGTGTTCGCGGCATCGGCGAAGGCGTAGCAAACGAGACGCACGACGTGTGGCAAAATGCCATTACCCTGGCGTGGCTTGGCTTTGTGTCAGTGCGTGGGCTGCTTTCCAGGTGCGCCGGTGAATATGCCCATGTGGACAGTTATACCGGGCGTGTGATGCGTCGTCCGTGGCTCTTTGGGGTCATGGGTCGGGCTGCTAGTGCTCCTTATCACCAGGATCTGGGGCGTACTCTGGAGACTGCGGGCAGCGGTTCGATCAAGCGCTGTCTTGGTCTGTACCACGATGAGGCAGTGACTCCCGGTCTCGGCGATCAGCGGTTCATTACCGCGACTTCGGCCATTGAACGACCGGGTGTCAAATTCATTACCTACAGCCCTTCCAGCGCGGACCAAAGCGATACCGGATACTCGCTCATGGAGTACCCGCGAACGGTGCTTGTGGGCCTGCGGGAAGCGAAACTCAAGGCGTTTGACCTGCGGGCGTCCATGTATCCGACCATTACAGAGCCAGACAGTACGGGCGCACCGGCTGGCGCACTGACTCCGGCGGCGGCAGCAAGCATGGAGGAATATCTTGGCAAAGCGGTATTCGACGAGTGGAACCGCAAGAAATCCGACGGCCAGGGCTCGATTGGTCCACTCCCTGAGGGTGTGAAGATCGTCGAGGTCCATCGCACCAACGTGTTCAGCGTGGATCGGACTGTGAACTTCACGATCAATTGTCCGCTATTGACCCCTGCGTTTTACATTTCGATCGCCGGTAACGCGATCCTCAACGGCTAAGGTGAACCATGCCCGCACCATTCCCGCTTAGCGTCCAGGGTCTTGCCTACTCCTACCGCGATATCAAGCCAGTTGGCTTGCCCGGTATCGAGCGGATGAAGACCTACCTACGATCGATCAACTTCACCAACACCGTCGATAGTTCGTCGGCGCATGGCGGAACGCAGATTGCCTACGGCAAGGCTGCCGGTCCCTATACGCCGACCTGCGAGCTCGAATTGGCCGAAGAGGGCCTCGACGTGTTGCTTTCGCTGCTCCCTCCTCAGGGATACAGCGATTTCCAGTTTAACTGGATGCTCATCTATGCCAAGGCGCAGACCGTGCCCCCGTTCAAGAGGCTGCGGTTTACAAACTTCACGATCCTGGGGGATCGCGGTGATTGGTCGCAGGGCAGCGCGCCTCTCACTGTGCGTGTGCCAGCGTGGGTCCAGATCATTGAGCGCGACTTGGGAGACGGCATTTGGCGCTGTCCGGTCAACGCTGCGCTTGAACTGGCACAGGGGTAAATCATGGCCATTGTCGAATCACCAGAAGGCCCAATTGTTCTGCGGCCACCGACCGAGGCTGAAGCCATCGCAATTGAGGACAAGCTACGCGAGTCCAAGCGCAAGCGCGGACCCGAGGAGCCGTATGGCTCGCTTTATGACAACGGCGTGCAAGAGGTGCTGGCTTGCGTCCTCTCACCATCCAAGGAAACGCTCGACACTGATGACGGGCTTTTGGGTCTGTACCCTGGTCTTTTTGATCGGATGGTGGCGGAAGTACGGCGCGAAGGTGGCTACCACATCGGGCTGGTTGACTGTCCAGAAGCAATCGACGCGCAGACCCTTGCCACGTTCAAGCGGCGGGCTGTGGGCTTCGCCTATGGCGATGTCAAGATCGTCTCGCGTCGTTTGAGTTGGCCCGAGTTTCAGAGCATCGAAGGCGGCGCTAGCTTTTGGTCTGAGCTGGCCGCACTCGGTCGAAATTGTCTGGTGTCGCACAAGACCGACGAGGACAAAGCAGCGTTGTTCGCGGGTCGGCCATACCTTGCGATGGATCTTGGTCTGTCGCTGTGGCGGCTGGCTAGGGGGCTCGTCGAAACCAAAGCAAAAAAGTCCGAGAGCGCCTAGAGACACAGGACTCCGATCTTTACGTCGCAGCGACAAGCTTGCTGGCAGCGATGCACGGCAAGGGCTGGCGGCGAAAGGTCGGGTCCGAAGGTGTAGCAGGCGCAGCGCTGGCAGCTCGGTTTCTACTACAGGTGAACAGATTCTTTAGCGGCGGGTGACGCATGGAAACGCTTGATTTTGAGCTTGACATCAACGCGGACACTCACAGCCTGCCGCAGTCGATCCAACTCCTTTCGCAGATCGATTCAAAGCTCGGCAACATCGGACGCGGCCTAGAGCGATTCGATCAGAGCACTCGTCGCCTAAGCGGAGCCACGCAGGGCATCCGCTCCATGACGATGGGATTTACTGAGCTTGCCAGTGCGATTCAGCTTGTTGAGCGTGGACTTGGCTCTGTTGCCAGGCTTGCCGGTCTGGCAAACGCGGGCGGTTCCTATGCGATTTCGGCAATGGGCGAGCGCTCGGCAACCATCCGCGCTTACACCCAACTTACCGGGAGCAAGGAACAAGCGAACCTAGAGCTTTATCGAGCGCAGTCCTACGCTCAAAAGACAGATTTCACGTCGGAGGCCATTGAAAAGAGTCAAGCGCGTCTCATGGCGCAAGGCTTTCGAGGGCAAGAGCTTTACTCTACCCTGTTCGCAGCGTCCGACCTGGCAGCGATCATGCCGGGCAACAAAAGCGAGACGCTTGAGCGCGTGACGATGGCCATGAGCCAGATCCGCGCTAAGGGCAAACTGCAAGGCGAGGAACTGACGGGGCAACTCGCAGAAGCCGGGCTAAACACAACCATCGTCAAAGAGCAGATCCGGAAGGCGATGGGCCTCAAATCCACGGGCGAGGTCGATAAGCTCATGGGCAAGGGGCAGATCTCAGCAGACGTTGCCCTCCCTGCCATTCAGCGCGCGATTTTGCAGCAGCTTGGCACCTCGCGAGCTGGTGAATTTGCCACGTCGAGCGCTGGCAGCGTCACAGCACTGGAATCGAACCGGGCAGAGGCGATAAAGAACGTCCTCAAGGGCTTTGACGCCGACGATAACTTGCCAGCGATGGAGCGCTATAAGAAGGCGCTCACGGACCAAGGGCGGCTATTCGACATCAACAGCAAGACGGGCAAGGATCTATCGCTGGTGGTGCAAGACCTCGCAAATGCTTCACTTGAGGCCAAAAGCGCGGTCAATGAGTTTGTGTCGGGCTTTGTTGAATCGTTCTCGGACTCATACGCCAAGACTCTGGCCAAAGAGGGCAGAAACGACATCGGGAGTAGCATCGACCAGCTCGATATGCTCGGACGTGCGATCGGTCGGCTTGGTTCCGTGGCGTCGATGGCGGTCAGCCGCACGGATGGCCTAGTAGGGTCACTCGCTGGGCTGCTCACTGACCAAATAGACGCAATCTCCGCCACTCAGCAAGTCAGCGGCGGAATGTATATCAAGTCGCTCCTTCGCGGCACCCTGCCCGGCATGGCGGCGTCTGGCATTCAGTCGCTAGAGCAGAGCGCCTACAACCGGATTACGGGCAAGGGCGGCGAAGGCGTTGATGTGCAGGCAGAGGTCAGGCGCAAGCTTCGAGAAAGCGAGTCGGAGCGCGCAGCCTTTGGTGAGTTTACGGGCGCTGGCAAGGGCGGCGGCAAGGCTCCCGAGTCACCTTTTGCCATCAAGATCAAAGAGCAGACCCGGAACAAGGCCAAGGCAGACGCCAAAGCGGCAAAGGAAGAGTATCGCGGCGTGTTTTGGGGCTACCAGTTTGGTGATGTCGGCGAAGGAAAATTTGCATCACAATTACCGACGGCGGGAGAACGAGCAGTCGCAGAGCTTTTCGGAAGTGGCATGAAAAGCCAAGTTCGCGGAATGTGGCACAGTAAGGGCATGGGATCACTTGCGACTCTCACCGCCGGAACGCATGTCACCCAGAACGCAATCACGGAGCTTGGCAGGTCCATCGCTGGCACTCCGCAGCAGGTCGTGATCAATATCTCGGGATACGGCAAGGACAAGCTAGAACTAGCGCGTGCCATTGCCACCGAACTTGGAAGAACAGCGAGGCAGCCAAGCTAATGCCCGCACCTATCCCCGGATGGCGCGACGCTCCGTTTAACGTTGACGGCACCCAGGATCTGACCCACGAAGGCAGTCCGGGCAGTTGGAACACGTTGATCCTGAATGGGATCGATATGCCCGGCGTGCTGGCCTCGATTTCTGCCAAGCATGCTTTGGTGAGTTTCCATGGTCGAGCCAGCGGAAAGAAGCCAGGTGCTCCGACGATTAGAGGCCAGGAACCCGGAATCGTGGCGGTTGAGATTCGGCTTATCGACAATGAGGATTGGGACGAGTTTGTAGATCTAGCAGAAGATGTGCTCCCGTGCTTTACCAAGGGCGGGTCTAACCCTGCCTCAGCGGGTGCCATTAAAGCCAATCATCCCCTCTTGCGATCCATTGGTATTCAATGGGTTATTGTGCGCGACCTTGAGTTAATCGGTCCAAAGGGCGGCGGTCCGGTCAGCGTCAAGTTTAACTTGGAACAAACGCAGGTGCCAGGAGCCAATATACAGGTCAAGCAAGCTATCCCCAAACCAACGGGCCTAGAAAACGCGCCGACCATCTCCATAGCCGGGGAAGCTCCACGACCTCCCAACCGTCGAGACTTCAGCCGCAAGCCCGTTCAAAACGCTCGCTAGGACGCGCCGCGCGCCAAGTCTTAACCGATGGCAGACGTTACGATAGAGCCAAGGCCCAACACGCAGCAGATCAAGCCGCTGGCCGTTGCTGATGGCGATTATCTGCCGGGCTTCTCTGGTAATTGGACAGCGCATCTTGAGCTTTCCGACCTTGTGGAGCCACCAACCGGAAAAATCACACTGACGTGGCTTGGCCGTGCGCTCAGTGGCCAAGTGCTGCGCAGTGGACGGAGCACAGCGGGGCGAGTGTTTGTCTACGTGGCTGGTGGCAATGGCGACCTAGGCGCACCAATCCCGCCCGTACTGCCTGCTAAGGCATATCGCAACGTCCAAGTGCGTGTGGTGCTTGCCGACATCATGGCAGCGTCTGGTGAGTCGCTTAGTTCGACTTCTGAGGCGTCTATCATGGCGCGCTCCCTGGCGACGTGGCCACGTCGGAACGATTCCGCCTGTGCGCTGCTTGACGACCTAGCGCGCGAGCTTGGCGTGATTTGGCGCGTGTTACCGGATGGGTCGATTTACTTTGGAAGTAACACGTTCGCAGAAACGGTGCTTGCCCAGCCTCTACAGCAGCTCGACGATCAAGACCCAGCGTATGCCACGGGCCTTTTTGTTCCGCATTCGTTCGGGCCGCTGCCCGGTGAATCATACGAAGGGCGCAGAGTCGGCGCAGCGCACTACACCATTTCGCCCGAGGGGCCGTTTCTGCAACTATGGTTCCTGGACGCGGAAACACAGGAACTTGACGGCGGAAACCTTCGCCGGTCGCTGGCAGGGCTCATTAAAGAGACCGTTCGTATCGACTGGTACGGAACCTACCCAGGTAAGGTTGTCACGCAGCGCGCCGACGGTACGCTTGATGTGCAATTTGACAGCCGATTAATCCCTCCACTGCCATCGGTGCGATATCGTACCTTTGCCCCAGGTGCTCGGCTTTCCGTTGCCTCTGGGTCTCGGGTTGATGTCACGTTTGACAACGCGGACCCACTTGCCCCCGTGGCGCATCTGTTTGATCCTGGCAGCGCTCAACTAGGCGCGGCTCGGGAAACCGACCCTGTAGACCCTACTGCTTTGTTTACGACCTGGATTCAGCAGGTGCAGGTAGCGCTGAATGCAATTGCAGGTGGTTCAGTAACGCCATTTACTGGTCCCCACTTCGGAACGATCTCCGGGGCTAGTACCAAGGTGTTTGTCCCATGAGCGGCATACAGTACCCATTTGGCACAGACGTGGCCTTGATCCTGGAAAACGGGCTCATTGACGTTGACACCACATTTGCGGTCGTCACCGATGAAGCGCGGGTGCTGCTGTATGACCTGCTGAAGATCATCACCACCACTTCGGGCACGCTGTGGTGGGCTCCTACCGCCACAGAGGACGCGGGACAGGCTCAGTGTGACGCTATCAGCCCGGCTCGCCTTGTCGCGTTCCAGGCGCGGCTACAGAACGCAGTCGAGCAAGACTCCCGATACACGTCTGTCGTCGTGCTTGTCGATAAGCACGGCCCCGATATGGCAATCACCATTACCTGCGAGGCTGCAAATCGGAATTTGCGCCTTGTGCTTGTGACCAATGCCGACGGCACGCTATCCGTCGAGGAGTTGACTACTGATGGCGCTGTACTCTGACTTAATCGGCACCGTCTCGCAGGCTGCCTATTTCGCGCGGCTCATGGCGCGGCATCTTGCCAATGATGTGCCCACCAATACGTGGATT
>JACDJB010001791.1_pt1 | contig 16740 bp, 17 predicted proteins | sample 7454121 | NCBI WGS metagenome assembly JACDJB01 (sample SAMN14253290, study PRJNA609438) | sludge metagenome | isolation source: sludge after 25d culture with pyrite | collected 2018-12-20 | reverse complement strand
GTCAAGTACCAATGGGCGAACTTGTCTATTTGTCGGGTACTGATTTGCAACCTATGTTCAACAACGCACAGAGCGGCGGGCTTAATGCAGCAGGCGTAAATGTAGGACAAGGAAACTTGGGCTATGCTGCTTCAATGCAGAGCCTATACTACTACGAACCGCTAATAACAAGCGGCAATTTGCTAACCGTTGATTTGCGTAAAATCCTGTTCCTGACATATAGCACATATCGCCGTAACTTTGGTATCGTGAAAACCGTGCCTACTATTCAACAGCTATTAGGCAATATTTCGGAAACAGCAGACCCGCTCAATACGCCTATCGTAGGACAGCAGCATTACCGCTTTATGCTACCTGACCCCTATCTAATGGCGGGTAATGTGCCGTTCTATTGGGACGCGCATATCGTTGTCGATACGGCATGTGCAACGGGGTGGAACGTGAAAATATGGGTAGATACCAATATCGCCGTAGAGGTGCTGCCATTTGCTAATTGCGGCAACGTTTCAGGTATCTTGGAATGGGAAATTTGCCAACCCGAACCTATCACCTGTAACACCGAACCCGAACCCAATACACCTGTTACCCCGCTTTGTATTATACCCGATGCAGCATTTACTTGTAACGAGCAGGTCGTACCTGCGGGCACGTTTATTAATTTCGCTCCGACCGTTGGCACGCCAACAACCGTGCAGACGACCGTGCCAACTACCCTTACAAGTATGCGCGACCTTTGGTTACTTTTGGCTAGTCTACCGGGGCTGAATATACAGTATAATGCTGCTACAAACCAAGTGCTATACTATGGTAACGCGCTTGTTGGCAGTACCGTAAGCATTACTTTCGGCGGCACGTGCGCGATTAGCTTCACCGCTGATTTGGCTGCTTGTGTTACCACGCCTGTATTTTTCAGCGTCCCTGATACATTTGAGGCAGAGGTAAAGAAAGCAGATGCAAACGCCGAAACTGACGAATTGCCGAAAGCAAAAGGCAAAAAGTAGAACGTAAAAAGCAAAAAGTAGAACGCTAATTGCAGCCCCGCCGTACAAAGGCGGCGGGGCTTTTTAAAAATAACAACAATGCCAATTGCAATTGCAACCCCCGATAAGCTCCTAATGTCATGCCTTAATCTGCTAAGGCTGCCCGAACTTTGCAGTGGTGAATTGCCACTACAAAGCAGCGGGCGTTTTGACCTAAGCGATATATATGCCTTTTCTTTTGATAAGATAGGCGGAGTAACAACCGCCTTAGACAAAAACGAATACGGCACTATAATAAGGTTGCAAAATAGGACTAACTTAGAAATAACAACACGCCTGCAAAGCTGCATGGCAGAGCAAAACATACACTTTGGCACATTACAGCATAATGCGATGCCTGCTGCGGTGGCGCGTATGTCAGTAAGCGCGGCTACCCCTATCGGAGCAACAAGAAAAGGCATACGATTAGAACGCCGATACAACTGTAACGGCGGCAGCAGCGGCACGGAACGGTTACAAATAAACGAAATACGTATCTATCCGACCGCAACGTATAACAACGTAACTTTATACATAGAAACTAACGGTATATTAGCGTCCGTAATACTGCCGCAATTGATAGGCAATATTGAAAACGTTTTTAGCACCACATCATCAAACCCCTTGTTTCGGCTTGCCGAGCCGTTTATTTCTGAAAGCGGGTATATCGCGTTCTACTTGGACGCGAGTATCGGAGTAGCAACAAGCCGCCCTGTTTGTCCTACATGCTCAAGCTCGCCGCAATGCTTCAAAGCCTATGGTGCTTATGATACTAACGCGGGTGCTACTTATACAGATAGCGAGGCGTTTGGTATCGTGCCTTATGCTTCATGCTATTGCGACCCAAATGCCTTTATTTGTGCAATAAGCCACACGCCTCAATTTCAGGCTTATTGGTTAGCTGCCTTTTCGCTTGCCATATATGAGGAAACGATACTAAGCGACGTGTTTAGTAACATTACCGTATATTCAAGCACCGCAGGAGCAGAGAAAGCGGGCGAATTGCTTAATGAAAAAAAGAATGTAGCGGAGGCGGTGCTATGCGATGCACTAACTAACCTTATCCGTAATAATCAAGATAGGTGCTTGGTTTGTCGCGGGTCACAAATTGCAACCATGATATAGTTATGAAAAATCATGAAAATTTGGCGCGTATTTCAAAGCTAACTGCCACCGAAAAAGAGGCGGTTACGCTTATTGCAGCGAAACAGTTAGAGGCAACAATAAAAATCCGCGTGTTCAATCGCGGCGTTAAAAGCAACGACCAAATAATCGGGCACTATAAACACTATAAGGCGTATTTCGGCAAAGACAAATTTGTGCAAAAAACAAAGTTCAAACCTAACCCAAAAACAAGAAAAACAATGACCTTTGAAACAGGTTGGCAGGGGCTTAGGGCTTTGCAGGGGCGGCAAATAGAAAGAGTAGACCTCGCCTATTCAGGTGCGCTGCAACTATCAATACAGACATTTAGAAACAATAAAAATATAGTTATCGCCATTACAAGCGAGGACGGCAAACTGAAAAGGGAAACTATGGAAAAAAGATACGGCGATATATTTATACCGTCTAAAAACGATATGCGTATCTTTGAGGATAGCATATTAGCCGCCATTGAACAAGTCATAAGCAAAAAAATATAAATTACATGAATTTCGTTACAAGCCTTATAAATATTGCAACTCGAATAATCGACCTATCAGGCAGTACCTTTAATGTCGGCTTCGCGCTTGCGATTGAACGCGATAACGGAATTTTTGCCTATGCTGATGACGGCTTCAATGCCAAGCACCCCGTCATAAGTGCCACAAATCGTAATTTCTTTTTCTTGATGCCCGATGAAGTATCTAACGCACAGCGAACTAATGCAGGCGTGTTTGCAACATATAACGCTAAACTATATGCCTTTGTAAAGGGAGCGCACCAACCAACGCTACTAAACTGCATGATAAATTACATAAAATTGGGCTGCTCGAAAAATGTAGAAATAAACGGATTTACTAATACCATAGATGCCGCAATCTATGACTTCCCTAATGCAATCAACAAAATAGCAGGATATACAGCGGTGAGGTTAGACCTTACCGTTACAATAAATCATAATATTTTTGCAAGCGAGGGCTTTATGAAAATAAATGAGTGTTGTTATCGATGCCCTTGCGATTTTACACCAACAAAGCTAATATTTAACGTATGAATTGCTGCAACACCGTTATACCGCTCGGCTGCTTCACACATTGCGACATTATCGATACGCATATAAAGAGCGACTACCCAAATGGCTCAATATTCAGGGTATGCTATGACTTGCAAAATGCAAGGCAATGCGATGAAGTAGAAATCATGAACGCGGATAATGTAATGTTTAGGCACAATAGCCTATTAACAGGATTTCATAACGTAATCATATACAACCCTGACAACGAAGTGTTTGGCTGCTTTTCGTATTATACACAACTAACTATAAAACAAGCAACTTATGATTGATGCCGTACTAACGCATTTAGGCGTATCGTTTTATCTTGCGTTCTTGCTGTATGGTGCTGCTGCATTATTATTGCAACTTATAAAAACGCACCCGCTATTTTATGGGTATTCTAATTGGCTGTATGATTTAGCCAAAACGAAGCCGAACTTAGCAAAGCCGCTTGGCTTATGTGAGTTTTGTTTCATGCATTGGGTAGTTTATATCCTTGCTGCTCCTATCGTGATAATTATTGCAGGGCTTACAGTAACAACTGCCTTAATGTATGTTTCAATTATCTTTTTCACCACTACAATTTACAAGCTATGCCAATAAATAACACCCCGATAACAGGGCTTAATGTCGAACTTAACAAATGCAATAGCCTCGTGTGGCATGACTTTTCAGGCATGTCGTATAAAGATAGCGTATTGTTACAATTACTATACGACCAAGACCAAGCCGACCAACTCACGGCGCAAATGTATATCAGCCCGAACGGCAAGGTATATTCATCAGCGGAGGCGTTAATAGCACTTATCACGTTATTTGAGGAAGGAGCTTTTGACGACTGCAACGTGCTGCCCGAACCTTTTGCAAGAGTATCCATTTCTTTTGAACTTGAAGAAATCGGCACCTGCCCATCCACAACTGCCATAAGGTACGGTTACACGGTCACAGATGAAGCAAGTAAAATAATCGCCGATACACGAACAACACCCGATACAATCGATAACGTCAATAGTAACCTGCCTAATATTATCGAAGCAGGCCTTGACGGCGATTTTTGCGACAACCCTTTGGCAAGGTCATTCTCTACCACCGTCACAGCACTAACAACAGCAAACCGTTTCAGAGTGAACGGCGGGGCTGACTTGTTTTTCCCTGGCGGCAACGTCACAGGGCAGGCGATATTTATGCAGATATTTTCATACCAAAACGCTACACCAATCGCGGGTATCATATCAATAAATAACACTATTTTCACATTCCATTCACGAATAAGCACCGATACCTCAATAACAAGTATCGAGTATTTCAATACCACTACCAACGCATGGGTGGCTTTTGAAATAAGCGACTCGGACTATGATAACAAATGTTCGGGTTGCTATACAATTACACCTTATTCAACTAATTGCGATGGAGTAGGCAACGCTACCATAATCGGCGAACCGAAATCCCTCGAATTAGTGCCTGTAACCGAAACAGGTGTCGGCGTAATTATTGGCGATTATAGAAACGTATTTCAGATTTTCTCGCCTTATAGCAATGTATTATTAGGACTTGCACAAAGCACCAACACGGCTAAGTCGCTATTGTCTAACGATACGGGTAAGCCAATAGGAACGGTTGTATATGACGTGGCTGCCATTGACGATGATAGCGCAAACTCTTTCGCGCTTTATTCGGCGGGGGCTTGCGACCAATTGCCCAATGCTATTACGGCGGGCAGGGTACAAGGATTAATCCTTGTATATGATAACATATTGAACACGCCTGTATTAGCAAGCGACCTTGCCGCTTGGAACACGTTTTTTAATACTGCGATTAATGCAATTACGCCGTTTAGTTCCGTGACAATAGTAGATAAAAGCATTGTGCTGGCTGGTTGTAAGGGGCTAAATATTCCGACCTCGCTATTTGACGGCGATACGCATATACTTTGCATATCTGACACCTCTGCTGGCTGTGTGGTTAGTGTTGGTGATACTGCGTTTGAGGGGGCAACGTCTCTACATACGGTATCGCTGCCTTATGCTGCGGGCATTGGGGTAATGGCGATGAGCAGCTGTTTGCAATTAGAGACGCTATATGCGCCAAACGCGATTAATATTCAAAGCGGCGCGTTTGCTAATTGCCCCGCGCTTACTGACGTGTATATCAATGGCTGCACCGGCACATTAGGCGGCACGGCTCTTGACGACAATGTATTTTTGAATTGCGGCGTGGTTGACCGCATTTGGGTGTCGATAGTTCAGCAGACGATTAACGCGGGTGGTGCTGACGGCGATTTGTCCTATATTGCGGGTTTAGTGCCAACCGTTACTATTAACTACGTATAATTATCACAGAATGACTTTTGCTTATACACCTGCCTCAGCGTTCAAGGCAATACGCGACTTTGCCCCGCGTCCTATTGATGACAACCAACAAGCAGTAATATTTACCCCTGTTATGGCTATGGGCGGCAAGTTATTGCTTTCTAAGAGCAAGGTAGCGCGGTCACTAATCGCTGAACTCGCGCAAGTAGAGTATATTTGCCATAAAACCGAAAGAGGGGGCTTCATGTTAGCACGGCTACGATTAACTAATAATCAAGAAGTCTGCATTAGGCTAAACGCCTCAAATGCAAGCATAATTAAATTATAATACCCGCAATATAATGCCACCCATAAAGGTAGCAATAATCTTCAATTGTGATGAATGGGGGCAAAGCATAAGGGAGTATATCGCTCCTAATTCCGATATAGCATTAAGCCCGCCCCCATTAGCAGGTGACGATATTATTGCGGCAAATAACAAGATTTATAGTGAAGTAGATGCGATTATCGCAATACTCTGTGTTGATACGGCATTAGACGTTATCGCCCACATACAAGGCGAATTTGGGCACAAAACAAAGATAATACGATGTGGCTATGTAGAAACAAGTGTATTCGATATAGTCAATAAGAGCGGCAACATCATGATGCCACCAATAACCGACCCGCCACTATCCGCCTATAAAGATAGAGCAGAGGGCTTGGCACGTATCGAAAGAGAATTGAGGCACGCAATTGGGTTGCCATATCTTGGAATACCAAGCAGGGCACGAAAAACTTTATGGATATTCCACATATAAAATGACCGAAACCACTACGATAGAAAATCTGCTCGCCGCTCAAATCGCTATCCTTGCTATATTAGCCGCGTTACAATTCATTATGATATTAGTGCTTATATTTGTAATATGGCAACTAAAAGTAGGCAATAATATCAGGGAACGGTATTATGATACACTCAAACACCATCTAATAATATCCGACAAATGAAAAAGCCTATACTATTTCTATGTTTTTCAATATATATAATCGGATTACAGCATATTGAAACAGCGGCAAATGACACCTTGCCAATATCAACGGCACATCTTGATAAAAGCGAGGTGAAGCATAGCGACATTACTATCCGCCTCGCTCGGTTCGGGGCAAAAATCAAACCTTACTTTCAAAATGACAACGATACAACCATTACTACCAAACAAGTTAGATAACCCCGCTATCGTCTATATAGTGGCAGGTCACGGAGGATTTGACCCTATCCAAAAGGAATATGTTACCAATGGCAAAAGAGCCACGCATAAAGGCGCAGAAATGCACCAAAACGGAACATATTACGAGGGGTGGGGCAACCGTATCGCCGCCGACTATCTTGCCGCTATTTGCCGCGAATGGGGGCTAATACCCATAAGAATACACCAAGAAATACAAGACACAACACTCGATACAAGAAGCAACGAAATAGATAAATATGTACGAAAGTTCGGCAGCGCACTCGCTAAAAGAAGCGTCCTAATTGAACTACATAGCAACGCCGCAAACGGCACGGCAAAAGGTGCAAGAATTTATACAACTACAAATAACGATAACTCCGACATATTAGAAAGCCATATAAGAAAATATATCAAGCAATTAGAGAAACAGTTCGAGACGTTCGTGTTAGGCGAATATAAACAAGAAAAAAACTACACGCTAATTGCGCAAAGCTCCATACCCGCCGTACTCATAGAACGAGCTTTTCACGACAACCAACAAGATGCCGAACTGCTTGTTTGCCCCAAATTTAATCAGGCGCAAATGTTCGCAGTAGTATTAGGCATAATTGGCTTTTTAAATAAATAGTTGTTTTAGTTTAGTTTAGTTAGTTGTTCCGTTGTGGCTGCCTCTTTTTAGGGGCAGCTTTTTTATTGCTACATGATAACCAAAACAACTCTATATAAAGAGTATGATTAGGGATATATGTGATTATTTTACTTGCAAGTCGTCTTTTGTTGCCGAGTCTGTTTAGTATCATCTTTGCGCTGTTATTAGTATTGAGTTAGTGGCGAGGTTAATATTTATAGCGGTAATTTCCGCTAATATCGGGTTTCCGTTTTCGGTGGCAACTTGTATTGTGTATCCTATGGCTATTTCTTGCCCCTCAAATATGCCCAATCGCTGTGCGTTATATTCGTTTAGGCATATTTGTATATCGTATGTAATATTTCTAATTGTTTTGCCTAACTCGCTTCTTGGGTTTTCGTCCTTATATAGGTCATACATATTTTTAATAGCTGTACCGCCATAGTTGCCGCTATTGATTAGGTCGTCTGTTATATACGGCGCGTTGTATAGCCACATGCTATAATTGGTATCGGTTTGGCTTATAGCTTGTTTATCCATTTGCAAGTAATTAAGCAACGCGCTGCCTGCTATCAATGGCATTTTAATAGCTGTTCCGCTATCAATTCCGCTATTATTGTTCCAAACCAATAGTTTCGCTTTACTTGTTTGGTCGTTTGATAGTACAAGGTCATTAGGATAAAATAGCACGTCTAACGGCGTTGCAAACTCCAATATCGATACAATTGTACTTAGCAGCGTGTTGTTTTCTAACCTGCTAATCGGGTCATTAGTAACCCCATCTTGCCTAAATCGTGCCGAAGCAAATGGGCTTATTACTTTCAAAGCTCCGCGTTGGCTTTGTGACGGCGGCGCGTTCCACTCCACTACATCGTTATAAAGTGACATTGCTGTATTGCCTCTTGCATCTATTGCGTCTTGCGTATATATGCCGTCAAAGTACGCGGGGCTATCCTCCGAAGCCCACGTGCCGCAAATAGGTGTTGTTAGTATATGGGCATCGGTTGAATGAAAATTGAATATTGGTGTGCTGTTATACTGTTCGCGCTTAGGGATAAAATACAGCTCGCCGCCCATTACACGCCACTTGCAATTAAAGTGCGTAGCTAATTCGTCAAGGAACTGCGTAAGTGTTTTATTATATACGTTATCTTTGATAAAGTATCTATTTATAGCGGTATCGCTTTTATCGAAGCCCTCTTTGATAGGCGCGTAAAACACGACCGTATCATAATAGATGCTTGTAGAATTAAAGAAAATGGGTGCGAATTGCCCGACACCAATATTGCACTTATCGCATACGTTTTTTATATAGTCTCTTACAAATGGCGATGGGTGCGCTTTATCGCAGCCTTTGGACTTGTTTATTAGCCCGCTAAGAAAGTCACTTAGCCCCGATATGCCAAGCGCGGATAACATTAAAGAAAGTCCAAAGCACAATACTGCAAGTATTAGCGTCATTATATATACAAGCCCTGCTATAAAGTTTATATTAGGGTGGTTACAGTACCCGATGCGTGTATGCTGTTTCGTGCCGCTATTATCGAACCAATTTTGGTGGTTGTCCCAAATTACAGTATTGTCGAAACAAGTTTTTTCGGGTCTGTTTTCGACAATATTTATAGTCATTTTACAAGTGCCGTCATAGCAAAACGACCGTGTATTTGGTTGTGCCGTGAATATCGGATAATCACGATTGAAACGTGTATCATATAGCCGCATTTCTATGGTATCCGTGTTCGGCGTATCCTTGATAAATTGGTACGCTTTACCTGTTACCGTAATATCGCCTGTTACGGCGCGGTTAATTGTATTGCTGCCAACGTCTAACCGCCACGCTATTGTAAGTGCTTCCAACCCGATAATGTGATTAGGGTGTATAGGCTTCCAATCGCCCGCTGTTCCGTTTAATGGGATACGGCGTATAAATGCTTTTATCATGATATATGTTTTATAAAGTTTTCGCCTGTTGCTTCGTGTATCATGTAACGAAAACAATCCGCTAACCCCATATCATAGTCACCTGTGGCAGGGGTCTTGTAAAGGTTGCAATTGCCTTTCCTATCATCGTGCTTTGCTTTCTGAATATCCGCAATTGTATGCGTGCAACTTGCATCGATAACAAAATTGCCATGTGTGGCAAGAATATGATTACAAAGAGACCAAGACGAGCGTAAATCTAAATTACGAAGCGGGCTAATATAATCTATTTGCCCAAATAACATATTTTCATCAGGGACATTTAATAACTTTTGAAGCATCGTTATATACGTGCTGCTTGTACTTTCCATCCCTACATCGTGCTTACTGCCTGTCTTATCGCCTGTTATAATGATACGTTGTGTAACATAGTGACCATAATAACGCCGCCGTATTTCAGCTGCCATATCCGAAATATTAGCACGAAGCAAAACGATTTCGTCTATTACCGATATGAAAGGCGCACCATAACCCGGCGAACGCTGATAGATAATTGCGCAAAATTTAGCAAAATTCCAATCTATCGAAACGTATAGCGGGGCATTGGTGACAATAGACCTCGAACCTACATGGCGCGATTTATTGAAATTGTAAAACCATATACCCTCGCGATTAACGGCTGACCAATCGCCCAATACAAATTGCTCGTATAGGTCTTTTGGCATTTGCGCCCAATGCTCAAATTGCTCCGCTGTAATCGCCTTGTTATCAGTAGGCAGCGCGTGGATATATAGACAATTATCGGGCAATATGCCTTGTATGTATTTGTCGTGAAACTCTTTCTTAAACCAACCATCGGCGGGGTTAAAGGTGAGAAACATTAGTTTCGGCGGCATCTTTGGCAATATCCAAGTACCAACCCGCGATATTGCCATATCGTAGCATTTGCGCGTCAATTCCTCTGCCTGCTCCAAAAAAACACCATTGCACTCAAAACCCAACAAACGAGTCATTTGAGGGTCTTTTGTCGCGTTTTCAGGGATAAAATGTATACTACTCCCATTGTTGTATCTTAGCCGCAAATCGCTTGCCGAACGATACCATTTACAATACAGCGAGCCTTTTGTTACCTTTTCAAGGCTCGGTATAGTCGTTCGCAAAAGACGAGGCAAATCGGCGCGTATAATTGCCCACCTGCTATTTGGGTACTCACGGCATAGCCTATCTAAAACAATTAAAACGCCAAACGTCTTGCCGCCCCTAATCGCGCCGCCTAAAACAAAGGTGCGAGCTTTGCTCTGACCGCTACAAGCAAGAACAACGCCATTATATAGCTCAACCTGCTTTGGGTTGTATTCTCTACTTAGTATATAGTTAGGGGTTATCATAGCCTTATCGTTTCATCGCCAATAATTGCAAACGGAACATCTCTACTATCATCAACGCCGCCTGACTTAGTGCTAATTAAATCCGTAACAAGACGAAACGCCGTTAGCCTATCATTCGCCCTATTCTTTTCATTTGTCGCAATACCTACAACAACGGAATACCACCAAGATAGCACCGTGTCAAATGGGAACGCTTGACCCATATCTGTATAACGCCGCCGCTCATGCTCAAAACGGCGCGTTAAGGTTGCCATTATATCCGCTTCTACACCAAAAGCAATATCGGGCGTATCAACGAGCTTCGTGTCGTCAAATGCAAATAGGTCTAATTGTTCGGAATACACTTGTTACTACTTTTGAATACCAAAATTAAACAATCATTGTGAGGGGCAACAACTTCCAAGTAAAAAGACGTTTCGAGCTTTGCTGACCCTAAGTAGGTACGGCGTACCAATACCCTTGAACTATGAAACCAATACGTTACGCTATCCGCCTGCAATTGGAGGTGGCGAACGCAATAAGGCATTGCGGTATCAATATCTAAACATGAAACGCTAATGCCTAATGTCTCAAATGGGACGTGTGGCATTGAGCATTGTATCGGGCTTCCTGCTTTCATCTTGACAATTTAGTTATTCTATTTGCTTTGCGGGTCCTGCTATCTAATACGCTCCCAACCTTTTTGCCGTCCATAAGCACATCGCCGCCGTTCAAATGGTGCGTTAGCTTCATGATAGCAGTTTCAAGTTTATCTATACGCACATTGCTTGCCGCGTTATTGCTCAATATTTGACGTTGCATAGCAGCAAGTACCAAGTCTATCTTGTTCGTAGTGCCTGAATATTCGCTTATCGGAATAGATAAGGCGCGACCTGCATTCATATCGGCAAGCAAATCACCGTATTTTTCGGTCGCCCTAACAGTCATAACACTCTCGCCAGGAGCTAAAAAGGCGGGTATCGTGTCGCGCCTATCACGCCGACCACGACGAGGCTGACCCGCCTGCTCTATGCCGACAACCCCCTCATAAAAACCCTGTATCCCGCTCTGCGCATTACTAAGCATATTGACAATGCTCGCGAGACCTAAGCCAACGCTTGCAATATATAACGGTATCGTTATTGCGGCGAATACGCCACCCTCCTCCGCCGCCTTTGCGACCCCATCAATAGCAGAAGCAGTAGCAGAAGCAAAGCTACTCGCGGCTAATATCGCGTTCAACTCTAATTGACGCTGTACATATTGCTCGCGCTGCTTTTGAAGCCCATCTAAGCGTTTACGTTCTAACTCCAATTGTTCCGCGTTGCCATCGTCTGCAATTCGTTCCGCCTCGCTTACTCGCCGTTCTTGCTCCTTAATTAGCAAGTCGGTACGCGCAATTTCGGCTTGGTTCGCGGCTTCAATTGTTTTTATTACCTGTGCCGTGACGCTCTTTGCAAGCGAAACAATGACTGCCGATTCCTCGTCCGTAACGCCTAATAACCGCGCTAAAAAACCGTCTTCCCCCTCTGTTTTAGGGGCAGAAAGGTTAGCCCCAGCCACCGATAAGTCAGCATTGGTTTGCTCCAATTCCTGCTCTAAACTATCGCGTAAAGTTTGGCTCAACGAACTGCCATTGCTTAACAACCCGAGTATTATGTTTTTTCGGGCTGATAGCTCACTTACTTGTAATTCTAATCGCTTTTCTGCCGCCGCGCGTTCTATTTCAGTAAGGCTCTTTTCAAATTCCGATTTGCTTATAATACCCTCTTGGTACTGCTTGTTAAGCGCGATTATTTCATTATTATATGCAACCTGCTGCGCAAGTTCACGCGACTTTACGACCTGATTATCTAACTCTAAAATATCTGAAATATAATCAGAATACAATTTTATACGGGCATTTGATGCCGCGATATCTTGGTTAGATAGCCGTATATTACGCTCAACCGTTGCCTTTTCCAACAAAGCCCCTTTGCTTTCAGCATCTATTTGCAAGGCTTCTATTTCCTTGCTACGCTCCTCAAAGTCGCTTTCTATGGCACTAATCGCGCTCTTACTTGCCGCCGATGCCGCAGCAAGACGCGCCATGTAACTGCCGAAAATATCGCCCTTGTTAGTTGTGATATCAATATCAAGGCGCTCTTCCTCTGCGCCCTCTATACTATCATCTAACAACCTGTTTAACTCGCCTACTGCCTTATCTACGTCAGCCCTAAATTTGTCGGTATCGATATTCAACTTAATATCAAATCGCCGCTTTGTTAGCTCGCTAATTGTGTCAAGGCTCGCCGATAATTCAGCATTAATCGCTTTTTGCGCTGTTAGCTCCTCGCGCCGTGCTTCTATCTTAGCTAATGCGCGTTCCTTCTCAGCCCTATTTTGTTCCGCTATTTTAGCGATGCTATCAGGCGTCGCGCCAAGCTGCAAGTCTGTTATTTCGCCCTCCAATTCGCTAATATCATACAAAAGGTCTTTTGCCGCGTTTTTGCGAATTTCGCTTATCCGATTTGCTTCATGCCCCGCCGCTTTTGCTGCGTCCTTTGCGCGTTGTTCCGCCGCTATCCGCGCCCGTTTCGCCGCGTCTTTACGCTCCGCCTCCGCCCTTTGCTGCATAATGCCGACAGATGCAAAATAGGCTTCTTGTAAGCTAACTATTTCGCGGTCTACCATTACGTTAATAGCCTTTCTTTGAGCCTCGCTATATGTATCAGTCGATGCTGATACCTTTGCCCGAAACGCTTCTAATGCTGCTATACGACCTGACAAAACACCAAATATATCGCCGTCTATTTCGGTCTTAGATATTTCGCGAATTTCGCTCAACGCTTCTTTAAGACCAATAACCCCGCCTGTAATATCGTCAAGGTCGATACCCGAAATATCGGACAATAAATCATACAATTTGCCAGTTAACCCCAAATCGGGGCTATCAAAATCTAAGCCCATCTTATCGGATATGCCATCAAAAAAACGACCAATTGCCCCAAAGCCAGAGATATCGAAGTCAAATTGCCCCGCCGCACTCATCGCGCTAAATATATCGCGGGTAGTGCCTATAAAGTCATCTGCAACTGTTATCCAATCCGTAAATTGACGGATAATATCCGTTAATGCTGGCGACAAAATGCCTCCAATAGATACCGCTAATCGAGACGCGCTATCCGCCAAATTCGACAAAGCACCGCCTAACGTCTTGCTCTTTTCCTCCGCCGCCCCAGCTATGCCATCCATATCGCCCAAGCCTATAAGATAGTCACGCACCGCCAACGCCGAAGCTGCGACCTGTTTTTCTTGCCCCTTAAATGAAAAGGTTATCTTGTCGCCTGCCTTTGACGCTAAAATGCCAAACTCCTTTAATCGCTCAAACTCAAAAGTTTGAGCGTCAATAATCGCCTCCGAAAAAGCCATTACAGACTTATTTTGGCTTATCGCCACGTCTGTTATTTTAAGCAGCTCATCAATAGTAGGTTGTAAGCCTGTGTTTGCAAGACGGGCATAAGCCTCCGTAAGGCTTTGGACGCTTTCAGGGGTCTTTGATGCAGCCTCCGAAATTTGCTGCAAGGCAATTTCAGCCGCCGCCGTTGTGCCTAATGCCGTCTTTAATTGAGCCTCGTAACCCTCAAATTCAGACGTTAAATTAATAATAGCCGCTGACGCCGTGCCAACAGCAGCAGCCAACGCACCGCCACCAAGACCAGATAATAAGCCACCGCCACCAAGACCAGATAATAAGCCACCGCCACCAAGACCAGATGCTTTTTGGGCACGATGAGCCTCCGCATTTATACGCCGCAATTGCACTTCGTTATTCGCCAAACTGCGTGATAATTGCGTCCTAAGACGAATCGCATCACTTACCCCCTTACGCTCGGCTTCGTATGTAGCCGATAAAGCATGACGCAAAGCCGACTGCTTATTGATAATAGCAGCTACCCCACGCTCCTGCTTGCTAAGTAATGTAGTGCCTCGAGCAATGTTCTGCTCGCCAACCGTATCGTATGTTATACGAGTTATTATATCTACGTAACGCATGAATATACTATTTTACCACAAAAAAACACCTTTTTAATGACAATAAAAAAAATGTAACGAAATTAAGAAAAAAAGTGCCGATTTATTTGGCGGCTAACAAATAACGCCGTATCTTTGCATCGTCAATAAGACAAAACAACTAAACTTACTTAACACACCATGACAACGTTAGACCAGGCATTTGATGCCTTAGAAGCGGCAGAAGTAGCCGCCGCAAAATCCAACCAACTTTTTAACGAGTTACTGAAATTAACAAGAGAAGTTGCGGAAGTCAAAGAGCGAGCCAACGAAGAGGCGAGTAGGCTCGCATTAATAGTTGAGATATCCGATGACGTTGCCGCAGCCGCCGCCGCCGCTGACAAGGCACAAGAGGCTGCTTTGTCAGTCAAAACAGCCTTTGATGCGACTAACTTTGCTACAAAAATCGCAAAAATAGCCGCCGCCGAAGCAGACTTGGTCGCCGCCAAAGCCGCCTTGACGGTGGCAGAATTAGAAAAATTTAGTTAAAACTTATAAACTTACTTACTAACATGTCACAGCCACAAGTACAGCAGCAACCACAAGCGCAGCAACCACAAGCGCAGCAACCCAAAACCTCGAACCCGCGTACCATAGTGGTAACGCATGACGGTATTTTTCATGCCGATGAGGTGTTTGCTGTTGCGTTGCTATCTATGTTATACAATATAACCGTTGTTCGCACACGTAGCAAGGCAGAGCTGACGCTTGCCGTTGCAAGCCCTATCGTGTGGGTCGTCGATGTTGGCGGGGTATATGACCCCAAGACGCTTTGCTTCGACCACCACCAAGACGGCAGCCTACCCTCCGCCGCAGGTCTTGTGTGGCAACACGTCAAGGGGTTAGTTACTCCTAACGTGGTGGAGCAGGAAGTAATGGCGGCGTTTTTTGAGGCAATTGACGCGGTGGACTGCAACCGTGACGGCATACACCAAACTTGGGGCAAGACAATGCCTCGCGGTATGCGTCACACCTCGCAGCTCATTTCGGGCTTCAATCGAGGCACGAAAGAAGCCGAAAGCGATGAGGCTTTTGCGGCGGCGGTCAGTTTCGCGGTTTCAATCCTCAAAAACGAGCTTCACGCCGCCAAGCAACGCACCGCCGAAGTAGATGCCTACAACGAACGCGAAACGCTGCCTAATGGCGTTGCTGTGTTTCAGGCGTATAACGCCGTTTGGTGCGACTATGCCGACTACTTAGTAGCGGTGATGCCTACTAAGGACGGTTGGCAAGTCCTTAGCCTCGATACTAACATCTTCATGATACCCGCCACCGCTGCCCAAGCCGAAGGCTGCGTGTTCCACCACGCCAACGGATTTATCGCCGTATTCCAAGAATACGAGCAGGCGATACAGTTCGCGCGCAGTTTGCAACTACCATAACCGTTTATATGAAAAAAATAGAAAAAAAATGGGTGTCGATTACCGAACAACACCCTGAAATAGGAGTTGACGTTCTGCTATTCGATGATTGGGGGAACGGTGCTGGCAACCAGCATACCCAAGAGATGAAAGTTGGGTACCTGGTAGAGACTACAACACGACAAACGGCTAATGGTATAGCCGTTAGTTGTGAGTGGCGTGGGCATGAGTGTTTTATAAACATCACCCATTGGATGCCTTTACCTCAACCACCCAAAAACGACGCGAGCAAGCCATAGCCGAGTTATTCGCTATTACCGAACAACTCAAATAACAAACACCCCCAAGCCTATCGTCAAGGCGCGGGGGTGTTTTCGTTATTTGCAAAGAGGCTCGTCAATAGGCTTACAAGGCTCGTAAAGCGAACAAGCAACGTCTTTACACCTGATTTTAAGTAGCCCATTTTCAGTTAGGTTGCTGCTACGAACACCGCAATACTGAAAGACTTTGCTATTATAGCCCCATCGCTCGCGATGTTCGCAGCTATTGCAAGTAGGTGCATCTATCTCAGGCACTTGGAATAACGTAGGCTGGGCATTCGCATCAAAGCAGCTTGCTTTAATGCAGCCTGTCTCAAAATAATCATTTTTCATATAAAATATTTTAAGTAGT
>JACDJB010001784.1_pt1 | contig 16777 bp, 15 predicted proteins | sample 7454121 | NCBI WGS metagenome assembly JACDJB01 (sample SAMN14253290, study PRJNA609438) | sludge metagenome | isolation source: sludge after 25d culture with pyrite | collected 2018-12-20 | reverse complement strand
TGGGGGTCCAATCCCTCGGTGGGCAATGCCTTCGACACGCTGCATGCCGGGGGCTCCACGCTGGTCTTCGGCGAACCCACCGAGATCACGGGCGGCGAGCACATCGGGGCGCAGCGCTGCGCCACGGACGCGATTCGCGAGCGGTTCATGTTCATGTTCGATCGCTACCAGGAAGTGATCGACCGGCACAAGACGTCGGATCTGTCCGATTCCCAGCCGACCAAGGGCAATATCGAGGGCGGGCTCACCACTATCGAGGAAAAGGCCCTGGGCAACATCCAGAAGATCGGCAAGAAGTGCACGGTTGACGGCGTGATCGACAAGGCCGAGATGCCGACGCATCCGGGCCTGTGGTTCATGGATTCCTCGTCCGCCGCGGCCGAAATGGTCACTTTGTGCGCGGCGTCCGGCTTCGTCGTGCACCTGTTCCCCACGGGGCAGGGCAACGTGATCGGCAATCCCATCCTGCCGGTCGTCAAGCTGACGGCCAATCCGCGCACGGCGCGCACCATGAGCGAGCACATCGACTTCGACTGCTCGCCGTTGCTGCAGCGTGAGATGAACCTGGATGCTGCGGGCGATCAGCTGCTGGACATCATGCTGCGTACCGCCAACGGCCGCCTCACCAATGCCGAGACGCTGGGCCATCGTGAATTTGTCATGACGCGCCTGTACGAGAGCGCATAGCACAGGAAATGGAGCGCGACGCCCGCTTGGGGTGTCAAAAGGGGCCGCTGTACAGCGGCCCCTCCGACAGACCGAAAAACACCGCGAATACAAGCGGGTCAGTCCGCAGGAGACGCACAATGAGCAGTCAATCCCGGCCTTTGCTGGAAGTCGACGGGGTCACCATCCAGTACAAGACCAAGGAGTACCTGGTGACCGCGACCTATCGGGTCGATTTCAATGTTTATCAATCGGATCGTTTCGTGCTGCTGGGGCCGTCGGGCTGTGGCAAGTCCACCCTGCTCAAGGGCGTGGGTGGCTACCTCAGTCCGACCGAAGGCGAGATGCGCCTGAACGGCAAGATCATCGATCGCCCGGGCCCGGATCGCATGATGGTGTTCCAGGAGTTCGATCAGCTGCCCCCCTGGAAAACCGTCAAGGAAAACGTCATGTTCCCGCTGGTGGCCAGCGGCAAGATGAAGCGGGCTGCGGCCGAAGCGCAGGCCATGCACTACATCGAGAAGGTCAAGCTGGCGCAGTTTGCCAATCACTATCCGCATCAGCTCTCGGGCGGCATGAAGCAGCGCGTGGCCATCGCGCGCGGCATGGCCATGGAGCCGGACATTCTGCTGATGGATGAGCCGTATGCGGCGCTCGATGCCCTGACCCGACGCGCCATGCAGGACGAGCTGATCTCCTTGTGGGAGGACACCCACTTCACCGTGTTGTTCGTGACCCACTCCATCGAGGAGGCGGTCAAGATCGGCAACCGCATCCTGCTGCTGTCGCCCCATCCCGGCCAGGTCAAGGCCGAGCTCAACAGCACGGGCAAGGACGTGCGCGGGCCGGATGGCCAGACCGAAAGCGAGCGCATCCACGCGCTGCTCTTTTCAGATGAAGTCGAGGAGGTCGTTCATGTCTGACCACACGCAAGCGCAGGCCGGGCCGGAAGTGGTTGCGCGCGAAGAGATCTTCCGTATCGAAACCGAAACCCAGAACGTGGGTGTGGTGCAAAAACCGCTCACCTGGTGGGAGAAAATCTACGATAACAACATCGTGCGCAAGCTGTTCATTCTCACGGTGCTGGCGCTGACCTGGCAGATCTACGCCGTGTGGCTGGAAAATGAGCTGCTGTTCCCGACGTTCTCGGACACTTTTGGTGCCTTGGTCGATGCCGTCGTGAACGGCGGTCTGCTGCTCAAGGCGTGGACCTCCGTCAAGGTCTTGCTGATCGGCTATGCCGTGGGGCTCACCCTGGCGGCGCTATTGACGATTTTTGCCATCACATCACGCATCGGCCAGGATTTCCTGGAAACGGTGACGTCCATGTTCAACCCCTTGCCGGCCATCGCCTTGCTGCCGCTGGCACTGCTCTGGTTCGGGCTGGGCGACAGCAGCATCGTGTTCGTGCTCATCCATTCGGTGCTGTGGGCCGTGGCCCTGAACACGCACTCGGGCTTCCAGTCCGTCAGCCTGACGCTGCGCATGGTGGGGCGCAACTACGGCCTGACCGGCCTGCGCTACGTCTTCGGCATTCTTATCCCGGCGGCGTTTCCCGCTATACTTGCGGGTTTGAAGATTGGCTGGGCTTTTGCCTGGCGTACCCTGATCGCCGCCGAGCTGGTCTTTGGCGTGAGCTCCGGTTCCGGCGGTCTGGGCTGGTTCATCTATGAAAACAAGAACCAGCTGGAAATCCCCAGTGTGTTCGCGGGTCTGCTGACGGTGATTCTGATCGGGCTGTTCGTGGAGAATTTCATTTTCCGTTTCATCGAACAAAAAACCGTGCGCAAGTGGGGCATGCAAGAATCCTCCTGACCTCCGGACCAAGCCCATGGCGCCCGACTCCTCGCTACCCCTGCCTCTGTCACCACTGCTGCCCTCCGGCACGCCCCTGTACCTGCAGGTCAAGCGTGCCGTCATGGCGGCGCTGGCGCAGGGGGAATGGACGCAAGGCGAGGCCATCCCGCCTGAGCGGGCGCTGGCCGAACGCTTCGGCGTGTCCATCGGCACGCTGCGCAAGGCCATCGATGAGCTGGCGGCCGAGAACATCCTCATCCGCCACCAGGGGCGCGGCACGTTCGTGGCCATGCATGACCGCAATCCGCACTTCTTCCGCTATTTCCGCATCGTGCGCCAGGATGGCGTCAAGGCGTATCCCGAGACGCGCCTGCTGCAATTCCGGTCGGCCGTGGCATCGCAGGAAGCGGCGCAACGCCTGGGCCTCGCGCAAGACAGCCGGGTCTTCGAGTTCGTGAACCGGCTCAGCCTGCATGGCCAGCCCGTCGTGATTGACGTCATCACGGTGCCGGCGCCGCTGTTTCCCGGCCTGTCCCGCAGCCGGGTCGAGCAGCGCCCGAGCACGGTGTACAGCTTCTATCAGGACGCCTTCGGCGTCAACGTCATCGGTACGCAAGAGCATGTGCGGGTCGCGCAGGATGCCGGCGAATACGCGCAACTGCTGGGCCTGGCGCCCGACCATCCCCTGTTGCAGTTGCGGCGTGTGGCCTATTCCTTCAATCATCGCGCGGTGGAGTGGCGTCTATCTTATGTGAATACAGACGCCTACGAATACCTCGGCCAGCACTACGAAGGCTAGGACGGCATGCGTGCACCGATGAAACCCTGTCCCGTTCTGTACCGCACAAGTTTTTGTCCCTGGAATGATTACCCAGAAGGTGCCCATGTCTGACTCGTCAACAACCGTCATCATCACCGAATTCATGGATGCGGCGGCCGTACGCCGGCTGCAGGACCAGTGCACGGTGCATTACGATCCCGACCTGGTGGATGATCGCAGCGCCCTGCTTGCGCGCCTGCCGGGAGCGCAGGCCATCATCGTGCGCAACCGTACACAGGTCGACGGCGCGCTGCTGGCCGCTGCGCCGCAGTTGCGCGTGGTCGGTCGCCTGGGCGTGGGCCTGGACAACATCGACGTGGCCGCGTGCCGGGACCGGGGCGTGACCGTCATTCCCGCCACCGGTGCCAACGCCGCCGCCGTGGCCGAGTATGTGATCGCCGCTGCCCTGATGCTGCTGCGGGGGGCCTATGGGGCCACGAGCGCCGTGGCGCAGGGCGGCTGGCCGCGCCCGGCGCTCTCGCAGGGGCGCGAGGCCGCAGGCAAGACGCTGGGGCTGGCGGGCTTTGGCGACATCGGGCGCCGGGTCGCGCGCCTGGCGCAGGCGCTGGGCATGGCGGTAGTGGCGCATGACCCCGGCGTGCCCGCGACGGATCCGGCGTGGGCCGCAGCGGGCGTCGGCAGCGTTGGCTTCGATGCCTTGCTGGCACAAAGCGACGTGCTCAGCCTGCACATGCCGCTTACACCCGCCACACGCGGTTTGCTGGGCGAAGCCGCCCTGGCGCGCATGAAGCCGGGCAGCGTGTTGATCAATACCGCCCGGGGTGCCATCGTGGACGAGGCCGCGCTCGTGGCCGCATTGCGCAGTGGACATCTTGCCGGTGCGGCGCTGGATGTCTTCGCGCAGGAACCGCTGCCAGCCAGTCCCGGCATGGCGGCTGTTCCGGGCCTTTTGCTCACGCCCCACATCGCCGGCCTGTCACAGGAATCCAATACCCGGGTGAGCGACATGATCGCACAGCGGGTCCTCGACGCATTGAACCAGGGAGCGACACGGGCATGAGCCGATTCACGACGCAGGCATTGACGACACGCGTGGCGGCGCTGCTGCAGGACGCGGGTGCATCGCCGGAGATGGCGCAAAGCACGGCGCGTGCCCTGGTGCGCGCCGAAGCCCAGGGGCTGCATTCCCATGGCATGGGGCGCGTGGCGCAATATGCGGGGCACTTGCGCAGCGGGCGCGTGAATGGCCAGGCGCAGCCGCGCATCGTGCATCGCCGCGGCGGGGCCTTCCTGGTCGATGCCGATGAGGGCCTGGCCTTTCCCGCCTGCGACCATGCCATCGCGCAGGCGATCGCGCTGGCGCCCACGCAGGGCGTCGTGCTTGCCGGCGTGACGCGCAGCCACCATTTCGGACCCGCAGGCATTCATCTGGAAGCCGTGGGCCGCGCTGGCCTGGTGGGCCTGGCCTTCAGCAACTCGCCCTCGGCCATGCCGGCTTGGGGAGGCAAGCGCGCCTTGTTCGGCACCAATCCCATCGCCGCCATCTTTCCACGCCGCAGTGGCGATCCGATCGCCATCGATCTTTCATTGTCCGAAGTAGCGCGCGGCAAGCTCATGGTCGCCGCGCGCGAAGGCAAGCCAATCCCGGAAGGCTGGGCCCTCGACAGCGAAGGTCGGCCGACGACCGACCCGGCCGTCGGCATGCGCGGCATGATGTGCCCCATGGGCGGCGTCAAGGGTGCCATGCTGGCACTGATGGTCGAGCTGCTGTGCAGCGCGCTCACGGGTGCCGCACTGGGCTTCGAGGTCGATTCCTTTTTCCAGGCCGAAGGCAACCGCCCGCATATCGGCCACGTCTTCCTGGTGGTCGATCCGGGGGCGCTGGCCGGCAGCGAGGTCTTTCATGAGCGGCTGGAAACGCTGGTGGCGGCCATGCTGGCGGACGACGATGTGCGCCTGCCCGGTGCGCGCCGGTTTGCGCGCGCCGAACAGGCCGACGCGCAGGGGCTGGATGTCGACGAAGCCGTGTTCAGTTAGCTGCTGGCAGCACTGGGTCGCGGGCATCCTTCAGGAAAAATCACATCGCCAGATATGAACCGCCCGTCTCGCCATGTCCTGTTGCCGCCGCTCGAGCAAGGCAGGCGTCCATTCTTCCGGCGCCTTGCTTGCAATGGATCTCGTGATCTCATAAACGCTTTGCGCATATTCAGGCCGCTTTTCGTCGTAAGTGCTGTTGCCTATGCGGCGATTCACGTTGGTTTCCAGCAAGGTCAGATTGCCTAACCGATATAAGAAGCTTGACCAATGTTCTTTTGGAAAATGCTCGACCCAATCATCCATTGGGTTTTCTGGTAGAACATGCTCAATGGTAGCGGGATCTGTTTCCGGATCACATGTACGCCTGCTGCAGTCGGATTCGAGCCGGGCCAAGATATACTTGGCCAGTTTTTTTCGGCGCCTGGAAGTATCTATCTGTAGCGATGCAAAATCTCGCAAAAACTTCTCATCATTGACATAGATGTTTTTTATTAATGAAAAAACACCCGCCGGATCCGTGATTTTTTCATTTGATACGCTTTGAGCTGCATCGTGATAGATCGGCTCCAGTTCGTTTGTATTGAGCTTGCTGACAATGGTGTAGCGAAAAGCGATTACGGAAACTAGCTTCAATATTCTTTCAAAATCATGACTGTTGAATTTTTCCCAGGCGGAGAATAATAGAGGGGTCATCTGGCGAACATCGAACAGCTGTAGCTCTTTGATATAAATCTGGCATATGGGTCGCGCTATCCAATATTCATGATAAGGATCTGATAATGCACTGAACAATTCCGCACGTTGTTCCAGTGATGCGATCAGATCGAAGACATCTTCAGGGCGACGGATAGAGTCTCGAATCATCTTGAACAGCCGCTGCTTGCGCACTTTCCGATGTTTGCATAGAAGGTGATAACGTAGGAATTCTGGAAATCGTTCTTGCCGTACCGTTGCTATCAGACGCCCCCAGCGTCTTTGTAGGGCGTCCAGATCAGTTTTTACCGTAATACGAGAAAATAAATAGTTTTTCAGAAGATCTGTTGAGGAAAGTTCCAGGCCGCGAGCATTAAGTGTTTCGAAGATCGTGTAGGCGTTAAGCTCGTTGTCTACCGAGATCAGGATGAAAAGCAGCTGCCGGGCAACGGTTTCATTAAGAAACGATGCCAGTGCTTCACCATTATGTTTATACTCAGGTATTTTTCGTATTTGCTCGAGAAAATACTGAAAACACTGCCACAACAGTTTGTTTGATTTTGCAAGTCCGCGAGGGTTGATGGGGTTGCGTAACTGAACAAGATAATCTTGATAAAATGGATCATCGGTTTTGTTGAGAGATAATTTGCTGTTTTCTTGAAGGGAGGCAGGGTCTTTTTCTCCGATAAATCGGTTGCGCAAACCTTCCGCTCTCTCATTGTTTTCCCGTGGATCTATACCATCGTCTGCCAGTGTGTGCAGTTGTTTTATTACGGCAAGCGCCATAATGCTCAACGTAGCCAAACGCTGCTGGCCATCAATGATCTGAAACTCTCTATCGCTCAAGCCTTCGATGACGAGCGCCCCCATGTAATGGCGTTCCGTAGCATGCATCTCTGTGACGTCATTCCACAGATCTTCCCATTGTTCCTCTGTCCAGGAGTAGTCACGTTGATAGGGCGGTACATGATAAATTTTTCCGTTGCCTATCAGCTCCAGAAAGTTGGTTGTGCGGGTGTCCAGCAGAAAGGTTCTTGCCATAACGCCATTCCTCAGTATTCCAATTTGTTCAGGCTGCGGTTGTGCCTTCTTGCGCATGACGCAGCCGCGGCGTCAATCAGGGCGTCGGCGCACGCGGGCTTCTCCCCATCAGATAGAACTCGTCATTGGGTCGCAGGCTCATGACGTTGGCCAGGCGGTTGGACATGCCGAAGAATGCCGCGATGGCGGCGATGTTCCAGATGTCATTGTCGTCGAAGCCGTGGGCGTGCAAAGCCTTCATGTGGGCGTCTTCCACCGTGTGCGCCGCCGTACTGACCTGTACGGCGAAGTCCAGCATGGCGCGCTGGCGCGGGCTGATGTCGGCCTTGCGGTGGTTGATCGCGACCTGATCGGCAATGAGGCCGTCCCTGGCGCGCACGCGCAGGATGGCGCCGTGCGCAATCACGCAATAGTGGCACTGGTTCAACGCGCTGGTCGTCACCACGATCATTTCGCGTTCGGCCTTGCTCAGCCCACCGGGCGCTTCCATGAGGGCATCGTGATACGCGAAGAAGGCGCGGAATTCATCCGGCTTGTGTGCGAGCGTCAAAAATACGTTGGGTACAAAGCCGGATTTTTCCTGCACGGACACGATGCGCGTGCGGATGTCCTCCGGCAGGCTGGCCAGGTCGGGCGCGGCAGGGAACAGGCGGCTGATGGGGGGCAGGGCAGGGGTCATGAGCAAGGCTCCGGTCGAATAAGGACATCATTGCCAAACGGCGTTTATCGCGCCTTTTTGCCGATTTGTCAAATACAAAAGAAACATCGGTCAAATGTCACTCAAAGAAATCTACGTATCTCATATACTCAATTTTCAGCACAATAATTCGATGAAAACAGGAGATATGGATGAGGTAGATAAGTTATCGGCGTTTGTTGCATCGTTGCATTGCAATATCGGGCGATATGTTGCAGTGATTGATCAGGTTTTTTTGCCCACCATCAAACAACAGAATGTTGTCAGGAGTTGATTATGATATTACGTGTGGTTTACGCTTCGGTCTTGCAAAAGAAACAGGATGATTTCAAGAAATACATCAACGAGAGTGTGCTTCCGAAATTGCGCAGCTTTCCCGGTGTGATCTTTGTGGCCCAGGGCTTTTGCAATGAGGAAGGCCATGAGAACGAAGCCGTATTCATCACGGGATGGAAAGATATGGAAAGTGCCGATGCATTTGAAAATGCGCCGTCCTACAAGACCATTGAAGGCGATGAAGACGTGGGGATGAAGTCATTCTACACGCACAGATACCAGGAGCACGGTGCGACGCACGCGCATTACGAGACGTTTGCCGTGGCCCTGAACGAAGAGCAGTTTCAATAACCACGGGGCGCGCTCGGGCTGTCATCGTTTCGGGCGCGCCGTTTCATTGATTGATGCAGGTGGAAGACAATGGTTGAGCTCAGAGAAAAAATAGTGTCCTGTATGCGCCATGTGGGCGTTGGTGCCGCCCTGGCGCTTGGGTTGCTGACGACTGGCGCCAGCACTGCGGCGGTGGAAAAAGAGGTGGTGAAGATCGGCGTGCCCAGCACCACCAATCTTTATTCCCTGACGACCATCCTGACCCATCATCTTGGCTATTACGCGGATGAAGGCGTCAAGGTGGAGCTGGTGTCGGTAGGTTCCGGCGGCAAGATGATGCAGGCGCTGATCGCGGATGGTATCGATATCGGCAATGGCGTGCTGGATCATGTCGTGCAATTGCGCGCAAAAGGCATCCCGCTGACGTCGTTCGTGCTCCAGGCGAATCTGCAGGATTACGCAATGGGCATCATCAAGGGAAAATTGCCGGATTACAAAGGCCCTGAAGACCTTGCCGGCGCAAAGATCGGCATCGCTGCCCCCGGAGGCGGCCTGGATATATTCCTGAAGGTGTATCTGGCAAAGCACGGCATCGAATATAAAAATGTGAAGGTGGTCGCCGTCGGTACCGAACAACGCGCCATTTCTGCGGTGCGCAGCGGCGAACTCGATGTGATTGCCAATACCGATCCCGCTATCGGTCTTCTCGAATACAACGGTGAGCTGGGCGAGATGATCGCCGACGTACGCACGTTGGATGGCTCGAGCGCGGTCTATGGTGGAGAATACCCGTCCTCGACGCTGCTGGCCAAGGAGTCTTTCATCGAGCAGCATCCTGCCACCATCCAGGCATTGACCAATGCGAATGTCAGGACGCTGAAATGGCTGCGGCAGGCCAGCGTTGATGACCTCATTGCAGCGCTCCCCAAGGAGTTCATGATAGATAACATGGACGCCTACCGGCATATTTTGCGTGCCGTCATGAATACGCAATCTCCCGATGGACGTTTCCCTGATGATGCCGCAAAGACGGTCATCGACACGTTGGGGCAGTTCAACCCCGAGGTGGCGGCTGGGAAGTTCGATGCCGGGAAGGTGTTCACAAACCGATTTGTGGATATCGCAAATCATCGCTGAAAAGCGGAAACGACGCATGAAACAGCGCCTTTTATAGGCGCTGTTTCATGATCGCAAGGCTATGAATGCCGATCAGTCAGCCTGGAATCAAGATAAAGATGGTTACCAATTCGATCGATTTTGTTGATGTCACCCACATTTATGAAAGTGCGCCCAAGAGTGGCAAGGAATCCGTCAAATATGTGGCTTTGAAGGATTTTTCGCTCTCCGTGGCCGATGGAGAGTTCCTGTCCGTGGTGGGGCCGACGGGGTGTGGCAAGTCCACGATTCTCAATCTCGCCGCCGGATTGCTCAGGCCGAGCGCCGGTCACATCGATATCTACGGACAATCGCACACTGCCAGCGCGAGAACCATCGGCTATCTGTTTCAGTCCGATACGCTGATGGCATGGCGCACGGCGTTGTCGAACACCACCCTGGGTCTTGAATATCGGGGCGTCGACAGGCACGAGCGCGAACGCAAGGCAAGGGCTTGGTTGCAGAAGGTGGGCCTGAGCGGTGCCGAAGGAAAGTATCCGCACGAGCTGTCGGGCGGCATGCGGCGCAGGGTGTCCCTGGCGCAGATGCTGGTCATGGAACCGGACATCATTCTCATGGATGAGCCGTTCAGTGCGCTGGATGCGCAGACACGTTTGCTGATGGAAAACGAGGTGCTTGAAATCTGGGCGGAAAACAAGAGATCGGTATTGTTCATTACGCATGATCTCGAGGAAGCAATATCGATGTCAGATCGTGTGATTGTTTTATCATCCGGCCCTGAAACGCATCCTATTGGCGATTTTATCATCGATATGGAACGGCCAAGAAATCTGACGGAAATAAGATATACGCGGCGCTTCAATGAATTATATAACGATATATGGAGCGTCATGAAGGATGAGGTATTGCGCGGATATCGCGCCTCCCTGGCACTATAATCTATCTGCAGGAACGATCATGCGTTTTATAAGGTTGTATCAGGTACTTCTGTTCGTCGTGCTTTTGTTCGCCTGGGATCTGTGCGTTCGCCATGGCATTATTTCATCTTTTTTCTTTGGTGAGCCGCTTGCCGTTGCCGGTCGCATTTACGATTGGTTTGTTGGCGGAGATATTTACAGACATTTGTGGGTCACTTTGCTGGAGACGGTACTCTCTTTCGTGATCGGTGCAGGCATCGCGATTGCCTTGGGCGTATTGCTGGCGCTGGTTCCGTTCCTGGGCGCCTTGCTGGATCCCTATATCACCGCCGCGAATTCCATGCCGAGGGTCATTCTGGCGCCGATATTCGTGATCTGGTTCGGGCTCGGCATATGGTCCAAAGTGGCCTTGGGCGTGTCCATTGTTTTCTTTCTGGTGTTCTTCAACGTCATCAACGGCATCAGGAATGTCAACCCGGTCGTGCTTGCCAATGCCATCATGCTGGGGGGATCCAAGTACCAGATCATGAAGACCTTGTATCTTCCGTCGGCGGCCAGCTGGGTTTTCTCCGGGTTGCACGTGTCGGTGGGCATGGCCTTCGTCGGTTCGGTGGTCGGTGAGTACCTGGGGTCGGTCGAAGGGGTGGGCTATCTCATCCTGCAGGCGGAAGGCGTATTCGACATCAATACTGTCTTCGCAGGCATTTTCGTCCTGACCGTCTGTGCCTTGCTGTTGGACAAGCTGGTGTCCATCATCGAAGCACGTTTGCTGTCCTGGAGCCCCGCAGCAACGACGAAGGCACTGCGATGAAGGTGGCCGTGCTGCTCAAGGCCGTGCAGGCCATAGACCGGTTCGCGCTGAATGACGCGGGTCTGCGCGCGCAGGATACGCCGTTCACGCTGGATCCGCTGTCCCGCGTCGCCGCCGGCATGGCCTTATCCTTGGCCAGGCGGTATGGCGGGACGGTCACGGCATTTTCCATGGGGACACCCGGGCCGGGAGGCGATGTCCTGGTCAGCGCGCTGCAGGCGGGTGCCGATTGCGCCTACCTGATCAGCGATCCGTGCTTTGCGGGTGCAGACAGCGTGGCCACCGCAAGTGTGCTGGCGCAAGCCCTGCGCCATGTCGGCCCGTTCGATCTCGTGGTGTGTGGCTACGCCAGCATTGATTCTTCGACCGGCTTGGTACCCGTCCTGCTGGCGCAGGCGCTCGGGATGCCGTTGGTGCGCAATGTGACGCTCATCGCGCGTGCCGATGATGGCCGTTGTTTCGATATCACGCGGCGCATCGCATCAGGCACGGAGCGGCTGGGCGTGGCCACGCCTTGCGTTGCCGCCGTGGCCGAACGCGCAGCGCCAGCCATTGGCGATGGTATGGATGCGCAGGGCTGCCTGCGCCGGCGGATACGGCACCTGGACGCGGCGGTGCTGGGCCTGACGGCGACGGCGGCCAGTTTGTCCCGTACCCGAGTGTCCGGAGTGTTGCGCCGCGAGCACGCGCAAAAGCAATGCACAATGGTCGATGCGGGGCATGATGAAGGCCTGCGCAGGCTTGCGCGCACTCTTCTTGCGACGCTGCAGACAGCCGTGCCGGCGACCGCCGCCGGCGACGCATTCGGCCGGCATGGCGGGGTCGGTCCCGTGTCGGCATCGCCAGGCGGTGGGCTGGTGCTGGTAACCGATCCGACGCGGCCTGCCCTGACTGCCGGTTTGCTGCAAAAAATCCGGACCAGCCGCGACCTGGGTTCGCTTGCCTTGCGCATCCATGTGGGTCCGGACGATCATCTGGACTGTGCGGGCACCGACATACGGCGCCATGACCTCTCCCAAGACGAATTATTGCGGCAACTGGCGCGCGAGATCGCGGCCCGGCCACCGCTTGCGGTCATCGTTCCGGAGTCGGATTGGGGCATCGAATTCGCCGGTCGCCTGGGGGCGCTCACGCAGGGCGGTATCGTTACCGGCGCGGCGGGGATCGGCCTGCAGGCCGATGCGCCGACCGTGTTGAAGGCCACGCATCTGCCAGGGCATTATTGCAGGGTGGATTTCATCAATACCCGGGTCAGAATCGTGACGCTGGTTACCCAGCCCGTGGGCGTGCCGCTGCGACGCGCTCGCGACACCGTGGCGCACGCGCCTGTGCGCGGTCGTGCCCATTACGGTGGCAGGGTAGAGGTGCTCGGGCAATGCCATGAAATCGATCCCGACAGGATCGCGGCGGCGCGGCTCGTCGTGTGCGTGGGTCGGGGTGTCGCGCCCGCCGCCTATGCGCAGATCGAAGCTTTGGTCGCGCGGTGGGGAGGCGCCATTGCGTGTACCCGCAAGGTGGCTGACGATGGGCTGCGCGATCGGCGTGAGCAGGTCGGCGTGACGGGTCTGTTTGTCGCGCCGGCGCTTTACATTGCGTTGGGGGTGTCCGGCAGCCATCACCATACGTGCGCCATCGCGCCCGAAACCCTTGTTCTGGCGATCAATTCCGATCCGCAGGCGCGAATGTTCCGGTCGAGTGATTATGGCATCGTGGGCGATGCAGTAGAATCCTTGAGGGATCTGATGGAACACATGACCCGACTTGAAGGAGACGCTGCGCCGGTACCGGTCGCATCAGATGGTTGAGACGGGCGATCTGCAGGTGGCCTCGTGAACTTGAAGTATGGTCTGACTGATTTGCGCATCATGGTGTCGGTGTCGAAAACCGGCAGCATCACGAAAACGGGCGAAGAAGTCTTTTTGTCACCCAGCTCCGTCAGCATCCGCATCCGGCGTCTGGAGAAAGTCCTTGGCCTGCGCCTGCTGGATCGCTCGTATCGCATGATGACGCTCACGCCGGCGGGCGTGATATTCGTCAAGCATGGGCAGGCCTGCCTGGCGGCGCTGGAAAGCCTGCATTCGGAGCTGGCGCCGTACACCACGGGGGTGAAGTCGCAGGTACGCCTGCTGGCCACGAACAGTGCCATCACGTCCGTGCTGCCGCATGATCTCGAAATATTCCTGGCGCGAAACCCTGAGTTCAGAATCATGGTGCGCGAGTTCGGCAGCCAGAAAATCATGCTCGACATTCTGGAGGAGCGCGCGGATATCGGCATCGTGAGCTGGGCCGAGCGCTGGTCCGGGTTGAGCTTCTTCCCCTACAAGCATGATCGCCTGGCGCTGGTCGTTCCCGTGGATCACAGCATCTCCCGCAGGACCTCCGTCAAGTACGACGAGTGCCTGGATTATCCCTTCATCATGTCACAGCCTGACAGCCCGCTCTATCAGTTTCTGATGAACAAGGCGACGTATTACGGCAGAACCATCGATGTGCGCGTGCAGCTGAACAGCTTTCATTCAATTCTGAACATGGTGCGATCGGGCATCGGCATCAGCATCATCCCGGAGTCCGCGATCGCGGATCGCAAGGATCCGACGCTCGTCGCTGTTCGTCTGGATGAGGAATGGTCGTTTCGGGAGCTCAGCATCTGCATCAAGGAGAGGCCATCCGAGGCGCTGAACCCGCACATTCAAAGCATCTTCGATTTCCTGGTCAATCAGAACAGCAAGGATCAGGATTGCGGATGTCGCAACGGGTTGCCGGCCTGAACCGGTGACGGGGGGGCGCTGCCGCGCCTTGCCCGACCGGATTCGCAGCCACAGGTTTTACATTTTTCCATGTTGACAAAAACGCTAATCGTAATCACAATCATTCTCATTTAAGTGCTCAACAAGGATGCTGTCATGGTTTCTCCCTCCCCTCGTCCCGTGCGGATCCCTGGTTCGCGGACTCCGGTTCTCGGGCCGATGTTATTGACGGCGGCCTGCCTGCCTCTGGTGGCGCAGGTGCATGCGCAGACCGGCGCTGCGGTGCAGCTGGACAACATCGTGGTCAGCGCCACGGGTTTCGAGCAGATGGTCGAGGACGCGCCGGCGTCCATCACGGTCATCCCGCGCACCGAGCTGGAGAAGAAAGCGTTTCGCGACGTGACGGATGCCCTCAAGGACGTACCGGGCGTGGTGGTGACGGGCGGCGGCAGTGCCAGCGACATCAGCGTGCGCGGCATGGCGCCGGCCTACACCATGATTCTGGTAGACGGCAAGCGGCAAAGCTCGCGCGAGACGCGGCCCAATGCCGACGGCCCCGGCATCGAGCAGGGCTGGCTGCCCCCCATGGCGGCGGTGGAGCGCATCGAAGTCATCCGCGGGCCCATGTCTTCGTTATATGGCTCGGACGCCATGGGCGGCGTGGTGAACATCATCACGCGCAAGGTGCCCGATGCGTGGACGGGCAGCATCCGCAACGAAGTCACCGTCCAGGGTGATTCGGATTCCGGCAACATCTACCAGAGCAACATCTACCTGGCCGGGCCGCTGGTGCAGGACAAGCTGGGCCTGCAGGTCTACGGGCAGAAGATGCATCGCAACGAAGACCGCATCGTCAATGGTTTCAACAAGCAGGACATCACTTCGGGCACGGTGAAGCTGGCCTTCACGCCCAACAAGGATCACGATCTGGCGGCGGAGTTTTCGCGTACCCTGCAGGAGCGCGACTCCACACCGGGTAAGTCGATCGCCGCGCTGAACACGCGCGGCAATCCGAATACCGAATCAAACACCCGCTATGCGCAGACGCGGTATGCGCTCACGCATACCGGGCGCTGGGGCAAGGTGACGTCCAACACCTATGTGCAGCGCGAAAAGACCGAAAACCCCACGCGCGACATGTTTTTGCGCAATACCACCTTCAACACGCAGTGGAACCTGCCCCTGGGCAGCCACATGCTCAGCGCCGGCTATCAGTATCAGAAAGAGAACCTGACCGACAAGGGCAATCAGTACGATACCAGCCTGAGCCGTCTGAGCCGTTATCAATGGGCCGTATTCGCGGAGGATGAATGGCTGCTGGGCGACACCTTCACCCTGACCACCGGCGTGCGCATGACGCGCGATGAAAACTACGGCACGCACTGGACGCCGCGCATCTACGGCGTCTGGCACCTGTCCGATCAATTCAGCCTCAAGGGCGGCGTTTCCACGGGCTTTCGCGCGCCGTCGCTGCGCCAGACCGTGGCCGACTGGGGCCAGATCACGGGCGGCGCCGGCAATGCGGACGCCATCATCATGGGCAATCCCGATCTGAAACCGGAAAAAAGCGTCAGCCAGGAGCTGGGCATCGTCTGGGACAACCGCGATGGTCTGGCCACCAGCCTGACCTTGTTCAATACGGATTTCAAGGACAAGATCTCCGAGACGCGCCGCTGCACCTCGGCGGATGGCTCGCGCTCGTGCCATGTCAACCCGGGTGACGAAGGCTATCGCTTCATCAGCGACCGGGTGAACGTGGATCGCGCCAACATCCGGGGCGCCGAGGCTACCCTGACCTGGGCCATGCGCGACGATTTGCGCCTGTCGGCCAATTACACCTATACCTACTCCAAGCAGAAAAGCGGCGAATTCGAAGGCAAGCCCCTGAACAAGATGCCCAAGCATATGTTCAACACCACGCTGGACTGGGATGCCAACGAGCGCCTGAACTTCTGGTCGCGCGTGAATTTCCGCGGCAAGACGTCAGACTATCTGAGCCGCACCGCCATGGCGGAAGGCACGCCGTCCTTCACCTTCTTCGATGCGGGCGTGAATTACCGCGTGAACAAGAACGTCACCATGGGTGTGGGCATTTACAACCTGTTCGACAAGCGCGTCACGGACGAGACCTACGAGGCGGTCTACGACGGCCGGCGCTACTGGGCGCACCTGACCGTGGGCTTTTAAAGGCCCCGGCCCGGTTCAAAGCGCGTTCGGGAACAGCCACAGCAACGCCATCGTCATGATGGCGTAGCGCGCGAACTTGCCGATGGCCATGAAGGCGACGCTGGGCCAGAAGTCCAGGCGGAACCAGCCCGCCACGGCGCACAGCGGGTCGCCCACCACGGGCAGCCAGGATAAGAGCAGGGCGGGCGGGCCCAGCCGGTGGATCCAGTGGCTGATCAGGTCATGCCAGCGCCCGCCCGCGCGCGCGCCCACGCCGTCGGGATGGGTTTCGCGCCAGCGCTCGTAGGCTTTTTCCGCCCCCATGCCCATGGCGTAGCTGATGATGCCGCCGCAGGTGTTGCCCAGCGTGGCCACGAGGATGGCGGGCCACAGCATGTGCGGGGCGATCTTGACGTAGCCGAATACGGCGGGCTCGGACCCCATGGGCAGCAGGGTGGCGGAGACCAGGCTGACGAGAAAAATCGCACTCAGACCCACGCGCGGTAGGGCCAGCGTGACCAGAAGCCATTGAATCAGCGTGTGCAAGCCGGTTTCCATAGGGCGCTAGCCCGGAAATTTCGTCAGCGAGCTTTCGGAAGTAATTTTCATGTGGCGGCGTGATGCGGTGGTGTCGCGGTGGTGCTGCGTTGGCGTTCGGGAGGGTTTTTCGAGCCTGCGCACACAATTCCCCCTACCCCCGTT
>JACDJB010001781.1_pt1 | contig 16791 bp, 16 predicted proteins | sample 7454121 | NCBI WGS metagenome assembly JACDJB01 (sample SAMN14253290, study PRJNA609438) | sludge metagenome | isolation source: sludge after 25d culture with pyrite | collected 2018-12-20 | reverse complement strand
TGTCTCCCCCGGGCCCCCCCGTGTGGCGCCTCTGCTGCCGTCGGGGGGGGGGGGCGCCGGGGGGGGGGGGGCCCCCCCCCCCCCAAAAGATGCGGCCTGGACCGGACCCTGCTGATTAGCCTTGAGTGCGGCGCCTCCGGCAAGACCCAGCAGGCCCAGCGCGCCGGCGCGGATGAAGTCGCGTCGGTTGAGTTGGTTGGGGTTAAAACGCATAAGCATCTCCTTTCAGATTTAGGTGTGGCTAAATTAGTATAGCCTAAAATTCCTGCCTGTCAATAGGCGCAGGCTGAAAGTGGGCGCTTGCCCTCTTTGGACGCCATGAGGTTCACGTGATAGGGCTCACACCCAGTTCAGAAACTTGACTTTGAAGCCAAGAATTCGTAACATATAAACACTCCTTTATGTGTTTGCATGATGAACGACCGAATCACAATCTGCTCCGACGATCACGCCGATGGCACATTGGCGCGAGCAGCACAGCAGCACCTTCTAGATGGTATCACCGCCACGCGCGTGGCGGATCTCTTCAAGGCGCTTGCCGATCCAACCCGCATTCGCGTCATTAGCCTATTGGCGCATACCGAGATGTGCGTGGGGGATCTTTGTCTTGTGCTGGGCATGAGCCAACCGGCGGTTTCACACCAGTTACGCATTCTACGCAACCTTACTATTGTCTCGGCGCGCAGGGAGGGTAGGCACGTATTCTACACCCTCAGCGATAACCACATCCACGATCTATACAGCCAAGGGCTAGCGCACGTAGAGCACGACTGAGTCACTTTTTTTTCGACTTATGCATCGATAGATGTTCATGTATTTTTGATATCATGGCTACAACGGAACTAGACCTCACCCTACTTCTTCCGCAAATAGAGACTGACGACCAGTGCGTGCAGATGTTGTCAGCCCGACTTGCGGTGACCCGAGGTGTGGCGAAAGCCCATATCACTCGCGAGAACGGCAAGGCAAATCTCTGCCTGCATTACGACCCCGACCAAGTTTCGCTGGCGAAAATCCAGCGTTTAGCCAGGGAGGCAGGAGGCCAGATCGGCGCTCGCTATCGTCACGAAACGCTGACCGTCTCAGGCCTCGACGCCGCGGACGCTGCCGCCAGTCTGACAGACGTTTTGGGCGGCCTGAATGGGATGCTCCACGCTCAGGTCAACTATGCGGCAGGGTTGGCATTTGTTGCTTACGATGGCGAAGTGCTTGCTCAGTCGCAGATCGTGCAAGTGATGCGAGGAATGGGCTATCATGTGGTCTCGCCTACCGAAGGAAAGAGTGAGAGCCACGATCACGGTAGCGCACCTGCCTTTTTGCCACATCTTCTACAAGAGCACTGGACTTATCTCCTGGTAGGATTGGCAGGGTTGTTCATGCTGGTCGGCTGGCTGGGCGAGACGATTTTGGACATGAACTCGCCACTTGTACTCGCTTTCTTCGTGCTCTCCTATGTGGCCGGGGGCTACGACATCGCCACACATGCCATTCCCGGTCTCCTCAAGGGCAAGTTCGACACAGATGTCTTAATGCTAGCGGCAGCAGCTGGCGCTGCGATGCTGGGCGAATGGGCGGAAGGCGCTTTCCTCTTATTCCTGTTCGCCCTAGGTCATGCAGGCGAGCATTACGCCCTGGATCGAGCTCGCAATGCCGTACAGGCCTTGGGCGAGTTGATGCCCAAGACGGCCCTGATCAAACAAAATGATAGTATAATTGAACGACCAGTGGAACAAGTGCAGATCGGCGATGTAGTGGTTGTGCGTCCTGGAGATCGAATTCCAGTAGACGGTCAGGTGCAAACCGGCGAAAGCAGCGTCGATCAGAGTCCTATCACCGGCGAAAGCGTGCCCGTTGATAAGAGAAAGGGTGATGAAGTCTTTGCAGGCAGCATCAATCAGGATGCAGCGCTTGACATCGCAGTCACGCGCATGGCTCAGGATAATACACTGAGCCGGGTGATGCAGTTGGTTGCAGAGGCGCAGGACCAGCAAAGCCCCACCCAGCGTTACACCGAACGCTTCACTTCCCGTCTTGTTCCGGCCATTCTCGTTCTTAGCCTTTTGGTCATCATCCTGCCTCCCTTGCTAGGCTGGATGCCCTTAAGTGAAAGCCTTTATCGGGCAATGTTGCTGCTGGTGGCGGCTGCCCCCTGTGCATTGGCGCTGGGCACCCCTGCCGCTGTTTTGGCCGGGATCGCACAGGCTGCGCGTAATGGCGTACTGATCAAAGGCGGCGTGCACCTGGAAAATCTGGGCGCCATCAAAGCAATGGCTTTTGACAAGACTGGCACTTTGACCGAAGGCAAGTTTCAGGTCACTGACGTAATTTCTCTCAACGGCGTCAGTGAAACTGAGTTGATACGACTCACGGCAGCGGTCGAGCAGCAATCCAGCCACCCTCTGGCTCAGGCTGTCGTACGACATGCGCGGTCGCAAGGCCTTTCCTTGCCTTCGGCGCATGGGCTGGAGAACATTAGCGGTCGAGGCGTGCGCAGCGTCGTCGAGGGTTTGCCAGTCGCCATTGGCGCGCTGAACCTGTTTGAAATGGATGGCGATGGGATGATTGCCACCGATGTGGCTGCCATCGTCAGAAACCTAGAGAGAACTGGCAAGACCACGATCACGGTCAGATATGGCAGCACATTTGTAGGCGTTCTGGGGTTGGCTGATGCGCCCCGGACGGGTGTCATACAGACTTTACAACGCTTGCTCGATCTAGGCGTCGATCACTTGATCATGCTCACTGGAGACAATGATGATGTTGCTCGGCGCATTGCCAAAGAAGTCGGCGTAACTGATGTTCGAGCGCAGTTGCTACCCGAGCAGAAACTAGACGCGATAAAGGAGATGCAGCGCGCATATGAAAAAGTGGCGATGACAGGGGATGGTGTCAATGACGCGCCGGCGCTGGCTACTGCCACGGTCGGGATAGCCATGGGTGGGGCCGGAAGCGCCATCGCACTGGAAACCGCCGACGTAGCTCTGATGGCCGATGATCTCGGCAAACTGCCTTTCGCCGTCGGTCTTAGCCAAGCCAGCCGCCGCATTATCTTCCAGAATCTTGCTATCGCCTTGGGTATTATCCTCGTGCTGGTCTTTACCTCCGTGCTGGGGTTAGTCCAACTGAGTGGCGCTGTCATCCTCCATGAAGGTAGCACGATCATCGTAGTAATGAACGCGCTACGACTGTTGAGGTATCGAGCGTCGTGAAGAAAACCTTCGAACTCTCCCACAACGCATCCTTCACCTTTCACCAGGATATTTCAACATGAGACTACTTCTCCACTCTATCGCGGCGTTTCTTTTGGTCATCACCGTTGCATCCTGTGGTCCGTCAAACGGTACATTGACGGCCGCTGACGCGTGGGCGCGTCCAATGCCAGCGGGACAAAACGGCGCCGTCTATTTCATGATACGGAACGACAGCAAAATCGACGATCAGCTTCTTGCTGTCACGAGCAATATCGCATTGGCTGCTGAGATGCACTTATCAACAATGAACGAAGACGGTGTGATGTCTATGGCGAGACAGGACAGTGTAGAGGCTCCCGCGGGCGAGAGGGTAACCTTCGAACCAGGCGGCCTCCACGTCATGCTCATTGATTTGCAGCAAGATTTGACGTCTGGAGAGACGTTTCCAATTGTCTTGAGTTTCCAGCAGGCGGGAGATATCGCTCTTCAGGTGGAAGTGAAGGCATCCCCGTAGATCTTTGATTCTATTCAGCCAACGCGCCAACCCTCATGCTTGACAAAGAAGGCAAACAAGAATGTCACATCGCAAACCAAATGCCAGAGTGCCCTACCTATTGATCGTTGTTGGAGCCGCCCTCCTGCTAATTGCTGTTGCTCTGTGGACAACCCAATCCGATACCTCTGACGTGACAGCCATTGCCACGGAGCTTCCCAGTTCTCATGAGGAGGAGACCTACCCCGAAATTCCGCGCACAAGCCTTGTGGCTGCGAAAGAAGCTTTGGATACCAAGACGGCCGTATTCCTGGATGTCCGGGATGCCAGTTCATTTGCCGGCGGCCACATTCCTGATGCCGTCAACATCCCGCTGGAATCGCTATCGTCTCGCCTGGATGAACTGGACCAGAGCGCCTGGATTATTACGTACTGTACCTGACCAAGTGAAGAATCCAGCGCCCGTGCGGCGCGCATCATGCTCGACAATGGATTTGCGAATGTCACACCCATTCTTGGCGGCTTGGGTGCCTGGGGACAAGCCGGCTATCCAGTTGCACAGTAGAACCGCAGGCGCTTATGGAGACAAAATGAAAATCGACCGAAGAATAGTATCCTTTTTCGTATTTGCGGTTCTCGCGCTCACACTCACAGCCTGTAGCGCTGCTACTACAGTGAGCGGGCGGGAAGTAACGGTGGAAGGTGGGGCCTATCGCGCTGTGAACGTGCAGGAATTGCTGACTATGCTAGAGAACAAAGACTTCGTCATGGTCAACGTTCACACACCCTGGCAGGGCAACATCCCGCAGACCAACCTGCAAATACCTTTCGACCAGATCGAACAAAACATGCAGCAGCTTCCTACTGGCAAAGATGAGAAGGTTATGCTCTATTGCTATAGCGACGGCATGGCGAAAACAGCGGCTAAGACCTTGATTGGTTTGGGTTACACAAACGTCTGGATGCTCGAAGGCGGGACCGTGGCCTGGGAAGAAGCCGGATTGACGCTCCAAAAATGAATTGAACAACCTGCTCTGGGAGCCGCTGTATAATGTATTGATTTCCCTTCTCTATGGTCGCGCCCGCCGCGCCATTGTCATGTGCGTTCCCCGACCTAACGATGGATGTTCACTCGAGTAAGTTCCTCAAGAATGATAGTCGACGATTGTGGGAAGTAGATACAGCGCGGGGTGTGGCAATTATCATGGTTGTTGTCTACCATCTTGCCTGGGATTTGAACGCCTTTGGCGATTGGGACATCACCATGTATTCGGGCTTCTGGCACTACTTCCAACGCATGACGGCCAGCATATTCATTCTACTGGTTGGTCTATCTTTGACGCTCAGTTCCCGCAAGACCGCCCCTGTAATCAGAAGAACATACCGCAATCACCTACGGAGAGGCTTGAAGCTAATTGCCTTGGGGATGGTGATCAGCGGCGTGACTTGGCTGTATCTACGACAAGGGTATGTGCAATTCGGCATTCTGCACTTCATCGGCGCTTCCATCATCATTGCTTACCCTTTTCTCGGCTTGCGTTTCATCAATCTAGGGTTGGGGATTATGTTATTGCTCGTGGGACGCTTTACCAACGGATTTCCCATATCCACTGGCGGGCTTGTCTGGTTGGGGCTGCAACCGGAAGGCTATCAGGCCGTGGACTACTTTCCTCTCATACCCTGGTTTGGCCTCGTGCTCATAGGAATCTTCCTGGGTAACTGGCTCTACGGCGACCAGCCACTCATCCGCCTCCCAGACATCTCCCATGCCCCGGTCATCGCTGTCGTGAGCAAGTTGGGTCGGCATACCCTACCCATCTATCTGTTTCATCAACCCGTATTGTTGCTTCTGCTGGTTGCCGCGGGCATTGCCGACATCGGGATTCCGCGCTAGGCGCACGCGCGCCTATGCGCCAAGCGGCGTCGAGTCCAGCTTGATAGGAAAAGACGGACAGGCGCTGAGAAAGCAGCCTCGCGCCAAATGGCCTATTGGCGCTCCGTCACACGGCGCTTACTTCTGGCTTGGCCCCGTGATATGCTGGCATCGTTGTATCAACCAAACCAAGCCTTTCAGGAGCGCACCAATCATGAAGAAGTTCTTGTTCGCTTTACTCGTCGTCGCCATCAGCCTCACCTTCGCCCTGCCGGCCCTTGCCGAAGGCGAGCACACATGCGACCACGACGCCACGACCATTGCCTCGTTGCACCACTGCCTGATGCACGCTGCCGGAGAAGGCCACATCGACAATCCTGGCGTGGTCAGAAGCCTGACGGCCAAGGTGGACGCCGCCCAGGCGGCTGCCGACCGTGGACAAAGCGACGTGGCCATCAGACAGTTGCACGCTTTTCTAAGCGAAGTCAATGCCCAGGCGGGCAAGCACATCGACGCCGAACACGCCGGGCATCTGGCCGAACACGCTACTGCCGTCATCGCCTCCCTCGGCAGTTGACTTTCCGGTTCTCAAAGGTAACTCAATGTCTTCTATCCTCACATTCCGACAGCATCGCCTCCTCATAATGGCGGTTCTGGTTCTCTTTATCTTCATCGTGGCTGGTTGTGCTGCCGCCCCAGCCCCCATCGCCAATGCCACCGCTGGCACCGCTTCAGCTGACTTAACGCCGCCGTCCGCGACCAAACCAGCGACCACCGCGCCAGCAACGCCCGAAGCTGCCATCAACCTGACCCAGAGCGCCGAAGCCGGCGCGGTCACGGTCGAAATCACGCCTCTTAACCTGAATGACCCTGATGCCACAACTCTCGATTTCGCGGTGGCGATGAACACGCACTCGGTAGAGTTAGGCGTTGACCTGGCCAAAATGGCGGCGCTGATCGCTGGCGACGCGGAAGTCCCTGCTCAAACATGGCTGGCGCCTGCTGGCGGCGGCCATCACGTCGAAGGCACACTTAGTTTTCCGGCCAGCATCGACGGCATGTCCATACTTGGCGACGCACAGAGCCTAACCGTTGTCATTCGCGACCTGGCTGACATCGCCGAGCGCACCTTCACCTGGGACATGACCCAGATCAGCGCCATGACCCTGGGGATGATGGCAGACAGCCAGATGGGCGCCGGTCAGGCAATGACCGGCACCATGCCCATGAGTGGCATGATGGACGACGACATGATGGGTATGATGGAGGAAATGATGGCCCAGATGTCGCCCGAACAGCGCCAGCAGATGATGCAGCACATGATGGAGATAATGGGCGGCTCTGGCGGCATGATGGAACACGATATGGGTAGCATGATGGACGGCGATATGATGGGCATGATGTCGGGCATGATGGCCCAGATGTCCCCGGAACAGCGCCAACAGATGATGCAGCACATGATGGAGATGATGGGTGGGTCCGGCGACATGCAGGGCCATCAGATGGGTTCAGGCGAAGCGATGACCGGCACCATGCCCATGGATGGCAATAGGATGGGCATGATGGGGGACATGGGAAATATGGAAGAGATGATGGCGATGATGCAGAACATGTCGCCAGCCGAGCGCCAGAAGATGATGGCCGATATGATGGCTCAGATGCAGGGCATGATGGGCGACATGAAGGATATGCCGGACGCCGAACATCAGCAGATGATGCAAGGCATGATGGGCATGATGTCGGGCATGATGAACATGATGGGCGACATGAAAGACATGCCAGCAGCCGATCACCAGCAGATGATGCAAGGCATGATGGGCATGATGTCGGGCATGATGAACATGATGGGCGACATGAAGGACATGCCGGCAGCCGAACATCAGCAGATGATGGATGAGATGATGGAGATGATGTCGGAGATGCAAGGGATGATGGGCAGCGGGCATGAAGGCATGGATATGCAGGGAATGGACATGCAGGGGATGGATGGCGCGATGGGCGAACACATGGCGCCCATCCCCAGCGCTGGTGTGCCCGATGCAATCGCTACGGTTGGCGGCCAACCCCTGGACTTCAAATTGGAGGACGGCGTCAAGGTCTTCGAGTTGACAGCCCAGCCGGTGCGCTGGTCGATCCTCGACGGCGTCACCGTGACCGCCTGGACCTATAATGGCACGGTTCCCGGCCCCATGATCCGCGTGACCGCGGGCGACCGCGTGCGCATCGTACTCAAGAACGAACTGCCCGAAGCCACCAGCATCCACTGGCACGGACTCCCCGTCCCCAACGCCATGGACGGCATGACGCCCATCCCGCCAGGCGAGAGCTTCACCTACGAATTTACTGCGCCGCCCGCGGGCAGCTTCATGTATCACTCGCACATCAGCAGCGACAAGCAGGTGACGGTAGGGATGTATGCCCCCTTCATCGTCGATCCCCAACGCCCGGAGCGCAACCCGCCGGCGGTGGACGTAAGCTGGATGCTGTCAGAGTGGCGGGTCGGGCCGGATGGCGCCACTTACGCCGCCATGCCCATGGCCGGAGCCGAGCCGAATTACTTCACGATCAACGGCAAATCGTACCCCAACACCCAAGCCATCGAGGTGAAGAAAGGCGAGCGTGTACGGATTCGCCTGGCCGCTATCGGTCAGTTCACCCATCCCATGCACCTGCACGGCATGAACTTCAAGGTCGTGGCGATGGATGGCGTGCCCTTGCCGCCGGAACAACAAGTGGTGCGCAACACCATCCCCGTCAATCCCGGCGAACTGATCGACATCGAGTTTACCGCTGAGAATGTGGGCGAATGGATGTTCCATTGCCACATATTGCACCATGTCACCAATGACAACGTTGAGCCAGGTGGTCTGTTGGCACTTGTGAAGGTGACAGAGTAACGATCCTCGTGGAACATCAAGGAGGCTGACTCCCATGAAACCACTCTACCATTCCCTTGCGGGCATGCTTTTCGTGGCCGTACTGCTCATACTGTTGGCCGCGTGCAATCCAGTCCCGCCGCCTGGGTCTGCCCCGGCGTCCATACCTGAAGCTGCTGTCCAGGGCAGTATATGGGTGGCTGATGAAAACGGCGACAGTATCACCGTCATCGATGCCGCCACAAACCAGGTCATCACAACCTTAACTGGCATCCCCGGACCACACAATCTGCAAGTCGCACCCGACGGCAACGGTGTTTGGGCTGTAAGCGGACATTCATCGCTGGCGTTGATGATCGACCCGGCGACCTACGCCCTTCACGGTACGGTGCCAACAGGCAAAGAACCCGCTCACATTATCCTTTCGCCTGACGGAAAGACCGCCTACGCGAGCAACAGCGCTGACAACACCGTCTCCGTCATCGATGCAGGTTCGATGCAAGCCACCGCCAACATTCCTGTTGGCCAGTTTCCTCATGGCCTGCGTCCCAGCCCCGACGGCAAATGGGTGTATGTGGCCAACGTCAATGACAACAGCCTGAGCGTGATCGATACGGCCACAAAAACGAAAGTTGCCGATATCCCAGTCGGCCAGAGGCCAGTACAGGTCGGCTTCTCGCCGGATGGCAAGTTCGTTTATGTGTCACTTAACGGTGAGAATGCTGTAGGCAAGGTAGATGTGGATGGCCGCGCACTGGTCGGCAAGACCCAGGTCGGGGTTGGCCCCATCCAGGTTTATGTGACGCCAGATGGCAAATACCTTTTGGTAGCCAACCAGGGCACGAAGGACAAACCAAGCACCAGCGTCTCGATTATCGACACAACCACTTTTGCATCGGTTGCCAAAGTCGAGACAGGCCAGGGAGCACATGGTGTCGTCATCGAGCCATCGAGCCGATACGCCTACATCACCAATCTGTATGGCAACAACCTGGCCGTTGTGGACATTGTCGGCCAGCGGGTTGTTGCGACCGTGCCAACCGGCGCAACGCCTAACGGCGTTAGTTTCCTGCCAGGGCAAGTTGCTTCGGCGCCATCGACATCAATCCAGTTCACCTTGCCGCCAATGGACCAGGAAATGGAAATGAATCACAGCGAGTGATGACTTTCGACCCCAAACCTCCCTCCCTCCCAAGCTTGGCATTGGGTGGCCTGAGCGCCACCCAATGCCGGCGTGTTTTAGCTGCCTGATTCACTGGTAGTGCAAAAGAGGAAATCGACCGTGCGAAAACGGCTTATCACCGCTATGCTATTGCTCGGTTGGATGCTTCTGGTGGCTGCTTGTAGCAGCGTCCCAGCATCCACACCGACGGCGACTCCCAGTGCAGCGATCAAGATCGAACTCGACGCCAATCCTGATCCGCCGCAAATCGGGTCTGTCGATCTGATTGTCATACTTACCGACGCGGCAAATCAACCGATCGACAATGCCAAGGTAAGCTTGATTATCAGCCACAAAGACATGGCGAACATGGACATGTTTGGTCTTAGCAGTAGCATGGGCAATGGAAGATATACGCTAGCGAGCGATTTCAGAATGGCTGGCAATTGGCTCGTAACGGTCGAAGTGCGCGGTGTTGGCCCCGAAACCGTCCGCAAGGATTTTGAGTTGAGTCTCATTCCGTAGGCTCTCAGTGGCCGTGCCCAGAATGGTCAGATTTTCAGTTCCAGGACGACCCTATCCATGTGCAGTGACTGTCGCCTGTTTCCTATCCTGGCGCTGCTCGTAAGCTTGGTCTTGCTGTCGGCCTGTAGCAGCGGGGTTGGTCGCGGGCCTGCCGAGTTGCCGCGTCTGGATTCCGAGCAAGTGCGACGAGGCGCGGCGCTGTACGCGGCCAATTGCGCCGCTTGCCACGGCAGCAGGGCAGAAGGCCAACCCAACTGGAAGACACCCAAAGTCGACGGCTCATACCCCGCCCCTCCTCACGACGCCAGCGGCCACACCTGGCACCACGGCGATGGCACCCTGTTCAAGATTGTCCAGGGCGGAGGCTCCAGCCTGAACATTCCCAAACTCAACAGCAAGATGCCCGGCTTTGGCGAGACCATGACCGACGAGGAGATCATCGCCGTGCTAACTTACATCAAAAGCCTTTGGCCGGTCGCAGAGCGCCAACTCCAGGCTGAGGCCAGTCAACGGGACCCGTTGCTGCACTGATTCCCGTTTCTTACACGCCGTCGTCTGTCCAGCGATGAGACCACGCGCTAGAGTCCGGCCAGCAGACTGATCTTGAACCTGGACGCCGGCTTTAACTCGCACCCGAACGAGATCATGAACGAGCACGCCGACCACACGCATCACATGCCTGTCGAACCAAACGATCTTCAGGCCCACATCCCCACCGTGTCCGCAGCACCGGCCACCCTTCGACAGGCTCAGGATACCACTCACATGACGGCCGGACATGAAGCCCATGGCACGAAGGGTCACGCTGCGCCTGCCCATGTAGACCACAGCGGCCACGAACGCATGTTCCGCGACCGCTTTTGGATCTGTCTGATCCTGAGCATCCCGGTGCTGTTGTACAGCCACATGCTGCAAATGTGGCTTGGTTTCCGCGCTCCGGTCTTTCCCGGCAGCGAATGGGTAGCGCCCATCTTCGCCGTCATCGTTTTCCTGGTCGGCGGCCTGCCCTTTTTGCGCATGGCTGGGCCAGAGTTGCGCGCCCGCCAGCCGGGGATGATGACGCTGATCTCGCTGGCCATCAGTGTCGCGTTCGTCTACAGCCTGACGGCGCTCGCGTTTGATCCTGCCAGCGGCTTCTTCTGGGAGCTGGTGACGCTGATCGATATCATGCTGTTGGGGCACTGGCTGGAGATGCGCAGCGTGCGCCAGGCGTCGGGAGCGCTGCAAGAGCTGGCGAAGTTGATGCCTGACACCGCCGAACGCATCCGGGCTGATGGCAGCATCGACACAGTAGCCGTGGAGGCTTTGCGCACCGGCGACCTGGTATTGGTACGTCCAGGCGCCAGCATCCCGGCTGACGGCCAGGTGGTCGAAGGCGAATCGGATGTAAACGAAGCGATGATCACAGGGGAATCCAGGCCGGTGAAGAAGGCGCAGGGTGCGAGCGTCATCGCCGGGACGATCAATACCGATGGCAGTTTACGGGTGCAGGTCACGGCCACGGGCGAACAAACAGCCCTGGCCGGGATCATGCGGCTGGTGGAGCAGGCCCAGCAGAGCAAATCGCGCACGCAGATCCTGGCCGACAAGGCGGCTGGCTGGCTGTTTTACGTTGCCCTGGCCGCGGCAGCGCTGACAGCAATTGGCTGGACGCTTGTCAGCGGTTTCGACCTGGCGGTCTTACAGCGCGTCGTGACCGTGCTCGTCATCGCCTGCCCCCATGCTCTGGGCCTGGCCGTGCCGCTGGTGGTGGCGATCAGCACCTCATTGGCCGCAAGCAACGGCGTGCTGGTGCGTGACCGGCTGGCGTTGGAAGAGGCGCGCAGCATCGATACGATCATTTTCGACAAGACCGGGACGCTGACGAAAGGTGAGGTCGGCGTGGCAGGGATGGCCGCTGCAGAGGGTCAGGACGAGCGCCAGGCGCTGGCGCTGGCGGCGGCGATCGAGGGCGACTCGGAACATCTCATGGCGCGGGCCATTCGCGGCGCCGCCAGCGAGCGCGGGCTGGCCTTGCCGCAGGTGGCGGGCTTTGAAGCCTTGAAGGGCCGCGGTGTACGGGCAGATGTGGGCGGCGGCGTAGCCTACCTGGGCGGCCCGCGTTTGTTGGAGATGCTGGAACTGCAACCTGAGGGATCAGTTTCTGCCTTTGCCGAAACGGCGGGCAAAAAGGGCCAGAGCGTCGTCTACCTGGTGGCCGATGGCCGCATTGTCGCCGCCTTTGCCCTTGCCGATGTCATCCGACCTGAAAGCAAAGACGCCATCCAGCGGCTCCATGCCTTGGGTCTCCGGGTGGCCATGCTCACCGGGGATAGTCGGGATGTAGCCAGCGCTGTGGCCGGAGAACTGGGCATCGACACGCATTTTGCCGAGGTGCTGCCAGAGCACAAGGACCAAAAGGTGGCTGAGTTACAGGCCAGAGGTGAGCGTGTGGCGATGGTGGGCGATGGCGTCAATGATGCGCCAGCGCTCACCCGCGCCGATGTCGGCATCGCCATCGGCGGCGGCACGGATGTCGCCATCGAGTCTGCCGGCATCATCCTGGTCAAGAGCAACCCACTCGATGTGGTCAAGATTTTCGATTTGAGCCGCGCCAGCTACCGCAAGATGGTGCAGAATCTCATCTGGGCGACCGGCTACAACGTCGTCGCCATTCCCCTGGCTGCAGGTCTGCTGGCGGGATATGGCGTCAACCTCACCCCGGCCGTGGGGGCGCTGCTGATGTCGGTCAGCACGATCATCGTCGCCATCAACGCGCAGTTGCTGCGTCGACTCAGATTCGCAGAAGCGTGATACAATCCGGGGCCTTCCGATCCCCACCCGATGGCCCCGCACACCCAATGAGAACGCATCACTGGCTTCTGCTACTGGCTGCACTCGCGACCCTGCTCGGCGGCTGCGCCGGACAAACAGCCGGCCCCACCCCCGCCGGGCTTCCAGATGGCAAACCGACCTTGCTCTATCTCTACGCCGACCCCTGACCGGCCTGAGAGCAGATGACGCCCATCGTGAATGGGCTGGAAGCTGAGTACGACGAGAGCATCGTCTTTCAGAAGCTCGACGCCAACACGCCGGACGGTCGCCTGGCGATGGAGGCTTACCGCCTGCGTGGCCACCCTGCCATCGTGCTGATCGACCGCGACGGAGGGATTGTCTGGACAGCGCTGGGCCCGCGCGACCGCGACGCTGTGGCGTCTGCTATCAAGGCGGTGCTCGTCGCCCCTGACTGATTCATTATGACAAGTAGATAGTCGTTTGGAGCCTACCCTGCGGCGCGCCCCGGTTGACCTGGTGGGGTCCCTTCGACGGCCTGGCCGGCATGAGGGGCGCCAGGACCGCCGGGCGTAGGGGTGCGCTCTGAGCCGCCATGATCGCCGCTGCCTGGGGTCTGTATAGGGCCGGGCGTGGCGGGACCCGGCCCGACGTGGTCGTCCGACGTTGGCGTCTCATCAGGCGTGACCGGGGTTGCTGTACCCCCTGGGCCGCTGCCGTCAGGAGTTGGCGTCTGTTCGGGGGTGATTGGCGTGGAGGTGGCTTCCCGTCGCCCGTGATCGCCGCCAGGGGTGCGGCCGGCAGCGGGGGTCTGGTTGGGAGCGCCCGCGCCAGGGGTAGAGGTCTGTTCCGGGCGATCAGCGCCGCCGCCTGGCGTTTGATCGGGTTGTGGAGTGCTTTCCGGCCCGCGATGACCGCCCTGAACCGGGGTGGCGGTAGTGGGCGCCGGATGGCGGCCATTGCCCGGCGTGGAACCTGGCGCTGGCCGGTCGTGGTTATCAGCAGGAGATGGCGTGGCCGATGGCCGTGAATCCAAAGTTGGGGTGGGCGCGTCGGTAGCGTCTATCGCTGGCTGCGGAGTGGGCGTGGGCGCAGCGGGCAGCCTCAGAAGCGCTTGCTGAGCCATTTGCTGGCTGGCCTGAATCAGGGCTTGCTGTTCTGGGGGCGCCTGCGACGCCAACGCCTGCAACTGGTCTACCTGGGCTGCCAGCCGATGACCAGCGTCAGCGGGGTCTCCCACTCCGGCAGCCTCGCTTGCCAATGACCAGGCAAGCAGGGTTTGATCATAACGGGCCAGCGCAGCGGACAGGCTGCGGTCCAGACCGCGCTGCTGCAGCGTTTGGGCCTCATCCAACCGGCGTTGGGCAAAGATCAAGCGCAGCGTGGCAGGGTCCTGGGCCAGACGAAGATGCACATCCTCCCCCACCAGTTTGACGGCATAGAGCGGATTGCCCGGCAAGGCGTCCTGGGCGGCGTAGGCTGTGGCGGCGGTTCCGGCCGTCAGTACGACGAGAGCAAGGGTCAGGCGTAGGGCTAGCGGCGCCAGCCGAGGCGGCTGCAGGATACCGGCAAAAGACGCCATGAGACGCTGAACGAGCGGCGTTCTGGTGGGGGCGACAGGCTTGGAGGCAGCCTCGATCGCAGCCAGCAGCCGGCCGCGTGCGGCCTGGCGAAAGGCAGGCGGGGTCTGCAGGTGGTGCACTGCCTGCAGACGCAGCACGGCGGCGAGCATCGGCTCCAGTTCCTGGCGTTGATCGGGAAAACGCGCCAGGCATGCTTCCAGGCTTTCGCCGTCAGCGAGTGCTTGCAGACACTGATCGAGCGCGTGTTGGTTCATCGGGCGGGCTGGGGGGTGGGTTGGAGCCGCTGGGCCAGTTTGTGCAAAGCCCTGTGCTGCAAAACGCGGCAGGCGCCTTCGCTTTTTTGCAGGATGGCAGCGACGGCGTGGAAAGGCATGTCTTCGGTGAAGCGCAGCGCCAGCAGGGTTTGTTCCTCCGGCGTCATCGTCGCCAGGGCCCTACGCAGGGTCTGGGCTTCTTCCTGCGCAAGGACCGTTTGCAGCGGCGTCGGGTCGTGGTCGGGGAGTTGGTAGCCGGCGTCTTCCAGGGCGTCGATGGAGGTATTCTGGTGCGCCTTGCGCCGGTGCTCATCGATGACCAGGTTGTGAGCAATGCGGTAGAGCCAGTGCAGGAAAGGTTGCGCAGGGCTGTAAGAGCCCAGGGCCTGCCAGGCCCGCAGAAAAACGTCTTCGGTCAGGTCTTCGGCCTGTTCCTGTGTCGTGACGCGCAGGTTCATGTACCGGTAGATAGCGTCAAGGTGCCGGTCGTAGAGGAGGGCAAACGCCTGGGCGTCGCCACGCTGGGCGCGGACAACAAGGGCGTGATCGTCTTGCATGCGGGGAGGGAACGAAAAAGTCGGCCTGGGGGGAGGAGGAACGCCCCTGCCCGGCGCACGTTGTATGGCCGGGCAGGGAGAGTGACGAAAGGGAGTGTTGATCTAGCGAGGTGTCTCGCCGTCACAGTGGCGTTGGCACATACCGCCGCCCGGATCATCCTCGCTGACGCCAGCGATGCGCAGGGCAATGCGGTTGTCGTCGGCGTCATAATACCCTACAGCATGCACCACAGCACCAAGGCTTACCGGGCCGCGATGGTCATCGACCACGGTGGTTTCGGTCACCTGGACAGATTCACCGGCAATGGTCCAGACGCCCACCAGACCCAGCTCCGGCATGGCGTCCACCACACCGAACAGATGCCAGCCGGCGCCATCGGGATAACCATCGCCTGCGTGCGGGGTCAACGTGCCGATCATGGCCGCTATCCGGCTGCCATCCTCGGCCAGACAGCCGGCGCTGACCACATAGGCGCCGACTTGCAGCGGGCCGAACTGCTCGCGAAACTTGGTGGCGTCAGTGGCCGTGACGGCGTTACCGGCAATCGTCCACTCCCCCACCAGCCCATCGGTGGGCATGGCATCCACCACGCCGTACAGCCGCCAGGTCGCCTCGCCCCTGCAGTCCGCATCCGCGAAACCGGCGCGCGTTTCCAGGCGCTGGGCAATGCGCTTGCCGTTTTCGATGACGCCGGCGGCATGAACATAGGCGCCGAGGTGAAGCTCGCCGTAGGTTTCATCGAAGGTGGTGGCAGACGTGGTGAAGAAAACTTCGTTGTCGATGGCCCATTCTCCCACGCGCCCGTCTGCGGGCATGGCCGTCAGGACGCCGTGTAACTGCCAGATTCGGTCGTGACTGCCGCCGCCGTGGGCGCTTGCCAGGGTTGGGACGAGAAGGAGCGCTGCTACCAGCGCCAGAACGATCCATTTGCCAGTTTTGTTGTGTTGCATGGGAAAGCCTCCGTGGAGTGAGCGCTCTGCCGCAGTGGACAGAGCCAGTGAGTTTGTTTGTGATTGCGCCCTGCTGGTGTTGATCAGGCGCCGTTCATACTGGCATAACGGATGAAAAGGGAAAATGTTACAGGGCGCGCGGCATTGACGCAGCCGGGACTGCAATCCAGTAATCACGTCTGGGCCAGATCAGCCCCGCAAGGCCACGAACTGGCTATGAAACAGCTTGCCGCTTTAGAACCAGCGCCGTCCCCACATGAGGACGGCCACCCCTACCAGCGCGATCCCAGCGCCGATCAGATCGTAACGGTCGGGCCGCCAGCCATCCACCACCATACCCCACAGAATCGCAAGCACCACGAAAATGCCGCCATACGCCGCGTACACCCGACCAAAGGCGGCTTCTTGTTGCAACGTCGGGATCACACCGTAGAGGAAGAGTACAGCGCCGCCCAGCAGACCCAGGATCAGCCCGCGATCGTTGCGCAGCCATTGCCACACCAGCCAACCACCGCCGATCTCCGCCAGGCCGGCCAGGAAGAAGAGAACCAGAG
>JACDJB010001779.1_pt1 | contig 16798 bp, 21 predicted proteins | sample 7454121 | NCBI WGS metagenome assembly JACDJB01 (sample SAMN14253290, study PRJNA609438) | sludge metagenome | isolation source: sludge after 25d culture with pyrite | collected 2018-12-20 | reverse complement strand
GGTCGAACTGGATCGTTATCTTCAAGATTATTCCTGACGGTGCGGAGAGCGTTGCCAATGCACTGATCGAATTGTCGGATCGCGAAGGTTGCGATCTTGTTCTGACAACAGGCGGGACCGGACCTGCTCCACGCGATCTCACGCCCGAGGGAACGCGCATGGTCATCGGACGCGAATTGATTGGTTTCGGTGAATTGATGCGGCGAGTAAGTTTTGACCAAGTTCCAACGGCCATTTTGTCGCGTCAAACCGCCGGTACACGCAATCATTCCCTGATCGTCAATCTGCCCGGTCGCCCTGAGGCCATCGACGTCTGCCTGAACGCGATCTTCCCTGCGATCCCGTATTGTCTTGAGCTAATCGGGGCGCGTCCAATCGAGGTCAATTCTGATGTTTGTATTGCATTCCGGCCCGGCGCCTGATCTGACGCGGCAACTCGAACCGAGCCTTGCCGCGATTGTCTACGCGAACGACGAATATCCGGATGCGATATTCAACTGGATCGTCAGCGAATGCCGCTCGCGCAATCTGGTTCTCTCAGGAGTTCTGCAACACCCGGTATGCGAGAAATCCGATCGGCGCTGCGATGTGCTGCTCGAAGATCTCGCCAGTGGTCACCGCACTCCGCTTTTTGACGACCGCGGCGCAGGTGCGAGGGGATGCCGTCTTGATGTTGCGGCTCTGATCGATGCCGCCATGAAGGTCGAAAGAGGCCTCGAGAATGATCCTGCCCTGCTTGTGCTTAACAAGTTCGGCAAGGTGGAAGCCGATGGCGGGGGGATGTGCGGTCTGATGGCGAAAGCGCTTGAGCGCGGCATCCCGGCCATTATCGGAGTGCCGGCGCGCAACCTGGATGCCTGGAGAAATTTTGCCGGCGAATTTTCGGCCGAGCTTTCGGAAAATGCCGATGAAATACGAAAATGGCTTGGAAAACTCTGTTAGAGAGTTCCGTCATGCTTGCGCACATACCAACTCACAGAACCGGCATTTTCTTTTGCAGACGGCCGTTGTTCCGATATCAAGCAGAGCGAATTGACTGATTAATTCCGGTTGTTCGATCCTGTCTTGGGCTGCGCCCTAACTCCTGCCGAAGAGCATCGAATGTCTCGGCATTGGGACAATACTCCTGATAGTTCTTTCGCGCAGTGTTTGCGGCAAGTTCACTTTGGCATCGGCTTGTTACAGAGCATTCGGAACAAACGACATTTATGTCGCGGGCCACGCCGCTATCGAATGATCTGACTTCATTCATATCAAGGTCAAGCGCATACATAAGACGTCGTGATTGGTCGTCGGTACGATCGCCGCGTGCAATAAGACGCCCCAAGACATCTTCGGGTAGCCCAATATCCCGCGCCAACTCGCCCCGCTGAATCCTGTCGAGGGATCTAAGCTCACGCACAGCTATCCAACGGGAAAGCCGCCGCCTCAGAGCTTCAGCAAAATCATAGGCCATGGCTATCCTCCCGTTTCATATAACTATGGCATGCAACGAAGTTACGAACTTTGATTTAGCGCAAATTGCAATGTCAGAGAATCGGGGGCTTTCGGATGCGAGTATCGCACCGCGATGTCATATGGATTGATCTGGATCAACTAGGTCGCTGAGAATTCGCAGATAATGCGACGATCCGCTCGTGTCTTACGTGTAGTTAGCTGTTGGCTAGGGGACTGGGAAGTGCCGGAATGCGGGTCAAGCATCCATCCTGGAACAGTCTGATGCCGCAGTCCGCCCTCCCGCGATTGTCCGGTGACTGTCAGCGCCGTTGTCTGCATTGCTGGGCGCGCGCGCTCAGCTTGTGCGCAGCGCTCGGCTCAGTCGAACTCCACGACCTGGAAAAATTAGGTAAGGAGAGCCGTACATTCACCCAGCTTGAGCGGGAGAAAGTCATCATCAACGTCCCGAAGGGATTTCGCTTGCTGAATCTGGCGCGCGCAGAAGCTCTGGCGTGGACGTGATGAACTGTCCGACACCGGAAATTCTGAGAAGAGATTGATTTCGCTCAAAGACCTCGCATCCCGATCCGGCATACTGCCGCTTGACGAGACAGGATTTTCAAGCCGGTCAACGGCGGGCGCGCATTGTCTGAAAGACGGCAGTATTCGCCATACGTCAAACAGAAAGCGAACTACGGCTTGAGGAGTTAACGGCGGTGCCGCAACTGACGGTAACAAAACCTGAACTGATGCCAGGAGGAAGCGACGCGCTCTTTCGCAAATGCATTCTTGATTTTCTGGCATTCAGCGCGCGCGTGAGCCAGTGCCGCGCGGGTTTTAGCGAACGGTTGGGAATTTCGGGTGCCGCCTATACGACGCTGATATCGATCGCCTACCTACAGGGGAAGAGTGGGGTAGGCGTCAGCCGTATTGCCGAGCACCTTCATCTATCGGGTGCTTTCGTCACGATCGAAGTATCGAAGCTCGTTGAGACGGATCTTGTCAAAAAGCGGATCAACAGGAATGATAGGCGTCGTGTTCTGCTGACGGTGACGCCAAAAGGAAGGCGGTTGCTCGACGATCTCGTCAGTGTGCAAGCCCCTGTTAACGACGCGCTTTTTGATTGTCTGAGCGCCGTCGAATTTCAACAACTGTCGTCGATGATGGAACGTCTTGTGCCCTGTGGCGACCAAGCGGCTATGCGAATCGGCTCGTTACCGCGACGAGCATCACTGCTGTCATGACTACTGACAATAGTCTTGAGTGATCAATGACGACGGCATTCTCTCTTCGCGAGGCACGCAAAACGTTGCCGAGATTCATGAAGAAAGATAAGAAGAAATTCATCGATGTGTTCAAGAACCTCTACTATTGAATTGGAAAAACGACCGAGGGCACCTGCAACAACTTTCATTGTTACTACGAGATCAGACTGACTGTGGTCCGGCTGTCCGGCTGGATTTCTTCGCTGGATCTGCGCCGCATGGCGCTTCTTCGCCGACGACCTCGAAACGCGTCGCCTCCATCACATCCAGAACTTGCGCGAAGGTCATTCCTTGAGGCCGCTGGACACGCAACGCGATCTGGCTCATTCAATTGCCATCGATTCAAGGTCAACCAAACGATCGATTTCCTCTCGCTTTGCTCTCCGTTATCCCGCCACATGGCGGACCGCGGCACGCGCCAGAATACGCACCTTCTGGTTCAGCGGGAAACGGCCGAAGTTGGCTTTGACCGTCCCGGTGGTAAACGCCGTGCGCTTGGCGATCGAACCGACGTCCTTCGACGTGGTTGCCTACACGCTGGTATCAAGCAACAGCTTACGCGAAGCGATCATCCGCTTGCAGCGCTTCCAGAAGCTGATCAGTGACGGCGGACGCGTGCTGAGCCTCAGTCAAATTGCGGAGTTGCTGCATTTCTCGGACGCCAGCGCGTTCTATCGAGCCTTCAGGCGATGGACCGGTCGTGCACCGGGCGAATTTCGCCGCACGATCAATCCGCAACCGGCGATCCCTCGCGCCGATTCGGAACAAGCCGACTATTCTGCGCCCGACGCATGATTGTTCGCATCGCAAAGCGCGTCGTGAGTGTAGTTTTTCCGCGGCCAAAATTCATTTTGTCCCGCGTTAGTCCGGTTGTTGACACGTCGCGGCGAATGTCACCGCATGTAGACGTTACGGTCCACCAAGTAGAAGCCTTGGTGGCTAAGAGGGAATCCGGTGAATCGAGCATCTTTAAGCGAATTCCGGCGCTGCCCCCGCAACGGTAAGCAGTGAGTTGATTCCGAACGAAGTCACTGCCGCGATTTTCGCATTGGGAGGACTGGAGTCAGCGCCGACCTGCGAGCCAGGAGGCCAGCGGCGACATCATAACGTCCAAGGGCGGGGTCGCACGTCTATCTGCCGGAACGGCCACGCCCATTGCGAAGGCGAAATCCACACTCACGACCTAGGCATGCTGGCCGGCTATTGCGCGGGCTGGTCTCTGCGCACTCTGCTGACCGAAGGACTCAACGGCGTTTCCGGCAAGGCGGCACTCAGTCGTCTATGCTGGATCTACCGATCACCTGCGGAAGATACGGTACACCTTTTCAATGCATCTGATCTAGAATTTTCCTCGCCTAGGCCAGACGGCAGCGGCGCAGACCAGCACGGTTGTAACTACCTAGGCGGAAAAGTTCCTGACGGTCTGGTCGTTCACGGCGTTTCCGATCTTTTCACCGTCAAGGAGCACGAATTTCATTCGCTCAGCTTTGTGGTTTGTGCATGACCGGCGGTCGTTCGCCAAAATCAACGACCGAACGTTGCAGGATACGGCCCGATTCATCGACGCGTAGCCGGCCGCGACGGTTGCAGTAAAAAAAGCTCAAGCGAAACTGCCCCTCATGATCGTCGATACCGCGTTCGCACACACTTGTAATGGCGCGCTTCCGCATGAGTTCGGGGATGTCAGCAGGGTGAATATGAAGAAGACCACCCAGCGTTGAGCAGTCGACACAAAAGGCACCATCTTCGATTTCGATGTGATGGCTGCTGGCGGATCTATCGTTGGATTGTTCACGGGAGCTGTGAGTTTCCACCGGAACGTCATTCGAGGCAGAACGGTGGTCGTTTGGCGGCGTCGGAAGGGCAACATTTCCAAGATTGCTTCGCATGGTCACACGCTCTCTTGCTGCTTGAACGTAATAGATATATAATGCATGTATCTTATGGTTCAACTACGGAGAACCGCGAATTGGATGGGGCCGCAGACGGGTGGAGATGGGCAGTCGGCCTTTTCGCCGTCGCAGCTGTATGGGCTGGTTTGCTGCTCGGCGTGTCGTTTCTCGCCACCCCTGCAAAATTTCTGGCGCCCAGTCTTTCGCTGAGCGTGGCGCTTGATGTCGGTCGACATACGTTTGCGGTTTTCAACAAGTTGGAGTGGCTGCTCGCTCCGACGGTGCTCCTGATGGCATTTGGGGCCCGTGCGCGATTAAGCGCCATGCTGGTCACAGCGGGTTGCCTCGTGGTTGCCGTGGAGACGTTCTGGTTGTTGCCGCTCTTGGATCAGCGCGTCGGATTGATCATCTTGGAGCAGCAGCCGCCAGCCTCGAACCGGCACAGCCTCTATACTCTGCTCGAGCTTGCCAAGCTCGCTGCGCTGATCGTTGTAAGCATCGATATGACGCGGCGGCTTCAGCGTCCGCTGAATCCGTCGTGATGTGTGCGATCTTTTTTGATGCGCGGGCATTCTCGCTGAGACGTCACAATGTCTGTTGAGTAGTCGCGGCAGCATGGTTTCGGGACGAGCTTGCAAAAGATACCGTGTGTGCATCTTTTGGGATGAAGGATTCTTCGAGATGTCACGGATGGCCTACAACTCTCGGAATCTGCGATGCGATTGACACATTTCTCAGACTACGCGCTCCGCGTACTAATGTACGCGGCTGTGCGTGGTGAAAACTTGATCACCATTGAGGAAACGGCCGAGTTGTACGGAATTTCCCGAGCACATCTCATGAAAGTCGCAAACCAACTCACCCGGGCTGGCTACCTGAAAGCCATTAGGGGGAGATCGGGCGGTCTTGCATTGGCCAAACGTCCGGATTCGATCCGCCTCGGCGATGTCCTACGGGCCACGGAGCCGGATTTTGCCTTGGTCGAGTGTTTTGCAGCCGACAACCGATGTCTGATCACGCCACGCTGTCGGCTACGCGGTGCTCTCCACGAAGCGCTCGCTGCCTTCGTCGGAACGTTGGACGGTTATACACTGGCCGATCTGATTCTTAGCCCTAAGGATTTCGGGATCAAACCCGCAGTCTGATCGATATTTGTTCATCATTTATCGTCCATTTCTGGGATGGCGCTTGCATAAACTGACAGTTCTTATAAGAGTCATTTTCAATATATTTTTTTTGGCCGGCCGGTGAAATAGTGCTCAATTTGACCGACTTGCAGCTCCGTGAAGCGAAGGAATGGCGATGTCTGAAGACGTTCATGCCTCAGAACGAGTGATCAATGTGCGGGATATTGATCCACGTCATCGTCACAGGATCATTCTCCAGTTATTCGAACAACTTGGTTCGGATAGTAGTCTTCAACTGGTGGTAGATCATGATCCAAGACCCCTGCGTCTTCAGCTCGAAGCAAAACATGGAGCGCGCTGCCGATGGACATACCTCGATCAGGGTCCGGATGTTTGGCGAATCCGGCTTCAGCAAGGCTAGGAAATTTTACGGCTTGAGATTTGTTGGTGACGCCATCGGTCGCATACAGGTTGATGCTCGTTTCGTCGGATTGCGCGGGTACCGAAGCGATGTGAGGCGTGCAGATCCGGTGTCGAGGAACGGTTGAGCGCATGACAACCCAAAGTACTCCGGTGCCGCGGCTGCGGCTCTATCAGGGACCTGCGGTTTTATCCTACGGGTTCAGGCCATTTTTCCTGCTCGGCGCGGCTTATGCGGGACTTGCCGTTCTGGCCTGGTTGCCGGTGTTTCTGGGGGAGTTGACGCTGCGGACAACGTTCGCTCCGCGCGACTGGCATGTGCACGAAATGCTGTACGGCTATTTGCCGGCGGTCATCACCGGGTTTCTGTTCACGGCGATCCCGAACTGGACCGGACGGTTGCCTATTCAGGGTATGCCGTTGCTCGCGCTGGTCATCGTTTGGTTCATCGGACGTCTTGCCGTGACATTCTCGGCGGGGATTGGCTGGTTCGCAGCCATGCTGATCGATATCAGCTTCCTTGCGCTGATCACGGCCGCCATCGGGCGCGAAATTCTCGTCGGACGAAACTGGCGCAACCTCAAGGTTGTCGCGCTGGTCGCGCTTCTTCTCGTCGGCAACATCGCTTTCCACCTAGAGGCACATTTCGCCGGTACGGCGGATTACGGCATTCGTGCAGGTATTGCCGTTGTCGTCCTGCTGATCCTGCTGATCGGTGGCCGGATCATTCCAAGTTTCACACGCAACTGGCTGGTGCGCGAAAATCCCGGACGATTGCCGTCTCCCTTCGCCAGGTTCGACGTGGCGATCGTCATCCTGAGCGCGGGGGCACTGCTGGCGTGGGTTTTCCGTCAAGATGGCTTCTGGATGGGCATACTGCTTACCCTGATCGGAGTCTTGCACATCATTCGCCTCGGCCGATGGGCTGGTGACCGCACTTCCCGTGAGCGCCTCGTCCTCGTCCTCCACGTCGGATACGCTTTCATTCCGGTTGGATTTTTACTGTCTGCAGCATCTGCCTTCAGTTTCGTTCCCGCAAGTGCTGGCGTCCACGCCTGGATGGCAGGAGCCGCCGGAGTTATGACGTTGGCGGTGATGACACGTGCAAGCCTTGGTCATACCGGCCAGCGGCTGACGGCCTCGCCCTCAACGCAGGGAATTTATGCCGCTATTGTGATTGCGGCGCTTGCTCGCATCTGCGCGGTCATCGTTCCGGCTTGGAGCGGCCAGTTGCTGCATCTAGCCGCCTTTGCGTGGGCGGCGGCATTTCTCGGCTTCGTAGTTTACTTCGGCCGTGCGCTTATGAGCGCGACGAAGTGACGGCGCGAGGGTCGCGCGCAGAGATATGTCCTGCGGCTGGTCCGCAATGCGCAGCAACGAGTCGGAGATGGCAGGTCGGCATTCTCCAGTTGCGCCGTTTGGTTCTTTGCGTTTAAACAAAAGACGGCTGCTTTGTTTTCGGTATCCCGTCGCTAAGACGATTCCGCTTCCTCACGATCAGGATAGATAGATGATTGCCCAGCTAACTAAGTCCGAGCGTCAGAACGCCCTCGTTCTGTTTCTGCTTCTGGCAGTGGGCGGCCTCGCTATGGCAGTCGTCGGACACGATGATCCATTGGGCGTTCATGGCGCCATCGTCATGATCGCTGCCCTCGCAGGCATCTTTGTCGTCATTTCGCGCTATTACGATCCGGAGCCTTCGCCGGATCGGCTCGAGCGCTACTACGACGATCCCACCAAGGTCGGAATTGTACTGGCGATGGTGTGGGCCGTCGTCGGCATGTTCATTGGCGACTGGGTGGCCTGGCAGCTCGCCTATCCAAACCTGACCTTCGACGCCGCGTGGTCGAGCTTCGGGCGGTTGCGCCCCGTCCACACGTCGGGCGTTATTTTCGGCTTCGGCGGAAACGCCCTGATCGCGACCTCGCTTTATGTTCTCCAGCGGACGTCGCGGGCGCGATTGCCTGATCAGTTAAGCCCCTGGTTCGTCCTGCTTGGATACAATCTGTTCTGCGTGATCGCTGCGTCCGGCTACCTCATGGGTGTCACGCAGTCGAAGGAATACGCTGAGCCGGAGTGGTATGCGGATATCTGGCTGGTGATCGTGTGGGTCGTCTACTTCGTGATCTACCTGCGCACGCTGGCCCGTCGCAAGGAACCGCACATCTACGTTTCCAACTGGTACTACATGGCCTTTATCCTGGTCGTGGCCATCCTGCACATCGTCAACAACCTCGCCGTGCCGGTGTCGCTCGGACACGCCAAGAGCTATTCGGCCTTCTCAGGTGTCCAGGATGCGATGACGCAATGGTGGTACGGCCACAACGCCGTGGCTTTCTTCCTGACCTCCGGCTTTCTGGGCATGATGTACTACTACATGCCGGTTCGTGCCGGACGGCCGATCTTTTCCTACCGCCTGTCCATCATCAGTTTCTGGGGCATCACCTTTATGTACATGTGGGCGGGCTCGCACCACCTGCACTACACCGCGCTGCCGCATTGGGTTCAAACGCTCGGTATGACCTTCTCGGTGATGCTTCTCGTTCCGTCGTGGGCGTCCGCAGGGAATGCGTTGCTGACGCTGAACGGAGCCTGGCAGAAGGTGCGCGACGACGCAACGCTGCGTTTCATGATGATGGCGGCGGTGTTCTACGGGCTCTCCACGTTTGAAGGCTCGTTCATGGCGATTCGCTCGGTGAACTCGCTGTCGCACTATACGGACTGGACCGTCGGGCATGTGCATGCGGGCGCTCTTGGCTGGGTCGCGATGATCACGTTCGGGTCAATCTATGCGTCGGTGCCGTGGCTCTGGAAGCGGCAACAGATGTACTCGTCGCGGCTGGTCGAGGTGCACTTCTGGCTCGCGCTTGGCGGAACGCTCGTCTACGTCTTTGCGATGTGGAATTCCGGCATCATCCAGGGGCTGATGTGGCGGACCTACAACGACAGCGGCACGCTTGCCTATTCGTTCATCGAAACGGTCACGCCGATGCATCCCTATTACATCGCGCGTGCGATCGGCGGCCTCATGTTTCTGATCGGCGCGCTGATCGGCAGCTATAACATCTGGATGACCATCCGCACCTCGGACCAGATGGAGGAGGAACGCGCCATGGATCGCCCGGTGCCGCGTCCGGTGGCTGCTCCCGCTCTGCAGCCAGGAGAATGACATGAGTTTCTTTGGTCTGCATTATCGTCTCGAGAGAAAAACCATCGGTTTCGTACTTGCGATCATTGGCGTCGCAAGTATCGGCGGCGCCGTCGAGATCGCTCCGCTCTTCACTATCCATCAGACGGTGGAGGAAGCGCCTAATATGCGTGTCTATACGCCGCTCGAAGTCGCAGGACGCAACATCTATATCCGGGAGGGTTGCTATGCCTGTCACTCCCAGATGATCCGCACGCTTCGCGACGAAGTCGAACGTTATGGACCATACTCGCTCGCAGTCGAATCCAAGTACGATCATCCGATGCTATGGGGCTCGAAGCGAACGGGCCCGGATATCGCGCGTCTGGGTGGAAAGTATTCGGATGAGTGGCATGTGGCGCATCTCAACAATCCTCGCGACGTCGTGCCGGAGTCGGTCATGCCTCATTACTCATGGCTGGGCCGAAATTCTTTGCGCAACGACGATCTCGGCAAACATCTTGCGGCGCTTCGCAAGGTCGGAGTTCCGTACACGGACGAGATGATCGCCAACGCCGCCGTGGATGCATATGGCCAGGCTGCTCCGGATTCCCCGCGGGCCGAGGGTGTAGTCAAGCGATACGGCGAGGCCACGAATGTCCGCGCCTTCGACGGACGTCCCGGCGAATTGACGGAGATGGATGCGCTTGTCGCCTATCTGCAGATTCTCGGAAAGCTGACGGATGCGGCGCAGAAGACAACAGCCTTGGGAGTTCAATGATGCCGATCGATCATGACTTCACGGTCTGGTTCTCCAAATCCTTCGGTTTGTTCTATCTGATCGCCATGTCGGCGGTGATTGTCGCCTATGCGTATTGGCCGTCAAACCGGAAGCAGTTCGATGCGGCTGCGCAATCGATTCTCGGCAACGAGGACAAGCCGTTGAAGGACAAACCATGGCGATAGAGGAGCGCGATCCACACACCGGGTATCTGACGACCGGTCATGAATGGAGCGGGATCAAGGAACTCAACACGCCCGTTCCGCGTGCGGTCTATTTTTTCCTGATCGCGACAGCGCTGTTCAGTGTTGGGTACTGGATTCTGATGCCGGCCTGGCCGACCGGGGTGACCTTCACGAAAGGGTTGCTCGGCATCGACCAGCGCACCACCCTCGAAGCCGATCTGCGGGAGGCCGCTGCGGAGCGAAAGACGTGGAGCGATCAAATCGAAGCGAAGAGCTATGACGATATCCGGAAGGACTCCAAACTGATGCGGATCGTCCGGCAGACAGGTCAGACGCTGTACCGTGAAAATTGCGCGGCCTGTCATGGCTCCAGCGCGCAAGGCTCAAAAGGATATCCAAGTCTGACGAATGGTTCATGGCTGTGGGGCGGGGATCCGGCGACGGTGGCGGAGACGATCCGCGTCGGGATCAATTCGTCGCACAAGGACAGCCGCGCCTCGCAGATGATGGCCTTCGGCCGGGATGGTGTTCTGAAGGAGCGGGAGGTCGATGACGTCGTCGACTACGTGCGGAGCCTGTCAGATCCGAAAGTCGCGCGTGATACACCCGCGCCGAGACTTGGTGCCGGCAAGGCGGTGTTCGCGGCGAACTGCGCCGCCTGTCACGGCGACGACGGCAAGGGAAAGACCGAGATGGGCGCGCCGGACCTTACAGACCACTTCTGGATCTACGGTGGCGATCTGCAATCGGTCAGTTCGTCGGTCTGGAGCGGGCGGCAGGGAAAGATGCCGACCTGGGATGAGCGACTGTCCGCTCTCGACCGCAAGATTTTGGCGCTTTATCTAACAGACCTGCCGAGGGTTGCGCGATGAACCGGATCACGCTCCGATCGCCGAAGGTCGCGCTATGGCTCGCGGTCAGCGCCGGATTGCTGCTGGTGATCGGGGCAAACGCGCATCTGGTTTACATGGCGGTCATATCGCAACCGGAATGCGTCACCCATGCGCGCTTGGGTGAAACCGCGCCTGACGGGGCGCGGTTCGGAGCCGCGCGCTCGTCGTGCAATCCGCAAACACGTTGAGGCCGAGATCATGGCGACCATTCCTGTTCTGGTTCCACCGCTCCCCCGCGAGAAGCCCTGGAAGCGCGATGTCCCGAATGCCGCGGCGCTGCAATGGCTGTCGGCCGGCTGGAAGGATTTCAAGATCAATCCGGGAGCAAGTCTCGGATATGGTTTGCTAGTCTATCTTGTATCGGTGGCCACCACTGTTGGGCTGTTCGTCTTCGGCTGGGACTACATCCTGTTTCCCGCATTCGCCGGCTTCATGGTGATGGGGCCAATCCTCGGCATCGGACTCTATGAAAAGAGCAAGCGGATTTCCGAAGGGCGGCCGGTCAGTCTTCTCAACATGATGCTGGTCAAGCCGAAATCCGGCGGGCAGGTACTGTTTGCCGGCGCGTTGCTGGTCATGCTGACGCTGCTGTGGATGCGCGCCGCTGTGATCATTTATGCGCTGTTCTTCGGGGTCCGCCCGTTTCCGGGTCTCGATCACATCGTCGCGATGCTGCTGACGACCGGGACCGGCTACGCAATGTTGCTGGTCGGCAGCGCGGTAGGAGGCCTGTTCTCGGCCTTCGCGTTTGCTGTCAGCGCGTTTTCGATACCGATGCTGCTCGATCAGCGCGTCGATGCCTTGACGGCGATGGGAAGGAGCATGGCGCTGGTGTGGCACAATCTGCCCGTGATGTTGACATGGGCTGCGATCATGCTGGCTCTCATCGTCTTGAGTCTTGCGACAGGGCTGCTGGGCATGATCGTGGTCTTTCCTTTGCTCGGTCATGCGACCTGGCATTCCTATCGGACGATGTGCGCGGAGAATCCGGCCTGATCGGAGGAGTGCGTTATGAGTTGTTGCGACACAGGTCTGGTTGTCGCGGCGATCGCTGCCCAATCCGGTGCGATCGAAGAAGAAGTTCGGCTGGCAAGCCGCGACGTTGGCGGTGGATTGCGGCAGACCGATCTCTCGGTTCCCGGTGTTCACTGCGGGGCCTGCATCAGTACGATCGAGCGTGAACTGTTGAGGTTGCCGGGTGTGGAGCATACCCGCGTCAACCTTTCGACGAAACGGGTGACCATCCGCTGGCGTGGCGAAGGACCGGTCCCAGCCTTCATTGAGACTCTCAAAGGCGCGGGCTTCGACGCACATCTGTTCGACGTCGAATCCTCGCGGGGCGATCCCGTTTTCTCCGAGTTGATCAAGGCGCTCGCTGTCAGCGGTTTCGCGTCGAGCAACATCATGCTGTTGTCTGTATCGATATGGTCGGGCGCGGATGCCGAGTCCCGTGACCTCTTTCACCTGCTGTCCGCGTTTATTGCTCTTCCGGCGCTGGCCTATTCAGGTCGCGTCTTCTTCCGCTCGGCCTGGCGAAGCCTCAGGCATGGACGCACCAACATGGACGTTCCGGTCTCGATCGGAGTCCTGCTGGCTTTCGTCCTTAGCCTGTACGAGACGATCATTCGCGGGCCACATGCTTATTTCGATGCTGCGATATCGCTGCTCTTTTTCCTGCTCATCGGCCGCACGCTCGATCACATGATGCGGGAAAGGGCGCGTAGCGCTGTCACAGGGTTGGCGCGCCTCGCCGCACGCGTCGCGCGGCTCGCTGGCGACGATGGACGTCATACGTTTATCCCTGTTGCTGAAGTCAGGCCGGGCATGTTGCTGCTTGTCGCGGCTGGAGACCGCGTTCCGGTCGACGCCACGGTGAAGCAGGGCGTTTCCGATATCGATGTTTCCATCGTCTCGGGGGAAAGTGCGCCGCAGGCGGCGGATGTCGGCTCGGTTCTTCGGGCCGGCTCGCTGAACCTGACGGGACCGCTGACGGTCGTGGCCAACGCAAGCGCGAGCAACTCGTTCCTCGCGGAAATGGTGCGGTTGATGGAGGCTGCGGAGCAGGGCCGCTCGACATATCGCCGGATCGCGGACCGTGCGGCGGCGATGTATGCGCCCGTGGTGCACCTCACTGCGCTTGTTGCTTTCGTCGGCTGGTTGCTCGCGACTGGAGATTTCCATCGCGCGATCACGATTGCGATCGCTGTGCTTATTATCACCTGTCCTTGCGCGCTCGGCCTGGCGGTGCCGATGGTGCAGGTCGTGGCATCGCGGCGTCTGTTCGAAGCGGGTGTGATGGTGAAGGACGGCGGTGCACTGGAGAAGCTCGCTGAAATCGACACAGTTCTGCTCGACAAGACGGGGACGCTCACGGCAGGAGATCCGCAGCTGGTTGTCCGCACCGGCGATCAGCAGGCGCTATCTATCGCGGCGACGCTCGCATCTCGTTCGTCTCATCCGTATTCACGCGCGATCGCGCAGACGGTTTCTCCCGATGGAGTGCCCTCGCTAGTAGGCATCATCGAACGCCCCGGATTGGGGCTGGAGGCGCGCCTTGGCGCTGACACGATCAAGTTGGGGCGACCGTCCTGGGCTTCGCAGCAGAATGCCGCCGAAGAATCGTCTGTCGTCCTCTCCAAAGCAGGCCGCATCATCGCTGCTTTCGATTTTCACGACCAGATGCGTCAGGGTGCGGAAGAAGCTGTTGCGGCGTTGACCAGTGAAGGACTGGATGTGGAAATCGTCTCGGGAGACAGTGAGGCGCGGGTCCAGCGACTCGGCGGACTCCTTGGAATCCAAGCGACAGCGGAGTTGATGCCTAGCGACAAGGTGGCGAGGATCATCAAGCTGCGCGCCGCAGGCCACAAAGTATTGATGGTCGGAGACGGCTTGAACGATGCTCCGGCTCTTGCCGCGGCTCATGCTTCCATCGCGCCGTCGTCTGCCGCTGATGTCGGACGGCAGGCCGCCGACGTCGTCTTTCTTAAGGAGAGCTTGATCTCGGTTCCGCTGGCCGTGCGAATTGCGCGACGGGCGAAGCGACTCGTACATGAGAATCTGATGCTGGCGGTCGCATACAATGTCATCGCGGTGCCGGTGGCCGTGGCTGGTTACGTGACTCCACTGGTTGCTGCGGTCGCGATGTCGGGCTCTTCGATTCTTGTTGTTCTGAATGCGCTCCGTCTTTCCGGACTCGCGGGACGAACATCGCCAAGGAAGAAAACCGCGCAGGTCGCTCGCTTCGCTGAGGCAGCCGAATGACGGACTACTATTATCTCATACCAATTGCGATCGGCCTCGGGCTCACGGCTCTCCTGTCGTTCATGTGGTCGCTTGGGAGCGGGCAGTACGAAGATCTCGACGGTGCGGCGGAGCGCATCCTTCATCAGGAGACGGACGAACCGCTGAGTTGATCGGTTTCGTTTGCCCGGATCGATACTCGGCGGCCACAGGAACACGCCGTGCTCGAGCCGCTTGGTGAAGAGACAAAGTCCAGTACCGTCCCAATGGATGATCTTGATGAGGTTGGCTCGGGTGCGGCCTCGGAACACAAACAGATGGCCGAAGAACGGATCCTGCTGCAGTACACCCTGCACCAGCATCGCCAGACCGTCGATGCCCTTACGCATGTCGATAAAGCCAAGTGCCAGATGCACCTTCACGCCGGAGGGAAGCAGCGTCATGCCATGGCCTCCTCTGCAGACGAGGTCGCGTCTGTGATCTCGACCGACACGAACGTTGGCACTGTGACGGCTGCCAATTCGACCTTCCATCGACGCAGAACGCGGGGGTCGATGCCGTAGCGGCGCGCGACCTCCGCAATGCTTGTATCAGCTTGCGTCGCCTCGTCGACAATCCGGCGTTTGTCCGCTTCGTTGAAGCGTCGGCGATGGCCCTCACGCGCTCGCGGAACGATGAGGCTTTCTGACCACAAGGAGGGATAAGCCAGGTGACTTAAGGGGTGACTTAAGGGAGGATTTAGCAACGGACTTAGGGGAGGACTAAAGCCCCGACGTCGATAGAGCAGCTTGCGCTCAGGTGGCTGCGGCTCGGCTTTAAAAATAGCCCGCCAATTACCGAAGGCCTTGAGCGGGATGTCATACGCCTCGCAATACTGCCTTTGATTCAAGTCGCTGCGCTTCCACGCCTCATGATGCGCCCGCCAGAAAGCCTCGCCCTGACGTGTCCAGGATCCACTCTTTGCCACCATCTCGCTCTCCACATCTACAAATCGAAGGGGAGAACAGATCGCGTCCACGCGATGCTATACAAGTGTGTGAGAATTCAACGCTTACGACGCTTACCATCGTCGTATGCGATGGGGTGGACGCCCCCGACGGCATCCGATGTGCCAAGGTAGAGGTGTCGTAAACCGCTACAGAGGAGGCGTCCATGGAAGAGGTTAGCATCATCGGTGTGGATATTGCCAAACACGTTTTCCAGGTTCATGGAGCACGGCCCGACGGGTCGGTGGCGTTTAGCAAGAAGCTGTCCAGGGGTAAGCTGCTTCCGTTTCTGGCATTGCGGCCGAGATGCTTGGTGGCGATGGAAGCTTGTGCGAGCTCCCATCACTGGGGACGGGAGATCGAGGCCTTGGGGCATCAAGTGCGCCTGATAGCCCCGGCCTACGTGAAGCCGTTCGTCAAACGTCAGAAGAACGACGCAGCCGACGCTGAAGCGATTGCCGAAGCGGCAGCCCGGCCGACGATGCGCTTTGTTGCCTTGAAGAGCGCGGAGAAGCAGGCGTCCGGCATGGTGTTCAGAATCCGCGACCTCCTTGTTCGGCAGCGGACACAGACGATCAATGCGCTGCGCGGTCATCTATCGGAACATGGCGTCATCGCCCCCAACGGGACTTATCATGTGAGCCGGCTGTTGGCGGAGATGGAGAGCCCGCACAACAGCCTGCCAGCTGCCGCGATCGAGATGTGCAAGCTGCTGTTTCAACACGTCGTCGCTCTCGACGAGCAGATAGCCGGTCTCGATCGACAAATTCGGCAGCGTGCGCGGCAGGAGGCAAGCGTGCGTCGACTGATGGGCATTCCCGGCATTGGCCCGATCTGCGCGACGGCGCTGGAGGCCCTCGCGCCGCCACCAGAGACGTTCGTCAAGGGTCGCGATTTCGCGGCTTGGCTGGGACTAGTTCCGCGGCAACATTTCTCAGGCGGCAAGGCGCGGCTCGGTCGTGTCTCGAAGATGGGGCAACGGGATCTGCGGCGCCTGCTGATCACACGCCATGTCCGTGGTTCGCTGGGCGCTCCGCCGCGGTACTGCGGCAAACTCTTGGCTCGCCCGCATGTTGGAGCGGAAGCCGCGGATGCTCGTTGCGATTGCGCTAGCGAACAAGATGGCGCGGGTCGCCTGGGCTTTGCTCGCCAAGGGTGAGGACTACAGGGTTCCTGCCGCGGCCGCCTAGTCGCGGTCTACGGTCGGAGATGCCGCGGATGTGGTGGGTCAAGGAGGTTTATGGGCAAACGGTCAAGAAGACGGGATCTGGAGAACCAGCGAAATGGACGGCGCATATCGAGCCCGCGTAAGCGTACTGGACCTGATCCGCAGACTTCCATAAGGGCCCGCGGCGCGTGACAGCCGCATCGAGAGGCCGGACACACGTCAGCACCTGACCACATGCCCTGAGCCAACAAAAGATTCCGCTTGCATTGGAGGGGGC
>JACDJB010001777.1_pt1 | contig 16831 bp, 12 predicted proteins | sample 7454121 | NCBI WGS metagenome assembly JACDJB01 (sample SAMN14253290, study PRJNA609438) | sludge metagenome | isolation source: sludge after 25d culture with pyrite | collected 2018-12-20 | reverse complement strand
GGAGGGTTGGTCGGTCGTCCATGCCGCGATCGTGCGACGATCGTCAGAGCTGATCAACGTTGATTATCGTCAACTCGTGGCCCGCGCCCGACTCGATGCCCAGCAGGCTGCCGATCGCCTCGGCGTGAAGGTGGAGACCCTCTATGCGTACGTGAGCCGGGGCCTCCTCATGAGCGAGCGCTCCCGCGACGGGCGGCGCAGCACGTTCTCCGCGGCCGACGTCGAGCGGCTCGCCCTTCGCGGTCGTCCGCGGCGCTCCACCCGCGGCCCCGCGATCGACGTGTCCATCCGCACCTCCCTGACGAGCATCGACGGGCGGACTCTGAGGTTCCGTGGCCACGATGCCATCGGACTCGTCGGCCGGACCGCGTTCGAACAGGTCGCCGAGCTGCTGTGGAACGGACGACTCCCGTCGCATGTTCCGCACTGGGGTGACGGTCGGGTGCTCCCGTTCCGGCCGCCGGATGCGGCGATGCTCGACCGGCTCCGGCTCGCGGTCGCGCTCGACGCGTGCGGCCACGAGCACGGTGCGACGCTCGACGCCACGGGTGGTGCCGACCTCCTGCACGCCGGCCCGACGCTCATCGCCACGATGGTCGGCGCCCTGCCCGTCCGATCGCGCCGACCCACGCCGCTCCTGCGCACCGACGACGGCCGAGCGACCCGCGGCTCCACGGCGGGGCGGTTGGCGGTGCGACTCGTCGCCGGTCGACCGTCGAGCGCCCTCGTCGCGGCCCTCGACGCCGCGCTCGTGCTCCTCGCGGACCACGAGATGGCAGCATCGACGTTCGCCGCGCGAGTCGCGGCATCGGTGCGAGCGGACGCCCACGCGGTCGTGAGCGCCGGCATGGGGCCGATCGCGGGTGCGCTGCACGGGCAGGCGTCCCGCTCGGTCAGGAGCCTGCTCGACGACGCCGAGGCGACATCGGTCGTCGCCGCGGTGACGCGGGCTGCCGATCGTCCCGGTCCGCTGCCGGGGACCGGCCACGGGTTGTACCCCTACGGCGACCCGAGGGCTCCCGTGCTGATGGAGCGCGTCCGGGTGAGCGGTGGGCGGCCAGAGCGGATGCACACCGTCTTTGCCGTCGTCGCGGAGATCGAGCGCAGGGGTCTCGGCCGCCCGAACGTGGACATGGCGCTCGGCGCGCTGGGGCACGTGTGGGCAATGGCCCCCGACGCCGGCGAAGCGCTGTTCGCGGTCGCTCGCACGGTCGGATGGTTGGCCCACGGAGCGGAGGAGTGGGAGCACCGACCGCTGCGGTTCCGCACCCGTGCCACCTACGTAGGTGTTGCGCCCTGATCTCGATGGCGGTGTCGGCAGCGCGACGACCCGCAGACCGGACGCTACGGCTCGGGCGGCGAACGTCGAGGAGCGCTCGCTCAGGAACTGACCCACTGCTCTTGAGCTGGGTGAGCACGCGGCGTTAAGTTCACTTCAACTTAGGTGAACCTAACAACACATCCTGCCGTGATGACCACGGCGCGGACGGGACGCATGCAACCAGGCCCCACCACGATCTCATCCACCACGATCTCGCCCACGACGATCTCGCCCACGACGATCTCGCCCACGACGATCTCGCCCACGACGAGGAGGCCGCGGTGTTCGCGAACTTCCTGATCGGACTCCGTGAGGGTCTCGAGGCAGCGCTGGTCGTCGGCATCCTCGTGGCGTACCTGGTCAGGACCGAGCGGCGCGACCAGCTCCCCAGGGTGTGGGCGGGCGTCGCCATCGCTGTGGTCGTCTCGTTCGCCTTCGGCGCCGCACTCACCTTCGGTCCGAGGGGCCTCACGTTCGAGGCGCAGGAAGCCATCGGCGGCACCCTGTCGATCGTCGCGGTCGCGTTCGTGACCTGGATGGTGTTCTGGATGGCCCGTCAGGCCCGCAACATCAGAGGCGAGCTGGAGGCCAGGGTCGACCACACGATCGGCGGTGCCGGCCTGGTCGTGCTCGCGCTGCTGGCCGTCGGCCGTGAAGGCCTGGAGACGGCGTTGTTCCTCTGGGCTGCGACCCGTGCCACCGGCCAGACCGCCGCACCGCTGCTCGGGGCGCTGCTCGGCCTGTTCGTCGCCGTCGTGCTGGGTGTCGCCGTGTACAAGGGTGCGCTCCGCTTGGACCTGCGCAGGTTCTTCACCTGGACCGGCGGGTTCCTGGTCGTCGTCGCCGCCGGCGTCGTGTCCTACGGGGTGCACGACCTGCAGGAGGCCGGCATCCTGCCGGGCCTGCACAACGTCGCCTTCGACGTGTCGGCGACGATCCCGCCCGGTTCGTGGTACGGGACGCTGCTCAAGGGCACGATCAACTTCAACCCGAAGACCACGTGGCTGCAGGTCGCGTGCTGGCTCCTCTACCTGGTGCCGACGATGACGCTGTTCATCCTGCAGGTGCGACGCCCGCAGTCCGGCTCGTCCACGGCGTCTGAACCTGCCGCCGGATCCGTCGTTGCCGAGCCCGTCGTCGGCAGCGATGCCGTTCGGTCCATCGCCACCACATCTCGAACCACCACAGCTCGAACCACCACAGAAGGAACCTCCGCATGAAGCTCACCGCTCGCCGCCTGCTGGCGCCGTCTCTCGCCGCCGTCGTGGCCATCGTCGGTGCCTGCACGGACAACTCCAAGGAGACCGCGTCGGACTCCGAGGAAGGCGGCAAGGGCCCCACCACGATCGAGGTCACCGACACCGGCTCGGCGTGCACCCTCTCGGCCACGGAGGCTCCATCGGGCAACATCGTGTTCTCCGTGACCAACGACGGCAGCGAGGTGACCGAGTTCTACCTGCTGGCCGAGGACGGCCTGGCCATCATCGGTGAGGTCGAGAACATCGGCCCGGGCCTGAGTCGCGAACTGGTCGTCCGCGCCGATCCCGGTAGCTACGTCACTGCCTGCGTTCCCGGCATGACCGGTGAGGGCATCCGTGGCGACTTCACGGTGACCGATTCGGGGGAGGCAGAGGCCACCACCGACGAGCTGAAGGAGCTGGAGGCAGCGGCCACCGCTCAGTACAAGGCGTACGTGGAGCAGCAGGTCGCCACGCTGGTCACCGAGACCGAGAAGTTCGCCGATGCCTACAAGGCCGGCAACGACGACGAGGCCCGAGCGCTCTACGCGCCGACCCGTGCCTACTGGGAGTCGATCGAACCGGTGGCGGAGAGCTTCGGTGACCTCGACCCTCGACTCGACCTCCGCGAGGCCGACCTGGAGGAGGGCCAGGAGTGGACCGGTTGGCACCAGATCGAGAAGCAGCTGTGGCCGCCGGCGGGCTTCACCGAGGTCGACACCGCCGAGCAGCGCGCCGCGATGGCCGATCAGCTCGTGGCCGACACAGCAGAGCTCGCTGAGCGGGTGCAGGGCATCGAGTTCAAGGCCGATCAGCTCGGCAACGGTGCCAAGGAGCTACTCGACGAGGTCGCGACCGGCAAGGTCACCGGCGAGGAGGAGGCCTGGAGCCACACCGATCTGTGGGACTTCCAGGCCAACGTCGACGGCGCTCGACTCGCCTATCAGGCTCTCCGTCCGATCGTGCTCATCAAGGACGAGGCGCTCGCCACGCAGCTGGATGACGAGTTCGCGGCCATCCAGACCGAGCTGGACAAGTACAAGACGGCCGACGGCTTCCAGTACTACGACCAGCTCACGCCGGATCAGGTCAAGCAGCTGTCGGACTCGGTCAACGCCCTGAGCGAGCCGCTGAGCCAACTCACCGCGGTGGTGGTGCTGTGACGGAGCCCGGCATCGAACCCGGCGTCACGTCCGAGGGCGAGGCGGCGACAGTCGAGGCCCCCGCGGAAGCAGCGGCGGATTCGGGTGTCTCACGCCGCTGGCTGCTCGGCGCCGGAGCTGTCGGCGCCGTCGCCGCCGGGGTCGCTGCGGGTGCGGCGGTCGCCGCGGCGTCGGACACCGAGCAGGCGGACGTGGGCAGCGAGGCTGCGACCGCGGCGGACGCGGTCGAGTTCCGCGGCACACACCAGTCGGGCATCGTCACCCCGGCGCAGGACCGGCTGCACTTCGCCGCGTTCGACGTGATCACCGACGACCGGGACAAGCTGGTCGCGCTGCTGCAGAAGTGGACGTCGGCGGCCGACCGCATGACTCGGGGCCACTCCGCCGGGACCACCGGAGCCATGAACGGTCCGCTCGACGCGCCACCCGCCGACACCGGCGAGGCGTACGGGCTGCCGCCGTCGCAGCTGACGATCACGATCGGGTTCGGACCGACGTTGTTCTCCAAGGACGGAGTGGACCGCTTCGGCATCGATGCCCGCCGACCCGCTGCGTTGATCGACCTGCCCCACTTCCCGGCCGACAAGCTCGACCCGGCGCGCAGCGGGGGCGACCTGTGCGTGCAGGCCTGCGCCAACGACCCCCAGGTCGCCGTCCACGCGGTCCGCAACCTGGCCAGGATGGGTTTCGGCGTGGTGTCGGTCCGGTGGTCGCAGCTCGGGTTCGGTCGGACGTCGTCGACGTCGACCACCCAGGCCACGCCGCGCAACCTGTTCGGGTTCAAGGACGGCACCGCCAACCTCAAGGCCGAGGAACCGCAGGAGATCGACGAGTTCGTGTGGGTCGGCGAGGGCGACGACGCCGATGCCGGCTGGATGGTCGGCGGCTCGTACCTGGTGTCGCGCCGCATCAGCATGCACATCGAGACGTGGGACCGGACCTCGATGCGCGAGCAGGAGACGATCATCGGTCGCGACAAGGGCGAAGGCGCCCCGCTGTCGGGTGGCTCCGAGTTCACGCCGGTGGACCTCGATGCGAAGGGCGACGACGGCGTGCCGTTGGTGGGCCTGGCGTCACACGTGCGCCTCGCTCACCCCGACGACAACGACGGCGTTCAGATGCTGCGCCGGGGCTACAACTTCACCGACGGGACCGACGGGCTGGGCCGGCTCGACGCCGGGCTCTTCTTCATCGCCTTCGTCCGAGACCCCCGAACCCAGTACGTCCCGATGCAGACCAAGCTCGCCCGCGACGATGCCCTGTCGGAGTACCTGCTGCACACCGGTTCGGGCATCTTCGCCGTCCCGCCCGGTGTGCCGGAGCCGGGTGACTGGATCGGCAGCACGCTCCTGTCCTGACCAGCCCCGGGAGCTCTGTCGCGAGTGGGGCGGTAGCGTCCGATCCCGACGGGATCCGAGCACCTGGAGCGAATCCGACGATGAGTGACGTCCTCAGCCCCACGACCACCACCGACCCCAGGGGTCTGATCTTCATCACCCCGTCGGCGTTCGCCGACATGGACGCGTGGCACGCCACCGCCGCGGAGCTCCGCGAGGAGTCGCCGATCCTGCGGGTCGAGGCGGACGGTTGGCAGCCGTTCTGGGCCGTGACGAAGCACGCGGACGTGTTCGAGGTCTCTCGTCGCAGCGACGTGTACTTCAACACAGAGAAGTCCGCGCCTGGCCCCGATCTGCAGTACGACATGCTGCAGGCGTTCGGCATCGAGCTGCCCCGCACGCTCGTGCACCTCCACGGCGACGTCCACAGCAAGCTCCGCGCGGTGACCAACGACTGGTTCAAGCCCGCCGCGGTCAAGCACCTGCAGCCGGCGATCGACGACATCGCGGACGAGTTCGTCCAGAAGATGGTCCAGATGGACGGTCGCTGCGACTTCGCCGCGGACGTCGCCGTGCCGTTCACGATCCGGGTGATCATGAGCATCTTCGGCGTGCCCCAGAGCGACGAGGCGCTGATGCTGTCGCTCACGCAGGGCCTGTTCGGGGCTGCTGATCCTGAGTACCTGGGCGACTTCTCGGACCCGCTCGCCGCGATCACGTCCTCGATCAACACGTTCGAGGAGTACTTCGACCGGCTTGCAGCCGATCGCCGTGACCACCCGACCGGCGACCTGGCCACCGTGATCGCCAACGGCCTGGTCGACGGGGCGCCGATGGGGGAGCGCGAGCGGCTCTGGTACTACATCATCGTCGCGACCGCCGGCCACGACACCACGTCGTTCGCCCTGTCGGGTGGCCTGGAGCAGCTGGTGCGCCACCCCGACCAGATGAGGGCCGTGCAGGACGATCCGTCGCTGGTCGGTCCCGCTGCGGAGGAGATGATCCGCTGGACCAGCCCGGTGCGCAGCTTCATGCGCTGGGCGCAGGCCGACACGGTGCTGGGCGGCGTCGACATCGCCGCGGGCGACGCGGTGCTCACCTCGTACCCGTCGGCCAACCGCGACTCGGAGGTCTTCAGGGACCCGATGCGCTTCGACATCGCCCGACCGGATGCGGACAAGCTCCTGAGCTTCGGGCTCGGGATGCACTACTGCCTCGGGGCACAGGTGGCGCGGCGCGAGGTGCGCACGATGCTCGCCAAGGTGCTGGAGCGGGTCGACACGATCGAGCTCGACGGCTCGCCGCAGTACTCCGCAGCTCACTTCGTGAGCGGCGTGAAGCACCTGCCGATCCGCTACACCCTGCGTTGACCGCGTCCGCCGCCGGCCGTCTGCCGTCCGCCGGTCAGCAGTAGGTGGTCGACCGAGCCGGCGAGGAGCGACGGGCTCGACACGCGTTCGACTCAGCGGGCCCGGAGCCGGTCCCAGGCCTCGGTGAGCGCCGTGCGCAGGATCTGCTCGATCAGATCGAGCTCGGTGTCGGTCGAGATCAACGGCGGTGACAGCATGACCATCGGATCGGAGCGGTCGTCGGATCGGCACATCAGGCCGAGCTCGAACAACCGGTGCGAGATGAAGCCCTTGAGGAGCCAGGAGCACTCCTCGTCGGTGAACGTCTCGAGGGTGTCGGGGTCGCGGACCAGTTCGACGGTGCGCAGGAAGCCATCACCGCGGACATCGCCCACGATGGGCAGGTCGCGCAGGCCGTCGAGGCGCTCCTCGAACCCGGGCGCGCGTCGGTGCACGTTGCCGAGCAGGTCCTCGCGCTCCATGAGGTCCAGGTTGGCGATCGCGACCGAGCAGCTGACCGGGTGGCCGCCGAACGTGATGCCGTGCAGGAACGTGGAGGCGGACTCCACGAACGGCTGGGCCAGCCGGTCGCTGACCAGCACGCCACCGAGCGGTGAGTACCCGGAGGTGACGCCCTTGGCGAAGGTGATCATGTCGGGTCGGTAGTCGAAGCGGTCCGAGCCGAACCAGTGGCCGAGCCTCCCGAAGGCGCAGATGACCTCGTCGGAGACGAGCAGCACGCCGTGGCGGTCGCAGATCTCACGCACCCGCTGGAAGTAGCCGGGCGGGGGAGGGATCGTGCCGCCGGTGTTCTGGACCGGCTCGAGGAAGACCGCAGCGACGGTGTGCGGTCCCTCCATCAGGATGCGGTCCTCGATGTCGTGGGCGCAGATCTCCGCCCACGCCTCGTCCGCCTCATGGCCGGTGCGGAACGGGTTGGTGTGGCGGACCTTCACCGCCCCGGGAACGAGCGGCTCGAACGGCTCCTTGATCGCCGGCAGTCCCGTGATCGACAGCGCCCCCATCGTCGTGCCGTGGTAGGCGAGGTCACGGGAGATGACCTTGGTGCGCTCGGGCTGGTCGACGGCCTTGAAGTACTGACGGGCGAGCTTCCACGCGGTGTCCACGGCCTCGCTGCCGCCGGTGGTGAAGAACACGCGGTTGAGATCGCCGGGCGCCATGCCCGTGAGCCGCTCCGCGAGCGCCAGGGCCGGCTCGGTGGCATAGGACCAGATCGGGAAGTACGCGAGCGTCGACATCTGCTCGGATGCGGCGGCGGCGAGGTCCCGTCGTCCGTGGCCGACCTGGACGGTGAACAGCCCGGACAACCCATCGAGGTACCGGTGCCCGGCGCGGTCCCAGACGTAGCACCCTTCGCCGCGGACCATGACCGGCAGCTCGTCGTTGCCGAGCGCGGTGAAGTGGCCCCAGAACGGGGACCCGGCGGCGGTGGGACCCGTCGGACCTGCAGGGGCGGTCCGAGGGGACGGGTGGGACGGTTCGGACGGGGATGACACGGGTATCTGTCCTGGTTCGGCGACCGGACGACGCTACGCCCAACCGAGGATCCGGCGCAGCCTCAGCGCTGGATGCCTCAGCGCTCGATGCCTCAGCGGTAGTTGCCGGTGTGGCCGAGGGAGAATCGTCCAGGTTGAGGGAACACGGCGAGGCCGTGGGGGCCCTTGCCGACTGGGATCGTCGTCACGACCTCGCCAGTCGCGGTGTCGAACACGTAGACGACGTCGTCGTAGCGGCCCGAGAGCCACAGCTTGGTGCCGTCGGCGGACACCCCGCCCATGTCGGGGGAGCCGCCGCCGGGGCTGGCCCACGTGTCGATCACCTTCAGGGAGGCGAAGTCGACGACGCTGACCGTGCCCCCGCCGCCGGTCGCTCCGCCCTTGTGGCTCACGTGGCCGCGGTTGGAGACGTAGGCGACCTTCGCGTCCCGTGACGGGTAGATGCCGTGGGCGCCCTCGCCGGTCGGGATGAAGCCGACCTTGCGCAACGTCGGGCCGTCGATCACGTGCACACCGCCGGCCATCATGTCGGCGATGAGGAACGTCGTCCCGTCGGGAGCGACGCGGGCGTCCTGGGGCATCAGGCTCGGGCTGTCGAGGTCGAGGGTGCCGAGGATGTTGCCGGTGGTCGTCTCGGCCTTGACGAGCCGGCCGGAGAACTCACAGGTCGCGATGAACCACTGGCCGTCCGCGGACCAGTCGGCATGGTTGATGCCGCCGGTCGTGGCGCCCTTGCCGTGGCACGGCACGTCGACGGAGTGCGTGCGCTGCCACGTGGTGGTGTCGTAGTAGTCCATGCGGTTGCGCCGCTCGGCCATGACGATCGCGGAGCCTCCGTCTGGCGTGAAGTACAGGTTGTAGGGGGCGTCCACGTCGACTGGGGTGCCGGGCTGACCGGTGGCGGGGTCGAAGGGGATCAGCTGGCTGGAGCCCGACGCGTTGGCCCAGAGGATCGTCATGTCGTGGTTCGGCACGACGTGCTGCACCAGGTCGCCGACGTGATGCTTGCCGACAACCTCGTAGGTCGCCTGGTCGATCACCCAGACGGTGCCGTCGTCGTTGTGGGGCACGTAGACGTAGTGCCGGGCGTTCGCGATGGCGGGCGAGAGGTCGTCGGGGCCGGTCTCGGAGTACACGTTCGTTGCGTCGAGCACGGGCGCCATGCCGTCGATCTGGTTCGGGACGACCGGAACCGTGGTGGTGGGTCCGGTGGTGCTCGACACGGTCCCGAGCCCGGTGGTGCTCGACGCGCCTGCCCCGGCGTCGGAACCCTCATCGGAGCTGCAGGCGACTGCCGCGAGGATGAGCGCGAGTGCGGTGGCAGCGGCGAGGAGGCGATGTCGGAGCACGGGGGTCGACAGTACCGGGTGCACTTCGGCGCGTAGGTTGCGCCCGACCCGTCACCGACGAACGCAGGAGCGCGCACCCGTGGCCGACCCCTACGACCAGTTCCCCGGACTCACCTTCGACCGTCCCGCCGACGGCGTGTTGCGCATCACGCTCGACGGTCCGGGGCTCAACGCCGTCGACCCCCAGGTGCACCGCGAGCTCGCCGATGTCTGGCTGGCGGTCGACCGCGACTCGGAGACGCGGGTGGCGCTGATCCGCGGTGCCGGGAAGGGGTTCTCGGCCGGCGGCAGCTTCGATCTGATCGACGGGATGATCGAGGACTACGCGGCCCGCACCCGCGTGCTGCGCGAGGCCAGGGATCTGGTGTTCAACGTGATCGACTGCTCCAAGCCGATCGTCTCTGCGATGCACGGACCGGCGGTGGGTGCCGGCCTGGTGGCGGGGCTGCTGGCCGACGTGTCGATCGCTGCTCGCTCCGCCCGCATCATCGACGGCCACACCCGCCTCGGTGTGGCGGCCGGCGACCACGCCGCGGTGTGCTGGCCGCTCCTGTGCGGCATGGCCAAGGCCAAGTACTACCTGCTCACCTGCGAACCGCTGACCGGCGAGGAGGCCGAGCGCATCGGGCTGGTGTCGCTGTGCGTCGACGACGACGAGTTGCAGGATCGGGCGCTCGCCGTGGCCGCGCAGCTCGCGAGCGGAGCGCCGTCTGCCATCCGCTGGACCAAGCACGCGCTCAACAACTGGTATCGCGACCACAGCTCGATCTTCGACGCGTCGTGGGGACTCGAGTTCTACGGGTTCGGGGGACCCGACGTGGCCGAAGGCGTGGCGTCGCACCGGGAGCGGCGCCCGCCGCGCTTCACCGGCCCCACGAGCGAATAGCGCCCGCTCTGCCCTCCCGTTCTGTTCGGCCTTTCACAAGGAAAACCTTGTGAACGGCCGAACAGAAAGGGAGGGCGGGGTCAGGGGTCAGGGGTCAGGGGGAGGGGACCAGCACGCAACGGGTACCCGAGTAGATCGTCGGGAGGCACTTGTTGCAGTGCACGCACAGGCCTTCGTGGCCGGGATCGGCCTGCATCCGGTTGATCAGGTCGGGTTCGCGGAGCAACGCCCGGGCCATCGCGACGAACTCGAAGCCCTCGGCCATGGCGCCGGTGATCGTCTCCTGCAGGTTGATGCCGCCCAGCAGGATCAGCGGCATCGACAGCGCGTCGCGGAACTGGCGGGCGAACGGCAGGAAGAACCCCTCCTCGAAGGGGTACGCGGGGAACAGCTTGGGCCCGTAGAACTTGAGGCCGAGGCCGACCACGGCCGGCTGGCTCGCCCGGAACTCCTTGAGCGGCACGTCACCCCGGAAGAAGTACATGCCGTTGAGCAGCGAGCTGCCACCCGTGAGCTGCATGGCGTCGAGGTGGCCGTCGGCCTCGATCAGCCTGGCCATCGGGATGCTCTCGTCGAGCCACAGCCCGGCGTCGACGCCGTCGGCCATGTTGAACTTCGCGGTGACGGCCATGTGGTCGGGCGCCGCCTCCCGGACTGCGGCGAGCACCCGTCGCGGGTACGCGGTGCGGTTCTCGATCGACCCGCCGTAGCGATCGGTCCTCTTGTTCAGGTTCGGGCTCATGAACGAGCTGAGCAGGTAGTTGTGACCCAGATGGACCTCGACGGCGTCGAAGCCGGCATCCGCGGCCACCTGCGTCGCCCGGACGAAGTCGTCGACGACCCGGTCGAGCTGGCTGTGCGTGGCCGCCTGCACCCGGGCCATGGCCGGGGCGCTGAAGCGCGTCGACGGAGCCAACGTCGCCATGCCGTTCGAGCGGGTGTTGGCCACCAACCCGGCGTGGCCCAGCTGCGCGGCGATCGCGGCGCCCTCGGCGTGGACGGCGTCGGTCAGCCGCTGCAGATCGCCGACGCGCTCCGGATCCATCACCAACGTGTCGCGCTGCACCCGTCCGTCCATGGACACGGCGCAGTAGGCGACGGTCGTCATCCCGGCACCTCCGGCGGCCACCCTGCGGTGGAACTCGACGAGCTCGTCGCTCACAGCGCCCCGCCGCATCACGCCCTCGAAGGTCGCCGCCTTGATGATCCGGTTCCTCAGCGTGAGGGGCCCGAGCCGAGCTGGAGCGAAGGGGTCGGGGTGGCTCATGGGCGGTGTCCTCCTCGAGTCGCAAGCTGCACGCGGGCCGAGTCCGGCGCTCGGCTTCGAGCGGCCTTGTGTCCGCACCGTGGCTCGCGTTCGCACCATAGCGTCGCATCCGGGCCTCCAGTCCGTAGCATCGGGTTCGTGCACCTGCCGATCGATCGCCGCCTCCCCGACTCCCTCGGGCTCACACCGGGCGCTCCTTCCGAGGAGGACCTGCGCGCCGGTGTGCTCCCCGACGAGCGATGGAGCGAGCACGTCGTCGCCGAGCTGGCACCCGACCTGCTGGTCCTCGTCGACCCGATGCTGCGTGCCGTGTGGACGAGCGGCGCGGTGTCGCGCATGCTGGGCATCCCCCGGGGTGAGATGCTCGGGTCCTCGGTCAGCGATCACGTGCACCCCGACGACCTGGCGATGGCCTTGGGAGCGCTGAACGAGGTGCAGCGATCCGACGGCTACCACGTGGCCACGCGCCTGCGCGTCCGGCGTTGGGACGGGTCCTACCTCGACACCAGGGTGACCGCGACGACGGTGACCGACGACGCGGGCATCTGGATGGTGCTCGCGCTGCGGCCGGTCGAGGACGAGGTGGCAGTCGAGCGTCGACGGGCACAGCTCAAGGCCCTCGCCCAGAGCGTGTACGTGGAGTGCGCCGCGGTGCACTGGTACGAGCTCGGCGACCGCGTCGAGGCCGTGCTCGTGGCGCTCGCGGGGGTGCTCGACGCGCAGACCGTGGAGCTGGCCGAGCAACGCGACGGCGCGCTGTGGCGCGTCGCCGGCCTGGCGCGATCGGATCGTCGCCGGTTCCCCAACGCAGAGATCACCCTCGTCGCCGACCCTGCACAGCTGCGGATGGCACCGTGTGTGGTGAGCACGGTCGGGGAGATGCCTGCGTCGGACGGCGATGAGCTCGGCCTGCCCGGAAGTGCGCCCGAGATCGTGGGCGACGGGTCCGCGCCAGGCGACGGCGTCATGGTGGTGGAGCTGTGGCTCGACCGCGAGGGCGCGGTGCGCTTCACCTTCGACGGGTACACCGACACGTGGGACGACGCGAACGCGGACATCGTCGCGTTGATGTGCTCCACGTTGCTGGCGACGATGCAGCGTTGCGAGCAGGAGTCGGAGCTCAACGCTCGGGCCACACGCGACCCGCTGACCCGTCTCCTCAACCGTTCGGCCCTGCGCCAGCACCTGGCCGAGAAGCTCGCATCATCCGATCCAGAAGGACCCCAGGTGGTGCTGTACGCGGACCTGAACCACTTCAAGGAGGCCAACGATCGCTTCGGCCACCGTGTGGGTGACGAGCTCCTGTGCCGGGTGGCCGATGTGCTGTCAGCGGTGGTCCGCCCGCAGGACCTCGTCGGGCGGATGGGCGGCGACGAGTTCGTCGTGGTCTTCGACGGGCCCGACACCGCTGTCGACGAGCTCGTGGAGCGGGTGCGGACGAAGGTCGACGCCGCACTCAGCGATGCGTCAGGCGTGAGCCTGGCGGCCGGAGCGGTCGCAGCGCAGCCCGGTGAGGCGCTCGACGACCTCCTCGACCGAGCCGACAAGGCGATGTACCTCGACAAGGCCCGCCGCGACCGCGGGGATCGCAGTCCCTCGGCGATCGTCTGAGCTGACACCCCCAGCTCTTCCTCTCCCGTGCCCACGGGAGAGGAAGAGCGGTGATGGGGCGAAGAGACGGCGCTGGCTCGATCGCTGTGTCGCCGATCGTGCTCGACCGGCGGTGATCACCCGACGGGATGATCAGCGGATGCCGTGGTCGCACAGGATCCGGTGCAGCTCCTCGTCGGCGATCGTTGCGCCGTCGAGATGTCCGTCGGTGTGGCGGTCCAGGATCACCACACCGGACGCGTTCTCGACCGGGCAGTGGCTCCAGGTGAGGTCCCGTCCGTCGGGGAGCGGATAGAAGCGGTTGGTGGCGGTGATGGGCACAGGGATCACGGTACGGAACGCGACTCGAGCTCCCAAGAGCCCTTCGAACCATTTGGTTCCCGGCAGAAACGGGTACAGGGACCCAACCCGACCGGGTCAACATGTCCATGTGGGCGACGCTGCTGCAACCGGACCGTCGGAGTCCGACCACCCCGGAACACGGGAGTTCGGCGGGTTCCGGGCGGGGTTCCTGGCCATCGCCCCGCTGCTCGTCGGGGTCGCGCCGTTCGGCTTCGTGGCCGGAGCGACACCGGTCGCCAACGGGCTGAGCTGGGACGTCCCCGTCGGGTTCTCGACGATCGTGTTCGCCGGCGCCTCCCAGCTGGCAGCGATCGAGGTGCTGACCGGTGGCGGTTCGGTGGCCGTCGCCGTGCTCGCCGCGTGGACGATCAACCTGCGGATGGTCCTGTACTCGGCGTCGCTGTCACCGCACGTGACGCGGGTGGGCACCGCACGTCGCCTGCTGATGGCGTACCTGCTGACCGATCAGGTGTACGCGCTGTCGATCGTGCGTTGGCACGAGCAGGACGACCAGGACCGGTCGAACGCCACAGCCCCGGACCGATGGTCGTTCTACCTGGGCGCAGGCCTGTCGCTGTGGGTGACGTGGCAGGTCAGCACCGTCGTGGGCATCGCGGTCGGCAACGCCGTGCCAGCGGACTGGCACCTGGAGTTCGCGGTCCCGCTGGTCTTCCTCGCGCTGCTGATCCCGACGCTGGTTCGGCGTCCGGCGGTGCTGGCCGCTGCAGTCGGGGGTGTGACGGCGGTGGCGGCTGCCGAGATCGGTGCCGGTCCGTCGTCGGTCATGATCGGCTCGGTGGCCGGGATCGTCGCCGGTGCGCTCGTCGACAGCGACGACCCTGCCGGCCCCGGCCCCGACGGCGCCGGAGACGGCGACGGCGCCGGAGACGGAGACGGATCGGGACCGGAGGTGGACCGATGAGCCCTGCGTGGTGGACGATCCTGCTCGCCGGCGCCGGCACGTTCGCGATGCGTGCATCGTTCCTGGCCGTCGCTCACCGGATGGTGAAGGTGCCGCCACGGGCTCAGCGAGTCCTGCGACAGATCCCTCCGGCGGCGCTGGCCGCGCTGGTGCTGCCGGCGTTCGTGCGGCCGGAAGGCCACATCGACCTCCTCCAGGCTCGCGTGGTCGCCGGGCTCCTGGCCGCGTTGGTCGCGTGGCGGACCCGCAACGCCGCGCTGACCCTCGTCGTCGGCATGGCTGCGCTGCTGGTCGTGCAGCTGATGGCGAGAGCCTGAGGACCTGAGGACCTGATGGTCTGAAGTCCCCACCCGACCGGGAGGGAATGGGAACGATCGATAACTTGTTGCTCCATCACTCAACTTTCCTGTTGAGATCGATCACCTCGATGGCTGGAGTGCACATGTCAGACCCCACGGTGAGCGCCGACAGCGGCACCGAGACCCAGGGCGACCCCATCGCCGACCAGGACCACGCCGACCAGGACCACGCCAGCGTGGTCCTTCCCGACCTGCCGCTGAACAGCGGCGTCGTCCTGCCTCAGATGGTGGTCACGATCGCTCTGGAGACCGACGAGGCCAAGGCTGCCGCACAGGCAGCGGCGGGCGACGGCGTGCACGACAGCGCCCAGGTGCTGCTCGTCCCTCGGGTCGAGGGCAGCTTCGCCGCCGTCGGTACCGTCGCCCAGGTCGAGGACGCAGGTGAGCTCCGCGGCGGGATGAAGGCGCTGGTCGTCCGCGGTCTGCATCGTGCCCGCATCGGTGTCGGCGTGCCCGGCACGGGCGAAGCGCTGTGGGTGCGGGCGGCCGAGGTCGAGGAGCTCAACGTCGACACACCACGTGCGAGCGAGCTGGCCAAGGAGTACCAGGCCGTCGTCGAGAACATCCTCGAGTCCCGCGGCATGCCCGGGTTGGCCGACGCGTTCCGGGGCATGAGCGACGCCGGCTCGATCGCCGACATGGCCGGCTACTCGCCCGACCTGTCGTCGGAGCAGAAGGTGGCCGTGCTGGAGGCGCTCGACGTCGAGGAGCGGCTGGAGCTCGTCGTCGGCTGGGCCCGCGAGACGCTCGCGGACCTGTCGCTCAAGGACCGGATCCGCCAGGACGTCACCGACGGCATGGAGAAGGCGCAGCGCGAGTTCCTGCTGCGTCAGCAGCTCGCCGCGATCCGCAAGGAGCTCGGCGAGGAGTCCGGCGACGACGAGTCGCTCGAACGCGTTCGCCAGGTCGCCGCGGATCCCGAGGTGCCCGAGGCTGTGCGTGACGCCTTGACCAAGGAGCTGGATCGGCTGCAGCGAACCTCGGAGCAGTCACCGGAGCACGGCTGGATCCGCACCTGGCTGGACGTGGTCGCCGACCTGCCCTGGACCGAGCGCGCCACCGACGCCATCGACGTGCTCGGAGCCCGGGCCGTGCTCGATGCAGACCACAACGGTCTGGACGACGTGAAGGACCGCATCGTCGAGCACCTGGCGGTCCGCGCCCGGTTGGCCGATCGCGCCCAGAAGGCCGACACGGCAGCCACGCCCTCGGGCCGGGGGGCTGTCCTTCCCTCAGGCCGGGGGGCTGGTGCGATCATCACGCTGGTCGGGCCCCCCGGCGTCGGCAAGACGTCGCTCGGGGAATCCGTCGCCCGGGCGATGGGGCGGCCCTTCGTGCGCGTCGCGCTCGGCGGTGTGCGCGACGAGGCCGAGATCCGGGGTCATCGTCGCACCTACGTCGGTGCGATGGCCGGTCGGATCGCCCGGGCCATCTCCGACGCGGGCGTGATGAACCCGGTCCTGATGCTCGACGAGGTCGACAAGCTCGGCAACGACTGGCGCGGCGATCCCTCGTCTGCGTTGCTCGAAGTCCTCGACCCGGCGCAGAACCACACCTTCCGCGACCACTACCTGGAGGTCGACCTCGACCTGTCCGACGTGGTGTTCATCGCCACCGCCAACGTGATCGACACCATCCCCGCACCGCTGCTCGACCGGATGGAGGTCCTCGCGCTCGACGGCTACACCGAGACCGAGAAGGTCGACATCGCACGCGATCACCTGATCGCCCGTCAACGTGATCGCAACGGACTCGATTCCGAAGAAGTCCTCGTCGATGACCGCGCGCTGCGCATCGTCGTCACCGACCACACCCGGGAAGCGGGCGTTCGCAACCTCGAACGCCAGATCGGCAAGCTGCTTCGCAAGGTCGCCACCGCCCTGTCGACCGGTGAGGTCGATGCACCGGTCACCATCGCCGACGCCGACGACGTCCAGCGCTGGCTGGGCCGACCGCGCTACTTCAACGAGGTCGCGGACCGGACGTCGGTCCCTGGCGTCGCCACGGGGCTCGCGGTGACCGGTGTCGGCGGTGACGTGCTCTTCATCGAGGCCACGGCGATGCCGTCGCCAGGTGATGCGGGCCTCACGCTGACCGGCCAGCTCGGTGACGTGATGAAGGAGTCGGCCACGATCGCACTGTCCTACCTCCGGGCCCACGCCGACGAGCT
>JACDJB010001774.1_pt1 | contig 16856 bp, 17 predicted proteins | sample 7454121 | NCBI WGS metagenome assembly JACDJB01 (sample SAMN14253290, study PRJNA609438) | sludge metagenome | isolation source: sludge after 25d culture with pyrite | collected 2018-12-20 | reverse complement strand
CCTCGCCATCGACGACGACGGCATCTGGACCATCGACCGGGAGGCCCTCGCGCCCGAGCCCGTGGCCCGACCCCTCGACGCGCTGACGCCGTTGCACCGCGTGGCCGAGCTCCCGCAGGGGGAGATGCTCGCCGGCCCGGAGGTGGCGGCCCGGTGGCGCCAGGAGGGAGCGGTCCTCACCGCCGCCGCCCTACTGGGCATGGCGGCCAAGACCACCGAGTTGGCGGTGGCGTACGCCGGCGAGCGCGAGCAGTTCGGCAAGCCCATCGGCTCGTTCCAGGCCGTCAAGCACATCTGTGCCGACATGCTCACCCGGGCCGAGCTGGCCCGCGGCGTCGTGTATGCCGCCGGGGTCACCCTCGACGGTCGGGGCGTGGACGATCCCGACCGCATGGTGGCTGCCGCCAAGATCACCGCCGGCGACGCGGCCAAGGCCAACGGCAAGGCCTGCATCCAGGTCCACGGCGGGATGGGCTTCACCGCCGAGGTCGACGCCCACCTCTACCTGAAGCGGGCCATCGTGGCCGACACCTGGTTCGGCTCCGTCGACGACCACAGCGAGTCGGTGGCGCAGTCGTTGTGAGATCAGTCGGCGGGTAGGAGGGACGGGTTCGGCGAGCGGGCGCGGCGGAGGGACTCGATGCGGTCCCAGAAGAGGACCACGAAGGCGACGTAGGCCCAGCCGATGAGGATGTCGATCAGGTAGTGCTCGGCGGTCAGGACCAGCACGAAGGCCATGCCCAGCGCGTAGGTGACCAGCAGCGCCCGACCGACCCGGCCGACCTTGGGCCACAGGGCCCAAGCCACCAGCGCCGTGTAGCCGGCATGGAGTGACGGGATGGCGGCCACGACGTTGGCGGTGCGCTGGCCCAGCTCGACCAGGTCCTGGGCCACCTCGAGGTTCAGCTTGGACCAGCCCCGGGGGGCGGTCCGGGCCAGGGGATCGAGCTCGCCGGTGCGGGAGGCCAGCCACGGGGGTACGGCGGGGAAGAGCACGAAGGTGACCGCGGCGAGGAAGCTGAGGCTGACGAAACGGCGGATGTACTGCCAGTAGCGCTCGCGGTCACGGAGCCAGAACACGGCGGCGACGATGAACGGCACGAAGAAGTGCGAGATGTAGGTGAGGGTGACCGGCACCTCCCACCACTGCACCGGGCCGGAGCGGTACAGCCACGCCTGCAGGCGCACGGTCGGCACCTCGCCGAGGCCGAGCCACTGGTCGGCCACCAGCTGAGGACGGACATGGGCCGAGATGCCGAGCAGGTCCTCGGCGGCGCCCCGGGTGAGGTCATAGAGGATGAGGACGAGCACGACGGGGAGCCAGTCCCGCAGGACCCGCCAAGGCCCGCCCCTGGGCGAGCCGACCGACAACACCACGAGGCCCGCGGCCAGCCACAGGATGATCTGCTCCCGGTCGAGGGGGATGCCCTTGGTCGCCCACCAGGCGACCAGCGCACCCACGTAGAGGCCGATGGCGACGGCCCGGGCCACCCGGAGCCACTCGGGTCGGGTCGGCCCCACCGGCTCGGCGGGCTCGGGCGGCCCCGTCGGGGGCGGGGGCAGGTCCTGGTGATCGGTGGCGCTCATGACCAGCCGGGCAGGAGGAGGCGCAGGTCGGCGGAGCCGTCGGTGAGGGCCTGGCCGGTCAGCAGGGGGTACAGGAACACGAAGGCGAGCACCGACCCGGCGGCCAGGGCCGGGGCGGCCCACCGGCGGACGCGGGGGAGGCGGTCCAGGGCCAACACGACGGCCAGGGCCAGGAGCGGGACGAGGGACACGGCGTAGTACGAGTACACCTCACGCCCGGTGAGCATCCAGGGCAGCCACTGCGAGGCGGCGAGGGCCAGCAGCGCGCCGGCGGCGTCATCGCCCCGCCGGACCGCGAGCACCGCCAGGACCCCGAGGGCGAGCAGCCCGGCGAACCAGGACACGGGGTTGGCCAAGGCGAGGAGACGGGCCTCGGTTGGCCCGTCGGCGGCGCGGCACACCCCGTCGTCCAGTGAGTCAGGCGCGGACGTCATCTCGGGCAGACACGGCTTGCTGAAGAGGTTCGCCGGGTGGGTTTGGCCGGCCCAGGCCCACGCCGGGGCGGCTTCGGGGTTGTCGGTGTCGAGGCCGGCGTGGAAGTCCACGAGGGTGCGTTGGTGGTCGACGAAGACCTCGAACCGCTCGAGGACACCGAGTTGGCAGGGCGACTCCGTGCCGCAGTGGGCCAGGCCGGCCCGGGTGCGTTCGGCTTGGGTGAACCACGGAGCGTAGGAGGCCACGTAGAGCCCGACGGGGACGAGGGCCAGGACGGCCAGCGCCGTCGTCGTCACTCGGCGACGGGGCGCACCGGGAGCAGCCGCCCGCCGCTCGAGGCTGACCAACACGACCGCCGCCACCGGCCAGGTCCACACCGCGCCCCACTTCATCGCGGTGCCCAGGCCGAGCAGCACGGCCACCGCCCAGCGCCATCGGCGGAGGCGTTCGGGGTCGTCACGGTCGACCAGCGCGCCCAGCACGCACCACGCGGCGCCGGTGGTGGCCACCGCGACGAAGACGTCGAGGAGGGCGAGCCGACCGGTGACGAAGGCGATGCCGTCGAACGCGACGAGGAAGCCGGCGAGGAAGGCGAGTCCGCCGTGGTCGGTGACCTTCCGGGCGGCCAGCCAGGTGACGAGCACCAGAGCGACGCCGGCCAGGAGCGCCGCCGAGCGCCACCCGACCGGCGTGAAGCCGAACACCCGGATGCCCGTGGCGATGAACCACTTGGCCAGCGGGGGATGGGCCGGCGAGGACTCGACGCCGTGCCGCAACAGGTCGGCGGCGTCCAGCGCGTAGTACACCTCGTCGAAGACCATCGCCCGGGGCCGGCCGAGGCGGGGCAGGCGGGTGAGCAGGACCAACCCGACCAGAGCGGCCGGCGCGGCGAGGGATCGGAGGCGGTCCCGACGAGGGGTGCTCACGGCTCGAGGCGGCGGCAGCGATCGACCAGCCGCGACGCCGGAGACACGGCGGACGGCTCATCAGGAGGGCCGAAGGCCCCCTCGGCCAGGGACGAATCCAACGTCTCGTACCAGGCCGCCGGGTCCGAGAGCAGGGTCAGGGGTGAGAGGGCGTCGTCCTTCTCCGGTTCGGCGCCGGACCCGTCGAGGAAACCGGCGTCGGAGAGGCTCCGGGCCGCCACCCGCTCCCGCAGGCTCGCGCAGGTCCGGCGTTCCTCGGTCGCCTGTTGCCGGTCCAGATCGGGCGCGCCGCAGGCAGCCAGCAGGGCGGTCGCCACCAGGGCCGGAGCCAAGGCGCGCCGGAGCTGGAGGACCGAGTAGACGCCGATCCGAGGACCCTAGCGATGGCCCCGGCCCGGTCGTCAGCGGCGGCCGAACCGCCCGGTCACGGCGCCTTCGGCCACGAGATCGCACGGGCTACGGTGCACTGGCGCCACCGGCACCCGGTCCGGCGAACCTCGCGACGAACCAGGAGAGGTACGAGATGAGCGATCAGGGAGCTGGGGGAGCCGGCTGGCAGCCGGATCCGCACGGACGGCACGAGTACCGCTACTGGGATGGCACCGCGTGGACCGACCAGGTCTCCGATGGCGGGGTCGTCTCCACCGATCCGCCGGGCGACGCACCGACCGAGGTGACCACCCCCGGCGCAGGCGGCGAGACCGTCGCCACGCCCGTCGTGGGTCCGCCCCTGGCCGGGACCCCGACCGGCCCGCCGGCCGCAGGTGGCCCGTACGTCACGCCCACCGAGTCGGGCAAGAAGCTGCCGGTGGGCATCCTGGCGCTGGCCGGCCTGGCGGTGGTGGCGGTGGTCGCCGCGCTGGTGATCTTCCTCGGCGGCGGCGACGACGGCGGCAGCGACAACGTCGCCAGCACCGACGACCTCTCGGACCTGTCGGACCTGTCCGACGCGTCCGACCTCTCCGATTTCTCCGATTTCTCCGACCTCTCCGACCTCTCCGACCTCCCGGACCTCTCGGACTTCTCGGACTTCTCGGATCTGTCGGACTTCACGGACCTGTTCACCGACTTCTCGGACTTCTCCGACGACTTCTCGGACTTCTCCGACGACTTCAGTTCGGACTTCTCCGACGAACCGGCGCTCGGGGACCCCGAGGACCCGTCGTCGTTCATCCCCGACTACGGCTCCAACCGCGAGTTCGACGACCTGGCCGACAGCTGCTTCGCGGGAGACCTCGCCGACTGCGACGAGCTCTACCGGGTCACCCCGATCGACGCGTCGACCAACTCCTATGAGGGTTACGGCGCGACCTGTGGCGGCCGGCTCTCCGAGGAGCGACCGGGTCAGTGCGAGTTCCTCAGCTGACCGCCCGCTGACCACCCCTGACCAGCGGTGAGCCCGGAGGCCGGTCCCGAGCCGGGCTGGTACACCGACCCGCACGGTCGCCACGCGCACCGCTGGTGGGACGGCACCGTGTGGACCGACGGGGTGGCCGACGCCGGCCGGGTGGCGACGGACCCGCCCGGTCCGGCCACAGCACCCTCGACCGCCGGTGGTGGGCGGCGACCCTCGGTCGGTGTCCTGGCCGTGGTCGCGGTGCTGGTCGTGGCCGTGGCCGCGCTCGTCATCGCCCTCACGGTCGGCCGTGACGACGATGGGTCCACGCCGTCGGACGCCGTGGCCGACGAGGGCCAAGCGACTGACGATCCGCTGGAGATCGAGGGAGCGATCGACGACGATCGGCCGGCGGCGGTCGCCGGGTTCGACCTCGACGCCGGCGACGCGGTGCGGATCGTCGTGGTGAGCGACGGCTTCGACGCCACCGCGCAGTTGGCCGTCGAGCCCGGTGCCTTCACCGACGGGTTCCGGTCCCTGCTCGCGCCGGGCGGGGCGGGCGACCAGGTGGAGGAGCGCCTGGCCCGGCAGGCCGCAGTCCTGGTGAGCAACGTCAGCGACGGGGTCGACGACGAGGAGATCGACGACGAGGACCTCGACGCCATGACCGACCTGCTCGGGGACCGGGTCGAAGGCTACGACGACGCCGGCTACGTGTTCCTCGGCACCGACCGGGTGGGTGCCGACGAGCCCGAAGGGCTCCAGTTCGTCGCCCCGGTCGGGGGGCGTTACGCCCTGGTGGTGAGCGGCTACGGCGGGGCACAGGGCGATTTCGAGGCCACCGTCGAGGTCGTCGGTCACGACGACACCGGTGTCGATGACGAGATCGACTACCTGGACTACCTGGCGCTCTACGCCGAGCACCTCGACGCCTTCTGTGACGAGGACTTCTACGGGGGGGATCCCGACGACGTGACCAACTACGGCCCGACGCTCTGTGACCCCGACACCCTCCAGGGGGTGTTGGCGGGGGAGTTCAACGGGGATTTCACCAACGACTTCGGTGGCGGGGAGGGCGGATGACCGCCCCGGACCCGACGGCCTTCGCCACCCACCGCGCCGAGGTCCGCGACGGGTTGTCACTGGCCTACGTCCGGGAGGGCGTCGGCGGCTACCCGCTCGTGCTCCTGCACGGCTATCCGGAGACCAAACGCATCTGGTGGCGCAACATCGCCCCGCTGGCCGTCGCGGGCTACGAGGTGATCGTGCCGGACCTCCGGGGCCACGGGGAGAGCGACGTGGACCCCGGGGACCGCTACGACATCGTCACCTACAGCCGGGACGTCGAGGTGCTGGCCCGCGACGTGCTCGGCCACGAGCGGTTCGGGGTGGTCGCCGGTGACGTCGGCGCGGTGGTGGCCTACGACCTCGCGCTCCGGGTGCCCGGCCTGGTCGACGCCCTGTGCTGGTTCAACACCGCCCCGCCGTTCCTGATCGAGGAGTACCAGGCCGCCGGCATCGAGATGGCGGGGTTCGCCGACGTCGACACCCGTCCCGAAACCGACTACCAGTACCGCCAGGGCCAGGAACCCGACGCCCTGGCCGCCGAGCTGGACACCGTCGAGCGCCGCCGCCGGTACATCGCAGACTTCTACGGGCACCGCCTGTGGGCCAGCCGCGGCACCTTCACCCAGGCCGACGTGGACTTCATGACCGAGCCATGGTCCGAGGAGGACCGCCTGCGGGCGGGCTGGGCCGTGTACCAGCTGGCCCGGGGCACCCGCGTGTCCGAGGAGGTGCCGCGCCTGTTCGAGACCATGCCGGTGCCGACCCTGCTGCTCTACGGTCCCGAGGACCAGGTCGTGCCCGAGCAGTTCATGGCCTGCTGTGAGGTGGCCTTCACCAGCCGGGTCGGGCCGTTGATCGTCCCCCGGGCGGGGCACTTCCTGCAGTGGGAACGGGCCGACGTCCTCAACGGGCTGGTGGCCGGCTGGTTCTCCCAGTTCCGGTGAGACAATGGGCGGGCACAATCGGGACGTTGCTCCTCCTGTTGGCGCCGACGGCGTGCGGGTCCGACGACGGCGGGTCGTCCGCCGCGCCGACCCCGATCCCGCCGCTGGCGCTGTCGGCCACGGCCACGAGGTCCAGCCTCTTCGACAGCCAACGCACGTTCCGCCTCGAGCTGACCAACGACGGTGACGACGCCGTGACCGTGACCTCGGTGCAACTGGCCTCGCCCCTGTTCGCCTCGGTGCCCCCCAGCGCCCGGGACACCCAGTTGGCCCCCGGGCGTCGCCTGCTCCTACCGGTGCCCTACGGCGACTCGGTGTGCCCGGCCTCGGGCGAGTCCGAGCTGCTCGTCGAGGTGGCTGGTGTCGAGTCGTCGTTGCCCCTCGCCCAGGCGCCCGAGGGGGTCATCGAGGCCCTGCACGAAGTGGAGTGCCAGGAGGCCGCGGTCCGAGCGGCAGCGGACCTCGCCTTCGCCGATCTCGTCGCGACCGGCCCGAGGTCGGTCGCGGGAGACCTGGCGGTCACCGCCCGGGGGGACACCGAGGTGACCGTTGACGGGATCCGCGGCAACATCGTCTTCGGGGTCCGGGTTGCGGCCGGCCCGGACCTGGCGACGGTGGCGGGCGCGGGCGACGACGCCCGCATACCGGTCGAACTGGTCGTGGACCGCTGCGACGTCCACGCCTTGATCGAGAGCAAGCGCACGTTCAAGTTCCCGCTGGAGGTGCGCGTGGACGGCGGGCCGACGGCCCTGGTGGTGCTCGAGGCCCTGGGTCCGATCCGGGATGTCCTGCGGGGTCTGATCCAGGCCTGCATCGGCTGACGGTACGGTCGCGTCCGTACGGCACTCGAGGGGGATGTGATGGACCTGATCCTGCGCAACGGGACGGTGATCGACGGGACGGGGGCTCCCCGCCGCGAGGCTGACGTCGGGGTGGCCGACGGGCAGGTCGTCGCCGTCGGTGACGTCGCCGCCGCCGACGGGGCCGAGGAGGTCGATCTCGGTGGTCTCGTGCTGGCCCCCGGCTTCGTCGACATCCACACCCACTACGACGCCCAGATCCTGTGGGATCCGGACCTGACACCGTCGTGCTGGCACGGGGTGACCAGCGTCGTGGTGGGCAACTGCGGGTTCGGGATCGCCCCGACCCGCCCCGAGCACCGGGAGACGATCGCCCGCACGTTGGAGAACGTCGAAGGCATGGCCTTCGACGCGCTGGTCGAGGGCATCGACTGGACCTTCGAGACCTTCCCCGAGTATCTGGCCGCCATCGACGGGATGGCCAAGCGGCTCAACGTCGGCGTCCTGGCCGGCCACACCCCCACCCGCCTGTACGTGCTCGGCGAGGAGGCCTCGGACCGGGAGGCCACCGAGGCCGAGGTGGCCGAGATGGCGGCCATCATCAAGGGGGCGCTGGAGGCGGGGGCCGTGGGCTTCTCGACGTCCGGGGCCCCCACCCACTCGGGGGCCTACGGCAAGCCGGTGCCGAGCCGCCTGGCGGCCTATGCCGAGATCCAGGCCCTCGCCGCCACCATGGGGGAGGTCGGCCGGGGTGTGATGCAGGCCACCGTCGGGGCGAACCTGTTCATGGACCAGTTCGCCGAGATCTCCAAGGCGACCGGCCGACCGGTGTCGTGGACCGCGCTCCTGTCGGGCATGTGGGGCGAGGGGGGTGCGGCCTCGATCGTGGACGCCACCGCCGCCCGCGGGGGTGACGTCTGGCCTCAGGTGGCCTGCCGTCCACTGGTGATGCAGGTCACGATGGCCGATCCCTTCCCGATGGCGACGATGGACTGCTTCCAGGAGGTCCTGGCCGTCCCCCACGACCAACGGGCCGACGTCTACCGGGACCCGGCCTGGCGGGAGCGTCTCCACGCCGACCGCTCGATCTGGGGGGACCGGCTCACGAAGGCGACCATCCAGGAGACGAACACCCACCACGCACTGGTGAACGGCCCGACGGTGGCCGAGCTGGCGGCCGAGCGGGGCGTCGACGCCTTCGACCTCATGATCGACCTCGCCCTCGAGGACGACCTGGCGACCCGCTACCGGATCGTCCTGGCCAACGACGACGAGGACGAGCTCGCCACCCTGCTCCAGGACGAGCGCACCGTGCTCGGCCTGTCCGACGCCGGCGCCCACGCCAGCCAGCTCTGTGACGCCAACTTCTCCACCCACCTGCTCAGCGTGTGGGTCCGTGAGCGGGGGGTGCTCAGCCTGGAACAGGCCGTGTGGCGCTTGAGCGGCCAGGCCGCCGAGGTGTTCCGGCTCGAGGGCCGGGGGCGGATCGTCGAGGGCGGGGCGGCCGACCTGGTCGTGTTCGACCCCGACACCGTGGCCTCCGAGCCCCTCGAGCGGGTCTGGGACCTGCCCGCCGGCGCCGACCGCCTCATCGCCCGGAGTCGGGGGATCGAACACGTCTGGGTCAACGGCACCGCCATCCGCCGCGACGGCCAGGACCTCGACGCCCGTCCCGGCGGGTTGTTGCGCGGCGCGCCCTGAACCGCAGGGTGCTACGGATTTGAGTAGCCGCTACTCACCCGCTCGGGTGCCCCGGTGGGCGATGATGGGGCCATGAGCACCTCCATCCTGATCATCGTCGTGCTGTCCGTGGCGATCCCGCTGATCATCACCGTCGTGGTCCTGAAGAACGTCCGGAACGCCTTCGGCGGGTCCAAGGAGGATCAGGCCAAGGCCCAGAACCTCGTGGCCACCGGGTCCAAGGCCCGGGCGATGATCCTGCAGGTCCAGCCGACGGGGATGGTGGTCAACATGATCAACATCCAGTGCCTGGTCGACTTCCAGCTCACGCCCCTCTCCGGCGGAGCGCCGTTCAACGGCCAGAAGAAGATGATGATCAACCAGACCGCGATGCCGCGGGTGGGCGACGTCTGGCCCTGCTGGTACAACGCCGCCGACCCCACCGAGTTCGCGGTGGGCATGCCCGATGGGGCCTCCCCGGAGCAGATCCCGGTGTTCCGCGAGTTCGGCATCCCCCACCCGCTCGACCCCAGCACCGGCAGCCGCTGAGGCGCGGGAGGAGGGTGAACGGCGCGAAGGCCGGGCCTTCCTCCGGAAGGCCGGGCCTTCCTCCGGTTCGGCCTTCTCAGCCGGTGGGGTTGGTGGCCGTGAGGTCGCGCGGGATGATGGAGAACCCGGTCCAGTGGGGGTGCATGTGGTTCTCGTCCTCGTCCCGGGGCAGGTGGTTGAACGTGGCGCCGTACCAGACCACGAGATCCTGGTTGTTCAGGCTCTCCCCGTTGGCGAAGGCGGCCAACTGGTTGTTCGGGGCCCCACCCTGGCACCCCGCTCCGCCGGGATTGTGGCTGGCGAAGCGTTCACAGGCCCTGTGGCGCGTGACGTAGAAGTCGTTCTGCGTCCAACGCTCGTATGACGGTCCCCGGAAGACGCTGTCGGGTTCGGGCAGGATCTCGAAGGAGATCAGATGACCGTCGGCGTTGCGCGCGACCGTGTCCCGGACCCGCCAGCTGCGGAACAGCTCGGGGGCGACCCGTCGAGCCGTTTCGGAGGCGAACAGCCGGCGGGTGACCCGCCGCTGGGTGGCGTTGACGATGGGTGGCGCCTCCAGCTCCTCGACCCGGTCGTTGAGGCGGGACCCGGCCACGTCGAAGTCGAGGCGCCAGGTGTAGTTGTGGAGGTGCGCGATCGCGGTGCGGTTCCTGCCGATCGGCCAACCCGTCGAGGCCGAGGTCCCGGGGGTGATGGCCTGCAGCTGCCCGGTGGCGCCGACCTCCGGGCGGATCGTGCCGTCGTCGTCCAGGTTCCAGGCGACGATGTAGTTGTAGGCCCCGATGTGGCTGACGCTGAACAGGTTGAGCGAGGTGGCCTGGGCCTGTTGCCCGTAGTCCTTGTACGCGTACCCGCTCGGGCTCTCGGTCATGCACAGTGCGTTGATGGCGCCGTCGGCCAGCCGCTCGCCGTTGGGGCAGTCTGCGGCCTGGAGGTCGTTCATGAAGTCGTCGGTGCCGAGGCCGAAGTCCGACAGGTCATGGAAGCGAGCCTGGTTGTCGTGGTACGGCACGTGGATCTGGGCCAGGTTGGCCTGTCCGAGGATCTCGACGGCACTGCCGCCGGGAGGGGTGTAGGTGACGTCGTGCAGGACGATGCCCTCGCGGTCGCGCCGTTCCCAGCACAGCTGCCAGCGAGCGCCGTTCTCCAGGATCTCGTCGACTTGGTAGCCACCCGAGCAGTTGAAGTCGGTGGCGGCGTCGGCCACGTTGAGCGCGATCGGGACGGCCGCGCCCAACAGGACCACGGCCACTCCGGCGGCCAGCGAGCGCAGGCGGCGGCGGTCGGGGAAGGTGATGCTCATGCGAAGTCCCCCGTCCGGGAGGCAACCCGTTCAGCGGAGAGGTCGATCACCGGGAAGATGTTGACCAGGAGGTCGTCGGGGGTCTGGATCATGAGCTGGGCGCAGCGGTGGCGTCCGCAGTCGGCTGCCGCCCGGCTGACCGCCGGATTGCCGTCGGCACGGAAGATGAGGGCCTGGACCTCCAGCTGGGTGGCCGGGTCGGTGAGATCCCGCCCCGTGGCCTGGCGGTAGGCGGTGGCGAGCGCACTCGCCGAGCCCGGGTCCGCCAGCGCCAGCTCGATGGCTCGATCGGCCTCCTCGGCCACGAGGGGCAGCTGGGTGTTGGCCAGGACCGTGCTCTGGTCCGCCTCACCAGTGGCGGTGTCGACCACGGTCAGCGTGAGCCGGTCGTCGTCATAGGAGTACACGTAGACGTCGGCTCGACGCCGCCCGTCGGCCTCGTCGGCCTTCGCCTCCACATGGCGCTCGACCAGCAGGACGACGTCGTCGTCGCCGAGGCCCGTCGTCTCGGCCGGGTTCGATCCCTGAGCCAGGCCGACGGCGGTGGCCTCCTCCTCCGTGGAGAGGGGATCGAACCCCTGGGGGCCCTCGTCGGTCTGCGCGTCGGCGATCGTGACGCCCAGACCGATCAGGCCGGCGACACCGAGGCCGGCGATCCAGGCGCGTCGTTTGAGGCGGGGCATGGGGCCGAGGGTACCGGCGTGGCCATGGCTCGTCGCAGCGCGGGCTAGAACATCGAACCATGGGACTCGGGCTGGACGGCAAAGGCGCACTGGTGACCGGCGGCGGGAGCGGGATCGGCTTCGGCTGCGCCCGGCGTCTGGCCGCGGAGGGGGCTGTGGTCACGATCTGTGGGCGCAGCCAGGAGCGGCTCGAGGCCGCAGTGGCCGAGATCGACGGTGACGTCCGTGCGGTGACCTGCGACGTGACCGACGAGGACCAGGTGAAGGCAACGGTCGGGGCGGCGGCGGAGCCCACGGGCTCGCTCGACGTCGTGGTGGCCTCCGCCGGCGGCTCCTCGACGATCGGGCCCATCACCCAGGTCGACACCCAGGCGTTCCGGGACACGATGGACCTCAACGTGGTCGGGACCTTCCTGGCCCTCAAGCACGCGGCACCGGTGATGATCCAGGGCGGCGGGGGCTCGTTCATCGGCATCTCGTCCATAGCCGGGTCCACCACCCACCGGTGGTTCGGGGCCTACGGGCCGTCCAAGGCCGGCATCGAGGCCCTCATCCAGATGGGCGCCGACGAGCTGGGGGCCTCCAACATCCGGGTCAACGCCATCGCTCCGGGGCTGGTGGCCACCGAGCTGGTGGCGGCCATCACCGAGGGCGGCCCGGTCCTGGACGACTACCTGGACCAGATGCCCATCGCCCGGCCGGGCACCGTCGACGACATCGCCGACGCCGCCGCCTACCTCGCGGGCGACCAGTCGACCTGGGTGACCGGCCAGGTCCTGCACGTCGACGGCGGCCACTCGCTGCGCCGGGGTCCGCTGTTCACCGCCTTCCTCGAGCCGGTGTTCGGCGAGGACGGCCTGCGGGGGGTCATGCCGTGACCGCCGAGGCCCAGTACGACGAGTTCGGGATGTTCGCCGACAACGCCTCCGAGGTCGGCCTGCCCTTCGACGGGCCGCCGGTCGTGGAGCGGGTGTCGGTGCCCGTCGAGGGCGAGCGTCGGCTCAGCGCCCTGCGATGGGGGACCGGCCCGCCGGAGCTCGTCCTCATCCACGGTGGCGCCCAGAACGCCCACACCTGGGACACCGTCGCCCTGGCGCTGGACCGCCCGCTGCTCTGCGTCGACCTCCCCGGCCACGGGCACTCGGACTGGCGGGATGACCACTCCTACTGGCCGCCCCACCTGGCCGACGACGTCGCCACCGTCGTCGGGGAGCTCGCCCCGTCGGCCGAGCTGGTGGTGGGCATGTCGCTGGGTGGCCTGACGGCGATCTGCCTGGCCGGGCAGCACCCGGAGCTGGTGCGCCGCCTCGCCATCGTGGACGTCACCCCCGGGGTCGACCACGCCAAGGCCGAGCCCATCGTGACCTTCGTGTCCGGCCCCGAGACCTTCGCCTCGTTCCAGGAGATCCTCGACCGCACCGTCGAGTTCAACCCGACCCGGTCGGTCTCGTCGCTGCGGCGGGGGATCCTGCACAACGCCAAGGAGAACCCCGACGGCTCCTGGACCTGGCGCTGGGACCCGATGCGGGAGTGGAACTTCCCCGAGGGCGAGATGCCGGACTTCGACAGCCTCTGGCAGAAGGTCGACCAGATCACCGCCCCCATCCTCTTCCTGCGGGGCGGCGCCGCAGGCAGCGTCGTCGGCGACGACGACCAAGCCGAGCTGCTCCGCCGCCAGCCGACCGCTGAGGTCGTCGTCGTCGCCGACGCCGGCCACTCCATCCAAGGCGACCAACCCCTCGAGCTGGCCCGCCTCCTGGCCGAGTTCACGCAGACCTGATGGCGACCTCGAAGTCCGCGTCGCGCACCTACGCGGCCGACTACGCCGCGGTGTTCGACGCGGTGTGCCGGGCGGCGCCCGAAGCCGGGCTCAAGCCGGCGACCGCAGACCCCGCCACGGGCGTCATCACGCTGTCGTCGTCGGTGTCGTTGGCGTCGTGGGGCGAGAACATCACCATCCAGGTCGGCCGGGTCCAGCCCGGCACGATCCAGGTGACCATCCGGTCCGGCCTGAAGTTCGGCCTCGTCGACTGGGGCCGCAACGATAAGAACCTGGCCGCCCTGTTCGCTCGGATCGACGCGGCCGTGGCCGCATCCACCCCGCCCCCCACGCCGAACGTGGCCGCCCCCGCCGCGGCCTGGCACCCGGACCCCACCGGCCGCCACGAGCACCGCTACTGGGACGGCCAGACCTGGACCGACCAGGTCAGCGACGCCGGCCAGGTCACCACCGACCCCCTCTGAGAGCCAGAACGGGGGGTCAGGGTGGGGGGTAGGTGCCGCGGCCTATTTGGGAGTGGGGCCAGTTGGCCGGTTCCTGCGCCAGCGGATTCGAACCCTGCTTCTCGCCGTAGACGAGTTGGTGGTCTCTCGCCCGGAAGTACCACTGGCCGTCGACCCGCTCGTAGCGGTCCTGGTAGACGATGCTCTGGCGGATCCAGCCGTGGTCGGGGTCCTCGACCTCGGCGGTGCAGTAGACGACGCCGGTGGCGTGGTCGTCGTCCACCCGGTCCACGACGTGGGTCGTCACCGAGAGGACGGTGACGCCGAGGCGGTTGATGGCGGGCCGGAGCTGGGCCCGCACCGCCGCCTGGATGCCGGGCACGAACAGCGCGGCCAGCGCGTCGTGGTCCTTGCGGTCGAGGGCCACCGCGTAGCGGTGGGCCAGCTCAGCGGGGTCCGCGGCCATGGATCGACTCGGTGATGGCGCCGGTGGCCTTCATCAGCCGTTCGGCGACGTCGGGCACCTGCTCGGCGGTGAGGGCGTCCCGGAACCCCAGGATGAACACGCCGAGGGCCACGTCACCCTCGGCGTCGAAGACCGGGGCGCCGATGGTGGTGACCCGGTACTCCTCGGCCCGACCCATCTCGATGAGCTGGTACTCGTCGCCGTCGATGTCGCCCGCCAAGGCTTCGGCCAGGGACCGGCTGCCGTCGGCGTCGAGGCCGGCCGAGTAGCCCCGCTCCCGCACGGCGCCCAGGGCCAGTCGGTACCGGTCCAGCTCGGCCTCGGTGACGTCGGGGCCCACCCGTCGCAGCCATTCGTCGATGGCCTCCGGCGAGGACCAGGCCATGAAGACCGTTCCCATGGGCGGGACCAGCGGGAACCGATAGCCGACGGCCACCGTCAGCCCGATGGGGCGCACCGGCCCGGCCCGGTCGACGATGACCATCTCGTCGCCGATGGGGGCGCTGGCCACGCACTCGGTGCCCAGGTCCTCACTCAGCCGGCGCAGCTCGTCCCGGGCGAACTCCACGACCGGGTACTGGGCCCGGGCCGCCTCGCCCACCGCGATCAGCCGCGGCCCCAAGCGGTAGTCCTTCCGCACCGGATGGCGCAGCAGGTAGCCCCGGTCGGTGAGGGCGTTGAGGACGGCGTGGGCCGTGGCCTTGTTGATGTCGAGGCGCCGGGCCAACTCGGAGAGCGAGAAGGCGTCTCGCGGGTTGTCGGCCAGGAAGTCGAGGATCTCGACGGCTCGGTCGACGGCCGGAGCGGGGCGGGCCATGTCAGCCGGTGAGGGCGCCGGCGACGACGGGTCCGATCGCCGCGGCCATGGCGGCGTGCCCCTCGTCGCCGGGGTGGATCCCGTCGGCCAGGAGGTCGATCGGCACGATCGGGAAGCCCTCGACCAGGGTCAGGTTCGGGTCACCGGCGAGACGATCGGTGACCACCGCCTCGAAGGTCGCCCGCAGGTGGGTGAGGGTCGCTCCCAGGCGGTTCGGCGTGGCCTCGGCGTCGGGCCGGGTGATGGGGCTGATGGCGATGATCGGCGTGTCGGGATGGCCCTGGCGCACGATGTCGAGGAAGGCCTGCAGGCCGGCGGCGAAGAGGTCTGCGCTGTGGGGGGTACGGGTCCAGCAGTTGGTGCCGTGGGCGATGGAGATGACATCGGCCTCGAGCTCGGCCAGTTCCTCAGCCGACGGGATCTCGCCTCGGGCCGAGCCGGCGTAGCCGAGGTTGACCAGGTCCAGTCCGTGCTTGCGGGCCGCGACCGCAGGCCACGACAGGTCGGCGTCGGTCACCGTCCAGCCCTCGGCGATGGAGTCGCCGTAACAGAGCCAGCGGGGCTGCGGGGCGGCGGGGCTGATCGAGCCGCCGACGCCGGTGACCTCCAGCAGGGTCGGGCCCATGCGCTCGGGCAGGTAGACGGTGGACGTCCCGGGACCGTCCCCGAGGGGCAGGCGGACCGTGTGCTCGCCCTCCTCGGCCTCGACGGTGGCCACCCGCGTCCCGTCCCGCCACACCACGAACCGGTGTACCTCGCCGCCACCCAGATAGCCGAAGCTGGCGTGGGCACACGAGTAGCGCAGGTCGATCTCCGCCGCGTCGCCGTCGATCTCGAGCCGCACGCCGGCCGGGATGGACGCCATGCCCCAGGTGTCCATGGGCAGGCGCCCCATCGCCCCCTCGGGCTTGGCCCGCGGGTAGGGGACACCGGGGGCCTCGGGCCAGACGCAGCCCCGTAGGAAGGGCTCGACCTGCTCGGACCGGCGGGCCCGCTCGGTCTCGGCCGGTCGATCCGGTGTTTCTGGCTTCTCGGTCACTGGTCCCCCCGGAAAGCAGCGAGGCGGGGCCGCTGGGGCCCCGCCTCGTCCGCACTGCGCATGGCCGTGGTTACTTGTTCGCCGCCGCAGCCATCCGCTCGAACTCCTTGGCGGGGGAGTCGGCGGGCGGCTCGTACTTCTCGATCTCCGGCAGCACTTCCTTGCCGATGATCTCGATGGTCTTCATGATCGACTCGTGCGGCAGGTAGCCGAACTGGACGTAGCAGATGAGCTCGTCCACGCCGAGGTCGGCGTAGTGCTTCATCTTCTCGAAGACCTTGTCGGCGTCACCGCACACGATCATGTCGGCGTCGTTGAAGGTGTCGATCGGGATGTTTCCCTCGGCCAGCGGCTTGAGCAGCGGGAAGATGCGGTCCACCTCTTCCTGGGGCGTGTTCGGGAACTCCCAGTCGATCGTGAACTGCGCCAGGTGCTGGTACCACCAGGAGATCGACTCGTAGAGGCCGTTGGCCCGTAGCTGGGCCTCGTCCTCGGCGCAGTGGACCAGCGTGTAGGCCGCCACCTTGTTTGTCTGCACGTCGGTGAGGGGCTTGGCGTTGACCTGGGCCGCCCGGTACATCTCGATCGCCTTGGCCATCATCTCGATGGGCTGCATGATCGTGAAGGAGAGGAGGCCGAGACCGTTCTCCCCGGCCGTGGTGGCCGAGGACTGGGACGTGGCGGCCATCCAGGCCGGCGGGTGGGGGTCCTGGTACGGCTTGGGGGTCACCATCCGCCTGGGGAACGAGAAGCGCTCGGACTCGTACTCGAAGTACTCCTCGCGCCACATCCCGCAGATGATCTCGATCGCCTCCCGCCAGTCCTCGCGGGTGTGGGCCATGTCGACGCCGAACGCCGTCTGCTCCATGGGGGTCGAGCGCCCGGTGCCCCACTGGACCCGGCCCTTGGACAGCACGTCCACGGTCGCGACCTTCTCGGCCACGCGAGCGGGGTGGATGAAGCCGAAGGGGGTGAGGGTCACGCCGAAGCCCATGCCGAT
>JACDJB010001771.1_pt1 | contig 16872 bp, 10 predicted proteins | sample 7454121 | NCBI WGS metagenome assembly JACDJB01 (sample SAMN14253290, study PRJNA609438) | sludge metagenome | isolation source: sludge after 25d culture with pyrite | collected 2018-12-20 | reverse complement strand
GTCTTCTACAACTTCGCCGTGGTGGCGCGCGTGGTCGGCGGGTTCCTGGAGGGCGTCGCGCCCCGGCTCGAGGAGGCCGCGGCCACCCTCGGGGCCACACCCTGGCGCGCACTGTGGCGCGTGACGATCCCCCTGGCGCTACCCGCCACCCTCGCCTCGGCGCTGCTCGTGTTCCTCTTCTGCTTCACCAGCTTCGGGGTGGTGCTTATCCTCGCCCCGGCCGCCAGGTTCGCCACGCTCGAGGTCGAGATCTACCGCCTGACCGTGCGCCTGCTCGAGCTGGACTCGGCCGCGGCCCTGGCCCTGGTGCAGCTCGTCCTCATGGTCGGTGTGGGGTTCTTGTACACGAGGCTCCAGGAGCGGCTCTCGGTGAGCGTAGCCCCCGGGGACGCCACGCGGCGACCGACCGGCGCGGGCCACCTGCTACTGGGCGGCATCCTGCTGGTGACGAGCGTCCTGGTGCTCGCACCGTTGGTGACCCTCGCGTCGCAGTCGCTCGCGGCGCCCGGCGCCGGCTGGCCTTCACTGAAGAACTTCTCGAGCCTCCTCACGCCTTCGGACACCATCGGGTTCACCGGCCTGTGGCACGCGCTGCGCAACTCGCTGGCGTTCGCGTTCAGCAGCGCCGCCCTGGCGCTGTTGGTCGGCTTCTTGTTCGCGTACGCGGTGGCGCGTGGCGGCTGGCGCTGGCTGGACCAGGCGAGCCTCCTGCCGCTAGCGACCAGCCCCGTGACGCTCGCGTTCGGCTACCTGCTGACCTACCCCGTGCTCGTTGGCTCCGCGTGGGGCGTGCCCCTGGCACACGCCCTCCTCGCGTTCCCGTTCGTGACGCGCACGCTGCTGCCGGCCTATCGATCGCAACCACCGGCGCTGGCGGGCGCGGCCGCCAGCCTGGGCGCCGGACCGCTGAGAACGCTGTGGCGCGTCGAGTTGCCCCTCCTCAGGCCGGCCTTCCTCACGGCGGCGGCCTTCGCCTTCGCCGTGTCCATGGGCGAGTTCGGGGCCACGCTCTTGCTCGTCAGGCCCGAGTACGCCACCCTCCCGGTGGCCATCTTCGACCGCCTGGGGCGGCCGGGCCAGGCCAACTACGGGGAGGCCCTGGCGCTGGGCGTGGTGCTGATGCTCCTGACTGCCGCCGTCATGCTGTTCCTGCAGCGGCGCGGCCCGAGCGAGTTCTGAACGCATGGCCGGCGCCGGTATGATGCCGCTGAACATGCCGACAATCCCCCTCAGCACTGCAACGGCCCCAGCGTGAACCTGCGCCTGACCGGGCTCGTAAAGCGTTATGGGCCCGTCACGGCGGTCGGCGGGGTCTCCCTCGAGTTGGAGGAGGGCACGACGCTCGCACTGCTCGGACCCAGCGGCTGCGGCAAGAGCACCCTCCTCAGGCTGGTTGCCGGACTGGAGGTCCCCGACGCGGGCAGCGTGCGCCTCGAGGACCAAGACCTTACGCAGACGCCCCCCGCGAAGCGCGGTTTCGGCATGGTCTTCCAGGACTATGCCCTGTTCCCCCACCTCGACGTCGCGGGCAACGTGGGCTTCGGGCTCGTGGAGGCCCGGGTCGCCCCGGCCGAGCGCAGCGCCAGGGTGGCTGACCTGCTCGAACTGGTGGGCCTGGCCGGCATGGGGCGACGCAGGGTTCACCAGCTGAGCGGCGGGCAGCAGCAGCGAGTTGCGCTCGCCAGGGCCCTGGCGCCCTCACCCCGCCTGCTCCTGCTCGACGAGCCCCTCTCGAACCTCGACGCCAACTTGCGCGAGTCCTTGAAGCTCGAACTGCGCGGCATCCTGCAGGGCCTAAGGACGGGGGCCATCTACGTGACCCACGACCAGGGAGAGGCGTTCACGGTTTCCGACCGGGTGGCGCTCATGCGCGAGGGCGTCATCGTTCAGACGGGCGCGGGTGAGGAACTGCTGGACCAACCCGGAGATCCGTGGGCGGCGCGCTTCCTGGGCCACGACAACGTCTTCGAGGGGGAAAGCGCCGCCCTACTGCCGGTCGCGTCCCGCGCGGTGCTCCTACGCGCCGACCTCACGCGCCTCCTCGAAACCGGCGAGGGCACGACGCCGGTTACCGTCCTGGCGGCCGCGCGCGACGGCCTCGCGTGGCGACTCACCCTCGACGCCCCGGCCTGGAACGTACAGCTGACGTGGCGCGGCTTCGACCGCGAACTGCCGTCTCACCCGGCGCCCGGCTCGACGTTCGGACTGCTGGTGCCAGGGGACGCCTGGCGTGACCTGGAGAGGAGACCATGAAAGGCGAGCGACTACCGCATAAGACGGCCCTCGTGCTAGCCGGCGGCACCCTGCCGGCGACCGGGCTTTGGCCCCTGCTGCTCGAGGGGCGAGACCTGGTGATAGCCGCCGACGGCGGGCTGGCTCACGCCCGCGTCCTCGGCGTCGAGCCCGACCTCATCGTGGGCGACTTCGACAGCGTGGAAGCGGGCGACCTGAGGCGCTATGAGCACGTACCCGTCGAGAGGCACCCGCCGGAGAAGGACGACCTCGACCTCGAGCTCGCACTGAGCGCGGCCTGGGAGCGCGGCGCGGACCACGCGAACGTGGCCGGGGCGTTCGGCGATCGCCTCGACCAGAGCTTCGGCGCCCTGCTCATCGCTGCGCGGCTGGTGGCCTCGGGGCGGAGCTTGGCGCTGTTCGCCGCCAACCACGAGGCACGGGTCGTGGCGGCGGGAGGGTCACTCACCCGCGAGTTGCACCCTGGCACCACCGTCAGCCTCCTGGCCCTGGCGGAGGACTGCGTGGTGTCGACGTCCGGCGTCCGCTACCCGCTGCGCGAGGCCGCGTTGCCGATGGGCACCGGCCTCGGCTTGTCGAACGCCGCCACCGGGGGGCCGGTAGAGCTCGCGGTTCACGCGGGCGTCGTCGCCCTGCTGGTGGAGCACCCGCCCGACGAGCCGAAGCAGGCCATCTGGGGCGCCCAGGCGGAGCGCATAAGCGCGGCGCTGGCCGCGGCGGACCCGGACCTCGGCGCCCTGGTGGAGCGTGTTGCCTACGGCGACGTGTTCGCGCGGTCCGGGCTGGACCTGGCCGCGCGCGAACTGATCGCCTTGGCGCTGCTCTTGGCGGAGGGTGACGTGCAAGACCTTCCCACGCACCTGCGGGGCGCACTGCGCGTAGGCGCGAGCGAGCGTCAGATCCGAGAGACGATCATCCACGCGGCCATGTTCGTCGGCTTCCCGAAGGCGCTGGCCGCCATGCGGGCACTGGAGCGGTTCCTGGGCGACCGCTGACCTCAGGAGCCCGCGTGCCCGCCGGGGGCCACGATTACTGCCTCGTGCCGGCGTCCCCCTCGAGGAGCCGACCAAGCACGCCTAGTGGCTTGCTTCTGCCCGCTCGGCGGAAGCGATCTTGCCCGCGAGCACTTCCTCCGCGGTGCCGGCGCGGTTCTCCACCGAGCTCGTCCACTTCCCCCACCGCTTGGGATCGATCACGTCACCGTTCTCGCCAAGCTTCTGACGACGGCGTTCGTCCTCCTCGGTAAGGATCTGGCCGGGCAGCAACTCGAGGTGCTTCACGTCGGCGGCCGACATGTTCAGGCCCTGGCTCACGCGCTTGCCGTAGTCGTCGTGGATCAGGAAGAAGTGCCACAACATGCGCTCCTGCACGTCGCGCTCGCACTGGGAGAGGTTGTCGATCATGTTGTGCACCAGGTCGTCGCGCTCCCACTGCAGCATGGTGTCGTAGCGCCCGCGCGCCTGCACGTAGTCGTTGCGGCGCTCGATGATGGCGCGCGTCACCTTGCCGCGCACCTCGGGTTGGTCGTCGGGCCCCGCCTCTTGCGCCTCGTGCAGGCCCCCGTGAATCGACGGTTCGTAGTTCACGTGGGGATTCTGCCCCGGCGCCAGATCACGGCCGTAGGACATGGGTCCACCCGTCAGATGCGTATGCACCCGGCCGTTAACGCCCTTTGGCTGGTTAACGGGCAACTGCAGGTAGTTGCTACCCACCCGGTAGCGCTGCGTGTCCGAGTAGGAGAACGTGCGGCCCACCAGCATCTTGTCGTCGGAGAAGTCGAGGCCGTCGACCAGCACACCCGTACCCATGGCGATCTGTTCGTTCTCGTCATGGAAGTCCTCGACGTTGCGGTTGAGGGTCATGACCCCCACGTGGCGCAGCGGGAACTGATCCTCCGGCCAGATCTTCGTGTCGTCCAAGGGGTCCCAGTCGAGCTCCGGGTGGTCGTGGTCGTCCATTATCTGGACGAAGAAGTCCCACTGCGGGTAGTGCCCCAGCTCGATCGCCTCGTACAGGTCCTTCGAGGCCGAGCCGAGTTCCTTGCCCTGGACCTTCTCCGCCTCGGCCTGGGTGAGGCTCACGACGCCCTGACGCGGGTGCCAGTGGTACTTGACCAGCACGGTCTGCCCCTGGGCGTTCACCAGCTTGTAGGTGTTGACGCCGAAGCCCTCCATGTGACGGTAGCTGGCGGGGATGCCCCGCGGGCTGAACAGGTGCGTCAGCATGTGCATCGACTCGGGCGACTGGCTCATGAAGTCGAAGATGCGGTTCGGCTCCTGGCGGAAGGTCACCGGATCGGGCTTGAGGGAGTGGATGACGTCGGGGAACTTGATGGCGTCGCGGATGAAGAAGATCGCGAGGTTGTTCCCGACGAGGTCCCAGTTCCCGTCCTCGGTATAGAACTTGACGGCGAAGCCCCGGGGGTCGCGCGCGACCTCGGACGAGTCGCGGCCGCCGATGACCGTCGAGAAGCGGACGGCCAGCGGCGTCTTCTTCCCCTGCTCCTGGAACAGCTTGGCGCGGGTGTACTTGGCCGCAGGTTCGTCACCGATCTTGCCGGTGGCCTCGAACTCGCCGTAAGCGACGAAGCCGCGGGCGTGCACCACGCGTTCGGGCACGCGCTCCCGGTCGAAGTGGCTGATCTTCTCGAGGAACTGGTAGTTCTCCAACGTCGCCGGTCCCCGGCTGCCGACCGTGCGTTGAGCTTGATTGTTGGTGACCGGATGCCCTTGACGCGTGGTCAACGTGGAGTCGGTGCTTGCTTCACCTCTCGAACGTAGCTTGTCGTGACCTTTGCCCGACGCCTTGTGCTTCTTGTTGTCGTCCATGGCTCTCGATTGCCTCCCTTGACGTTCATCGACCTTCGCTCTGCAGACGTCCATTCTCCCAGAAGGCAGGGCGCACGGCAGTTGCACCGGCGACTGGTTGCACTTAGAAATGTCCGCGGCTAGCGATAGGCATTGCAATAGGCATTAGTGGTTGGACCATGAACTGAACTTTGGCGTTCCGTAGTAACCACGGCTGCTACTGGGCTCATACGCGAACAACTGCGCAGACTGCTCGGAGCGCTCGGCATGGGCGAGGTTCCCCGCCTCCCGCCGGACTCTTGCGACGGCGCCCACGCTACGGATGCCCCCATGCCCGCCCTCCCCTTATACTCGCCGCGTGAAAGCGGCGGAGATCTTACCCAGGTTGGCGGAGCTCTCCCTCCCCAACGGCGATTACGCCCTGCACTCGAGCGCGTCGCTCGTCTTGCGCGGCATCCTGGAAGAAGCCGGTGACCTGGACATCGTCGCGCGCGGGGCCGCCTGGGACCAGGCGTTGAGCCTCGTAGCGGCCGGGAAGGCCGTGCTGGATGAAGGGCGCCAGGATTCACGGGTCAGCGTCGGCGAAGACGTCGAGATCTATGATGGTTGGCTGGGAGAAAACGCCGATACGCTGGTGGACCGCGCCGAATCGGTGCTAGGCGTGCCGTGCGTCCCACTCGAGGACGTCATCGCCATGAAAGAGAAACTGGACCGGCCCAAGGACCGGGAGCACCTGGCGCGCATCCAAGAGCACCTGATGCGCACCCGCGAGCACCGCGGGTAGGGAACGCCACGGATGGCTTGCGGCGGCGTCATGCTCGATCAGGTCATGCTCGATCGGGGGGAACTACTGTCCCCCGCCGAGGATCTCGTCGACCTTGGCGGCTGCCAGGGCGAAGTCGGCCGGCAACTCATCTCCGAACGCGCGTAGTCCCTCTGCGCCGGCCGCGGCACCCCCGAACGACACGCTCGTAGCGGTCACCGCCGCCCTTAAGGCGCCGGCCACTCTCGAGGCGGGGATCACGTCGGCCTCGAGCGCCACCCCGACGAGCACGAGTCGTGCGCCCGTGTTGCTCGTCGCAGTTATCCAGTCCTCCACCGGCAGGTTCTTCCCCAGGTACAGAACATCCAGCCCGTGACGCCTCAGTGCAACGGCGTGGGCAAGGGCGCCGAGCTCGTGGTGAGACCCGGGCGGAAGCCCGACGAGGACCCGGGGCCGGGGCGAGTCTCGCGCTGCGGCCTCGTACTGAAGGCCGAGCCAGCGCAACGCCGCCGCGGCGGCCATGTGCTCGCCCGCGACCGAGACGGTGCCGTCCGCCCACGCCTCTCCCAGGGCGCGCAAGGCCGGAAACAGCCGGGCGGTCACTGCGGCTTCGAACGACCCAAGCGCGCCCAGCCCGTCGAAGAACTCCCGAAGGGCTGCAGGGTCCAAGGCTGCGGCCGCATCCACGAGCGCTCTATCTGCCCCCGGTGTGGCCTCGGTGGCGTGGGTCTTCACGGTTGCCGCTCCGCCTCCGCCGTCCACTGCCCGGGAGGCCGGCCCTGGATCATGTGAGTCGAGGTGGAGCGCCGCCTCCAGGGGCCTGTAGCCGCCGGCGACGAGTCGCCGCATGCGCGCCAGTCGCTCGATGTCGGTGGCGCTATAGAGGCGGTAGCCGCTCGCGGAGCGCGTTGGGCTCACCACGCCGTAGCGCCGCTCCCACGCCCTGAGCAGGTCGGGGCTGAGTTTCGCTCGCTCGGCTGCTTCCTTGATAGTGAACATGTCCTGAGCCTATGCCTTAGACGCGCCCTTGACAAGCCCTAGTCATCTCTGTATAGTCTAGACAAACCTTGGACAGACGGTCCGGGGTTACCCATAGGAGGAAACACCATGCGTACCGTCAAGCTGATCTCGCTGCTGCTCGTGATAATAGGCGCCCTCAACTGGCTGCTCGTCGGCCTCTTCGGCTTCGACCTCGTAGCCGCCGTCACCGGCGACTCGTTCGGTCAGAAGAACGCCATCTCGTCCATCATCTACACCCTCGTCGGGCTCGCCGGGATCGTCATGCTCCCGAGCCTCTTCGGCGGCGCCGAGACCTCGTCCGGCACGGCCGTGCACGCTCGCTCGCGCGTCTGAGGGATCGGCCCGCGCGCAGCGTTGACTACGGGCGACCCTCCTGCTAACGTAGCGCGCATGACGTGTGCCTACGCCCTCGCCACCCAGGCCAATCCGGATCCAAGGCGGCTCAGGGCCTAGGCGCGATCAGGGCACCCCATAAGGACCCCCGAGGCGCGGCCCTCGGGGGTCCTCTCTTTTGACGCGCAACAAGCGGCGGCACTCGAGCCCCAGCCAGGAGGCAGGCGATGACCAGCAACGAGTCGGAAGCAGGTTCGGAAGCGTTCTCGGGCGCGGCCCCCCGGAACGCCGTGTCACGGGTGCTGGTCCGTGACCTGGCGGCGCACGAGGGCGAACGGGTTGGCCTCCAGGGTTGGATCCTCACGCGCCGCGACCTGGGCGGGATCCGCTTCCTCCTGCTTCGCGACCGCAGTGGCGTCGTGCAGTGCGTGCTCGAGGGCATCGACGTGCCGCTCCACGAGAGCTGCGTGCGCCTGACCGGCAAGGTGGTGGCCCACGCGAAGGCCCCGGGCGGCTACGAGGTGCAGGCCGACTCCCTCGAGACCCTGAGCGAGGCGACGCTGCCGCCCCCCGTCGAGCTTTCCAAGGAGGAGTGGCACGCCAACCCTGAAACGCTGCTCCAGTACCGCCACGTCACGGTCCGCAGCCCCAAGAGCCGCGCGGTCCTCAAGGTGCAGGCCGAGCTAGTACGCGGCTTCCGCGCCTTCCTGGACGGCCAGGACTTCACCGAGATCTTCACTCCCAAGCTCGTCTCGGCCGGCGCCGAGGGGGGCGCCAACCTCTTCGAGGTCGACTATTACGGCCGGCGCGCGTACCTGGCGCAGTCGCCGCAGCTCTACAAGCAGATCATGGTGGCGGTGTTCGAACGGGTCTACGAGACGGCGCCCGTTTACCGCGCGGAGAAGAGCCACACGCATCGCCACCTCTCCGAGTACCTGTCGCTCGACGTCGAGCTGGGCTTCATACAGGACGAGAACGACGTGATGGAGCTGGAGGAGGCCCTCCTCAAGAGGATGCTGGCGGGCGTGGCCGAGCGTTGCGGCCCGGAACTCGCCACGCTCGGCGCGGAACTACCGGACTACGAGGTGGCGTTCCCGCGCATCGAACTCCTCGCGGCCCGCGACCTGGTGGCCGACCGTTACGGGCACGTCTCCGGCGGCAAGGACCTCGATCCAGAGGCGGAACGCCTGCTGGGCCGTTGGGCCAAGGAGGAACACGGCTCCGACTTCGTGTTCGTGACCAAGTACCCGCAGGCGGCCAGGCCGTTCTACACCTACCCCCTCGAGAACGGCCTCACCCGCGGGCTGGACCTCATCTTCCGGGGCGTCGAGATCACCTCCGGCGGGCAGCGCGCCCACCGGCCCGAGGTGCTGGAGGAGGAACTCCGCAAGCGCAACATGGACCCCCAGGCCTTCGCCGATTACCTCGAGGTGTTCAAGCACGGCATGCCACCTCACGGGGGCTTCGCCATAGGCGCCGAGAGGCTTACGGCGCTGCTGCTCGGAATCCACAACATCCGCTTCGCGAGGGCCTTCCCGCGAGACGCGCAGCGGCTCACGCCCTGAGCGGCGCCCTGAGCCGCGCCCCGGGCGGCGCTCGTAGCGCTGCGCCATCTCGGCCGGCGGCGCCCTCATTGATGGGTCTTTGACGCCTTTCTGGTAGCGTTGGTCACGGAAATCACCCCGATCGTCCAGCGACGTTCGTTGCGGAAGAGGAGCCACAATGTTGCGTAGACCCATAGTCGCCCTGATCGCCGTTGCCACCGCCTTGCTCGGTGCTTGCGCCCCCACGACCGAGGTCACCGCCGGACCCGCCGCCTGCGTCTCGGATCCGATACCAACAGTGGCGGTCGTCGACTTCCAGAACACGTCCGGCCAGGGTGGCGGCGTGAGCGTAGTGGGCGTCGAGGAGGCCGCCACCGCGCGCCTCATCACGCTGCTCAAGGAGTCCGGCTGCTACGTGATCGTCGAGCGCAGCGAGCTGCAGACCATCATCGAGAAGCAGGGCATGGAGTCGCTCGACCCCGTCGCCCTGGCCAAGGCGGCCGGCGCAGGTTACGTGGTAACAGGCACCGTCACCCGCGCCACCGTTGCCCGGCCCGGCGGCAGCCTGTTCGGCGTCACCCTGGGCGAGACGAAGGCCCAGATCGAGGTCGACGTGCGCGCCACCGACATCGTGACCGGCGAGGTCGTCGTGTCGAAGAAGGGGTCGGGCGAGGCCATGAGCCCGAACATCAGCGTGAGCAACGTCCCGGTCGCTGGGAACGTCAGCTACAACGACCCGACGGTCGGTCCCCTGTTCGCCGAGGCGGCGAACTCCGCCATCAACCAGGTGGTGGCGGCGCTGCGCGCCAAGTTCTAAGAGCCCGGGTAACCATGCCTGGAGCGGGCCCCATCTCACGGTGGGGCCCGTCACTCGTGGCTATGAGGAGCGCGCTTCCGGGCTAGTCGCCGCTCATCAGGTCGGCCACGCCCGAGGCCAGCAGCGCCACCGCCACCTCGAGCCCGCGCTCGTCCACGTCGAAGCGCGGATGGTGGTGCGCCCAGGACGTGTCGGGACCAGAGCTCGTACCCACGAAGAAGTAGCAGCCGCGCGCCTGCGAAAGCCACAGCGCCATGTCGTCGCCGCCCATGATGGGCGCTTGCAGCGTCACGTTCTCGTCTCCCACTACCTGGGCGGCAACCTTGCGGAACCGCTCAACGGACGTGGGGTCGTTCACGACGGCTTGCGTGCCCTCGGACCACTCCTGCTCCAGTGAGCAGCGGAGCAGCTTGGCGGTCGCCTCGGCCACCTCGAGGATGCGGGCGCGGAGCCTCGCGCGCGTGCCTGCATCGAACGTGCGCAGCGTGCCCTTCAACTCCACCTCCTCCGGGATGATGTTGAAGGCCGTGCCGCCATGGAAGCTCGTGATGCTGATGACCGACTGGTCGATCGGGTCGGTCTCGCGGCTCACCAGCGTCTGCAACGACAGCACGACCTGCGAGGCCGCGACGATCGGGTCGATGCAGGCGTGCGGATAGGCGGCGTGCCCACCGCGTCCCTTGACGACCAGGCGGAACGAGTCGGTGGCGGCCATGGCCGGCCCTTCGCGCACGGCAACGGTTCCCACCTCGTGGTTGCTCGAGAGGTGAAGGCCGATCACGTGATCGACGTCGAGACCGTCGAGCGCCCCGTCTTCGAGCATGGCCCGCGCGCCGCGCACGATCTCCTCCGCGGGTTGGAACACGAACACCACTCTGCCGGCAAGCTGTGCGGCGCGCGCCAGCACGATCTCAACCACGCTGAGTAGCACCGCCACATGCCCGTCGTGGCCGCAAGCGTGCATCTTGCCAGGTGCCCGGGACCGGTACTCCACGTCGTTCTCTTCGGTCACCGGCAGCGCGTCCATGTCGGCGCGCGCCATGACGGTGACGCCCGGTCTGCCCGTATCGAACACGGCCACCACGCCGGTGCCGCCGACGGCCTCCCGCGGCTCCAGGCCGAGTTCGCGAAGCCGCGCCGCAATGATCCCCATGGTGCGGCGCTCCTCGAAGGCCGTCTCCGGGTGCCGGTGAAGGTCCCGGCGGGTCGCTACCGTCTTGGGCTGAAGCTCGCTCGCGAGGTCGACGATCGTTCTCATGCCCGTCAGTCTAACGGAGCGGCCGGCCGGAGCCGGCGGGCCGGTGGGGGACGATTAGGCCCGCTACCGTCAGGCTGACCAACGGCTCAGGCTGTTGCCGCGTCGCCCTCCAGCGCCGGGCCGGCGTCCCTCTGGTCCTCCTCCGCCTCGACCTCCGCGGGGGCGCGACCGACCGACCCCACCGCGGCCGCGGCCTTGCGCCCGAGTTCACGGAACTTGTCGCTCGCCCCGTCGAGCTTGGCCACCCACTCCGGGTTCGGTTCCATGGTGGCGGTGGCGCCATGGTAGGCGAGGAGCGTGGCGGCGAGCGAGATGGCGTCCGAGAGGGCGAGCTTCAGCATCCAAGCGCCTATCAGGACGCCGATGCCCAGGGCCGGCCCGAGGTTGGGCGCAGCGGCGCCGATGGCCAGCGCCGGTAAGCCGAGGATCAGGAGGAAGATGACGAACTCGGCGTAGCTGAGTAGCGCCAAGACGACGGCGTTGGCCAAGATGGGCTTCCACGCCTGGGCGTAGAGCACGACGCCGTCCTTGGCCACCGCCCACACGTTCTGTTCGCGCTTAGCGTAAGCGCGCGACAAGATCGCCTCGTCGACGTAGGTGGTGCTGAGGATGGCAACGCGCTCGAGGAACTTGCCCAACGAGTCGACTCCGGGCACCGGCAGGATGGACACGATACGGGTGAACGTTCGAACGACGAACTTCGTGATGCCCCCAACCAGCAGGCCGACGCCGAAGAGGATGGAGGTGTCTGCGAAGCGGCTCATGACCTGCTTGCGTCCATACTCGAGCTGGCCCGTGACCGGACCGTTACCGGTGGTGATGAACTCGGTCATGACCGCCGTATGCGCCGCCCGCAACAGGTGGAACCAGTACTTGCCGGCCAGGTCGACGATCCAGAAAGCGCCACCGACGGCAGCGATGAAGATGATGACACCGAGCGGCGCCCAGAGCTTCGCCAAGAGCAAACCGATGCCGATGAACAGCCCCGCATAGATACCGAGTCCAAGGCCCAACACCAAGTAGCTGGCAAGCCTCACCCAAACGATCGGCAGGGTCTTGAGGACCAACCGAATGGCCTCACCTAAGTAGATCTTCGGCATCCGCGCCTTCCCTTCCTGGTCGTCACGGCACCGTTGCGGTTCGAGAAGCGCCGCGTCCAAGGTAATGAACCGGCAACCCCGCGACCTAGGGCGGTGCAGTCACGCTAATAGTGACTTCTGCTGCCAAAGTTACACGAAGGGGCGTCAACGCGCCGTCAACGTCCGGCCGTAGGTGAGTCGGGTCCCGACCGGTGGGGAGTCAGCCCCTACCGTTGGTGAGCCGGGCCCCGACTGGTAGCCGGGCCCACTCCCGGCCACCAAGGCCTCTCGACTCAGCGCCTAAGTCAAGGCTCACGAAGCGTGAGCCTCACGTCCCTCTCCCCCGGCACCCTCACGGCCCGGAACTCCTGCACGGGCGAGACGAGCACGCGCACGTCGTACACCCCCATCTCGAGTGACACCGGGTCCGCCCCGACCCGGCCCCGCGCTACGAGCTCTCCCGACTTGGCATCGAACACCTCGAAGGCCGGGTTGAGCGCCTCGGCCACGGCCTCGCTCAGCGCCTCGAACGAGCTGACGTCGACGTAGGTCGCTCCCACGTCGGCGGCTAGGGCCTGGAACACCGCCAGGGCTTCCGGCTCGAGCCCCAGGGAGACGATGGCGAAGTCCACGGGCCCGGAGGCGCGCAGCTCCCGCACGGCGGCGGCGGGATCGCCGCCGCACGATTCCTCGCCGTCGGTTATAAGGATGACCGTCCTCGCGCCGCCGGCCTGCGCGAGGTCATCCTTGACGGCCAGCAGCGAATCCGCGATAGGCGTCTGCGACAGGAGTTTCGGCTCTATCGCCTGAACCACCGCAGCCGCCTTGGCGCGGTCCAGCGGCGCCAGCGGCAGGTCCAGTCGCGTCTCGCAGGACGACGGCTTGATGTGCCCGAAGGCGCGCAAGGCGAACGGGGTCTCCTCAGGGAGCACCTCGTTCACGAGTTGGGTCAACGCCCGCTTGGCGGCCGTGATGCGCTGTTCGCCACTCGGCAGCTCCTTGCCCATCGACCCGGAGGCGTCGAAGACGATCTCCACGGCGGCCCTGGCGGCGCCCGGGGCCGCCTGCACGGAGAGGCTCCCGGGTCCGGGAAGTGGGGCGGCTCGCGTGTTGAGCATCAGAACGTAGCGCTTGGGGCGACGCAAGACGCACGAGGCGCGGGAGAAGCCTGCGTCGAAGTCGCCTATGCCGGCCGCCAACGAGTAGATGCCGGAGTTGACGTCCGCCCAGTCCTGCATGAGGTCTTGAGCGTAGTCGCTGCCTCCCGAGCTGATCTCGAAGGTGAAGATGCGGGGTCGTACCCGTTCGAAAGCCGCCCACAGGTCGGAGGTGATGGCCTGGCTGGGTGACTCGGCGTCCGTCATGAGCAAGATGGCGCGGGTGCCCTCTCGGTCCTCCAGCGCCTTGGTGGCCGTGAGCAGTGCCGTCTCGGAGTTGCTCGAGTCGGCCTCGCGGTCGAACTCGACGATCGAGCGCTGCACGCGCTGTGGATCGCTGGACCAGAAGGGCAACAGCCACTTCGGGGCAGGGTCGTCGAAGGCGAGGAGCTGAACGGCCTCACGTTCGCCGTTCACGCCGGCGGCGAAGCTCGCGAGCGAGTTGTAGGTGATGGCCTGGTAAGGGCTCACGGAGCCGCTCGTGTCCCAGCTGAACACCACCGTCCGCTTGGGCTCCCACAGGTGGAGGTAGTAATCGCCGGGGTCGGCGAAAAGCGACAGCACGACGTCGTCGCCCTCGAAGCGCTCGTCGAAGCCCACCTGGTTGCCGCTGGCATCCACCAGCTCGTACAGGTAGAAGATCTGCGGGTCACCTGCGAGGGTGAGCTCCAGGAAGTTCTGGCCGGCGGGGATGGTGAGCCGGTACCAGTCCTCGTCGACGGCCACTTCCACGGCCCCGCTTACCTGCTCGCCGCTCCTGAGCGGGGTCGCCGACTGAAGGGTGTCGTTGCCCGCATCGGGAAGCTCGCGGCCGACCGTGACCGGGTTCAGGTACTCGTAGATCGCGTCCCGCGACATGGCGCCCCACTCACCGAGGGCGGAACGGTACTCGTCGTCCGGCGCCCGCTCGAACACCCGCAAGACGTCGGGCGGGCTGAAGTAGCGGCCCGGCTCACCGTCGTCCCCGTCTACCTTGGCCGCCGTGAACTTCAGGTAGCGGGCCCACGCCGGCTCGGCCAACTGCAGCGTGGCGAGACCACCCGCGTCACGCTGCAATGTCCAGTCGGCCAGCGGCGCCCATGGCCCGGCCCCGCCCGTGAGGCTCACCTCGACGGTGGCACCGGGGAACGGTGCCCCGTTGCGCGAGCCCGTGTCCGGTTTGTCCTGCCACTCGATGCGCGTGACCTGGGCGGCGCGGCCGTCGTGGAAGCCGACGACGAACGTGAACGCCTCCTTGCTCCTGAGATCGACGGCGCTGGCGCTGCCGTCGTCCCCGGTGATCAGCGAGGCTCCGTGGCTACCGATATACGGGTCACTGGTCACGACGTGACCGCCCGCCTCAGGGGCCGCAAGGTTGACCTCTCCGAAGGTTGCGTCCGGGGCGGCGATGAGCTTCCATTCGCCCAGGTAGGCGTTGCTCGAGTTCCGTTGTGAGCTGACGAAGACGAGGCGCGCGTAGCTGGCCGTCACCGGCGCGTCGAAGACGAAAGCCTGCTCGACCGCCGACGCTTCCAGGACGCCGTCGAAGGCGGGCGTGAACTGCCGGCCGTCGAGCGAGGTCTCGATCCGAAAGGCCTTCAAGTAGTCTCCGGCGCGGGCGTCCGAGCGGGGGTCGAGCGTGGCCCCCAACAGGGTCACGGGCCCGTCCCCGGCGAGGCGGTAGGTGGGAGAGTGGGAGAGGTGCAGGTAGCCGCCGCCGCTCGGTCCGACGCGCCCGTCTATCAACTGCCGGTCGCGCCGCTCGTAATCGGATGCGCCGAAGAGGGCGGCGCCGAAGTTCGGCCGCAGCGCGTCGAACCTACCCAGCAGTGAGTCCGGCAGGGGCCAGGCGGCGCGCGGGTCCACGGGTTGCGCCTCGCACCTGGCTGCCGCCACGACGTCTGCCGCCGCGGAACCCTCGGAACTGACCGCGGAAACCTCGACCCTGAGGGGCAGGTCGTCACGCAGGTCGCGGGGAACGAGGACTTCCACCGGCACGGCGCGGCTCTCGCCCGCGGCCAGGGTCAGCCCGGCTTCGTAGGAGAGGCCCACCAACGGGTTGTTGCTCGCGGCCTCGAGGCGAACCTCCTGCGGCGAATCGGTGCGGTTCTCGACGGTGGCGGTCGCGACGAACGCCTGACCCTCGTGCCAGAAGGCGGCCAGCTCGTCGGCCGAGGACTCCAGCGTGACGTTCAGGGCCCCGGAGGCGCGCGGCGCCAGCAGCTGCGCCGGGTCAGGCACTCCGTCGAAGCTCAGACGCGCCTCGTAGCGGGAGTTGACGTAGAGGCGCAACCAGGTGCTCTCGCCGGCCGGGATCGTGCCGCTCCAGACACCACCCCCCTCGTCCGCCTTGCTCTCACTGAGTTGCAGGCGGCCGCCCTCCCTCGTGAACATGACGTCGGGCCGCTTCGACGTCCCCTCGAGCGTCAGCCGGAACACCGTGTCCTTATCGAAGGCCGGCAGGCGGTAGAAGTCGGGGTCCCCACCGAACTCACCTGCCTGGCCCGTCCACTCGAGCTCCGCGGGAAGCGTGGAGGCGGTGCGGATATCGTCGTTGGGCTCGGCGTCGACGGGCGGCAACAGGTTGTTGGGGAATGTCAATCGTAGTTGGTAGTACCCGTCCGATTCGACCTCGGGGCTCCGCAGGAACAGGCCATGGTTCCCCGCCAGGAACTTCCGCTCGTACACGGCGGGGCCTCCCTCGTCACCGTCAAGCACCGAGAGCCACCCGACATCGTCCAACCTGATGCCGATGGGTAGGCCGCCTTCGGGTGGCTGAAGTTCCAGGCGCACGTACTGGTCTCTCGCGAGGAAGAAGCGGTAGTAGTCGTCGCTGCCGCCGGTGAGGCGCCCGACGTGAACCTGGTCCGGGATGAGCCTCATCGCTCGGCTGGCGTCGTCGTTCGGCTCGAGCTCCAAGATCCCGGGCGGCGGCGGCGGGCCGGCCACGAGCGGCGCCGCCTCCGGCGCGGCGGCGGCCTCCTCGGCGGGCTCGGTGGGGGTACCGGGCGCTGCCGGGGAGAGCGGCTCGTCGGGCGCGGGACCGGCTGCTGCTCCTTGCGTGGCCACTGGGGCGGGCCCGAGCGCCAGGACCCTCAGGGCATACTCGCCGCCTTCGCCCAGCACCTCGAAGTAGTGAGTCCCGGGCAACAGCACGAGGTCATCCAGGCGTAGTCGGTTCGTGCCCGAGGCCCTGGCCAGCTCCTGGCCCCTGGCCGTCTGCTGCGTGAGGCGGGTGGCGGTGGGTCCGACCAGCTGCACTCGGTAGAGCTGCGCCTCGCCCGTCACCTCAAGGCGGTAGACGTCGGCCTCGTAACCGTCGAACTGGCCGCGCACCTTGCCGTTCTCCGGGATGGGGCTGGCGCCCGCCGGGGTGTCGTTGGGCTCGAGCTCGTCTCCAATGGCCGCCGCCGGCCTCAGCGCCATCCGGTACTGCACGCCGTCTGTGCCCTCGACTAATAACCTGTACGTTCCCTCGACCAGCGAGAGCCCATGACGAGTGCCGCCCACGCTGCCCCGCCCGGACATCATGAGCTTGGTGCCCGCGGCGTCCATGAACGTGTAACTCAGCTCCGAGTCGGGGTCGAAGTCGAAATCGTAGATCCCCGCGCCGTCCTCGGGGACGTCGATGCGGAAGTAGTCACGCCCGTGAAGCGTCGCCCGCATCTCTCCCGCCACCGGGAACACGGTGGCGGTCTGCCAATCGTCGTTCGGTTCGACGGCCACGCCGTCGCCGCGGATGCCCTGCGACTCCAGGCGCAGGCGGATCATGCCGCTGGCGCCGACCACCCGCGCCACGTAATCACCGACCCCCAGGCCGAGGCCAGGAAGCCGCACGCGGCCGTCCGCACCGGCCTTCCCT
>JACDJB010001769.1_pt1 | contig 16879 bp, 15 predicted proteins | sample 7454121 | NCBI WGS metagenome assembly JACDJB01 (sample SAMN14253290, study PRJNA609438) | sludge metagenome | isolation source: sludge after 25d culture with pyrite | collected 2018-12-20 | reverse complement strand
GGTATTGAGTGATTGATATGAGGATTATGTCATTTCGTCAATTTTGATTGCTGCAACTGCACTTTCAGGAGTCACGATAAATGCTTTTCTCCAAACACACGCTCTTCCTTCAACCCTCCAAGAAGCAAACTCACATGTTGTAGATACACCCTCGCAAGGACTGATAGAGATTGAAACAATTCGATTCGATTCCGTTTTATGACAGGATATTCAGTGGCAGAACCACCTAATGATTATTAGACCGCCCAGCGTGAAATCTAATGTTGCGGTAGTATTCATCACAGGGAATTTCAAGTATTCTCAGGAAGAACTCTCCCTATTTAGATTGCTGGCACTTCAAAACCGAACATATGTTGCAGTCCTATTCGATATTCCAAACCAACCCCTCTTTGGTGGCATTAGGGAGGATTGGTTATTGAGTTACTCATTCTCCAAATACATTGAGACCGGTGACTACAGTTGGCCCGCTCTCTTACCTGTGGTTCAATCGACCATCATTTCCATGAGTCTCCTAGATAACTATGCGAGGGATAACGGAGACACTGTAGACGGCTTCATCTTGACAGGCGGGTCTAAACGGGGATGGACTTGCTGGCTCACCGCTGCCATGGATAAGAGAGTTACAGGAATCGTTCCCATCACGTTTGATAATCTGAATGTCGCTGCAAAATGGAACATCAGCTCGAGTTCTGGGGAACCTTTAGTACCTCAATAAGAGAATATGTTGAAAGTGGAATCCTAGATGATTTAGATAATCCGACAAAGAGAGATTTGCTTGAGTACATAGATCCCTTCACCTATCGTTCTGAACTGGATATCCCGAAACTCATTGTTGTTGGAACTAACGATCCCTACTGGCCAATAGACGCTTCAAGGTTGTACATAGACGAACTATCAGGCTATTCTTCCATGGTTTACGCTGCGAACGCAGGACATGAATACGAAGTCTTTACGGTAACCCAAGCAATCAGTTCGATGATCCATAATCTCAATACGGGAGAGATTCTCTCTTCATTGAGCATTTCAGAAGAACGATCCGGGAGTTCCACAAAGTTCATCCCGACAGTCGAGAGAGGGGACTCAGAGCTGAAGGAACTAAGAATCTTCACATCTTCTTCTCCTGAAGGCCACTTCAAAAGATCAGAGTTTGACTTCAAGGTTATCGAAGATAACCAGGCAACTGAATTCTCGTTTGAACAACCGACAGTCTATTACGTTGAGGGTGTTTTCACTTTTGGTGGTAAGGGCTTCTTATTTCAACGCCTGCGTGAGTATTGGGCAAATAACTTGACCAGTGCAGCCAAAAGAAGTATAATCGATTAGATAAGCATCTAATCGTTAAGGGGGTTTTTGGTGAGCACTCTTTGCCCAAGTCGAGAAATCCACGTCGACAAAGAGAGATACAGAAAGTCTGCGGAAGAAGTCTCAGGTCTTTCGGAGCTTTTTAGGGTTATTTCCGATGAGACCAGAACAAAGATCGTCTTCCTCCTTTCAAATGCCGACCTATGCACATGTGATCTTGCAGAAATTCTTGGATTAACATTACCAACAATCTCTCATCATCTCAAGCTACTTAGGTCATTCAGACTCGTAACGAGTAGAAGAGAAGGGAAATCAGTCCTATACTCTTTAGGCGACTACCACGTTATTGATCTGATAAAGATTGCAAAAGAGCACTTTGACGAATTGGTTGAGGTTGAGTCGGATGAAGAAGTACAGAATTGAAGGTCTAGATTGTCCTAAATGCGCAGTCAAAATTGAAGACCGGCTTGAACGATCAGGGATTAATGCAAAGATTGATTTCTCTTCTGCAACTGTTGTTATATATGGTGAGAATAATCACTCACTGGACGAACTGAATGAGATAATAAAGAAACAAGATCCAGAACTCTCACTGCTAGAACACTCCAAGATTGTGAGAGACTTTCCCGTTGTGGAACTGACAAGACTGATTGTTTCAACAGCTCTGCTTCTAATTGCGATCGCTTTGTCCACAATTCTTCACGGAGACAGAGAGTTTCTCGAATATGGTCTGTTTGTGATTGCTTATCTCGTCGCCGGTGGCAATACTATCTTGAGGGCCCTGAAGAACCTCCTGAGGGGAGACTTTTTCGATGAGAATTTCCTGATGACTGTGGCGACCCTGGGTGCATTTCTGATTCACGAACTGCCAGAGGCAGTGGCAGTAATGATCTTCTACGGTCTTGGCGAGCTTCTGGAATCGCTGGCTTTGCGGAAGTCTAGGAGATCGGTGAAAGAACTCATTGATTTTCGAGCTGATGAAGTTGTTCAAATGGTAGATGGAGTGTTGAAGACAGTACCTGCAAGAGAGATTAGGCCCGGCGACAGATTCATTGTGAGAGTTGGTGACAGGATCCCTATCGATGGAGTAATAGACTCAGGAAGCACTTCACTCGACAAATCGCTTCTTACGGGAGAAAGCGATCCTGTTTTGGTCGGTGAAGGAGACGCTGTTATCGCAGGAACACTCAATAAGTCCGGTGTGATAGAAGTTGTAGCTTCAGCTACTCTTGAGAAGTCATATACAAGCAGAATGCTTGAATTGGTAGAAGAAGGAACTCTGAGAAAGTCGAGCAAGGAGCGTTTCATCACAAGATTCTCAAGAATCTATACTCCGTTTGTTATATTGATTGCAGCATCTGTCGCCATCTTCCCGCCTTTGCTTTTTGGAGGTACGATATCTGAGTGGCTTCACAGAGCGCTAATACTCCTTGTAATCTCATGTCCATGCGCTCTGGTAATATCCGTGCCATTAAGCTACTTCATAGGAATCGGAAAGGCTTCGAGAGAGGGAATACTCTTCAAAGGAAGCAACTATCTTGAGTCTCTAGGAAAAGTAGACTCGATCTTTTTTGACAAGACGGGGACACTTACTAAAGGAAAACCGGAAATCACTAGGATGGAAAAAGTGGGCCAATACAGTGAAAGAGAGTTGCTGGAATATGCAGCTCTTATTGAGAGCTATTCTACTCATCCTATTGCAGATCGTTTCGTTAGGTTGGTCTCTGAGATTCCCAGTTACAAGAGCGTTTCCAACTACTCAGAGATAGCTGGGAAGGGCGTCAAAGCCGAAGTCGACGGCAAGGAAATCAGTATAGGCAACTATCGCCTCCTAGAGGATCTTGGAATCGAGTACAAGGGAGACAATGGATCCAACAAGCTGTTTATGGTAATAGATAGCAGCATTGAGGGAGTGTTTGAGTTGTCAGATGCTCTTAAGGACGATTCGTCAGAAGCCCTGGCTAGATTGAGAAGACTTGGGATCAAGGAGATAGTGATGCTTACCGGTGACCACTACGATGCTGCGGCCTCTGTGTCCACCAGCCTTGAGCTTGATGGTTTCGTTTTTGGAGCAACCCCCGAGGAAAAAATGAACATTGTGGAATCGGCTTTGAGAAGAGGGAAACATGCAGCTTTCGTTGGCGATGGCATAAACGACGCTCCGGTAATCGCTAGAGCTGACGTAGGGATCGCTATCGGAAATTCTGGAGCAGATGCAACGATAGAGACAGCAGACGTAGTTCTCTCAAGTGACTCCCTCACAAAAGTCGCGAGAGCGATAGAGCTTTCAAGACTGACAAATAGCATAGCTATCCAAAACATCGTAATCTCTTTGGGAATAAAAATCCTTTTCATCTGCCTTGGCGCTCTGGGTCTCTTGAACATGTGGGGGGCTGTATTCGCAGATGTTGGAGTAACTCTCGTAGCTGTTATGAACTCACTAAGACTACTTAGAGAATGAACGAGAAGAACCTTTTCTTTTCGCAATCCGATGTCTGCAGGAAGTCAAAGTTTCAGAACGAAGCAACAACTAGCCGCTAACTCATGATCACTCTGTATTTGTCTCCGGCAGCTTTTTCTATCGAAACCTTCGAGAAGAACTCAAGCGCAGTGATATATGCATGTGAAAGCACAATCCCAAGATCTATCCAGTGGCCCCCTCCAATCACGTTGCCTTTTGTCCAGATGTATAGATCGCCATTCTGAACGTTGAATCTCCAGGGTTGCATATTCATCGAAGAAGGGGCAAGTCTGCATGATTCCAATATTTGAAGCAACCTCTCATCTTTGGGCAACGGTCCCTCGACAAGAGATTTCAACTCCTTCCTTCTCCCCATTCCGGTAAGGACATCGTTTAAGGTTACCTTCCCTGAATCTTCCTTACCAAGGATAATCCCTGCAGGAGAGCCTTCCTCTCTAATCCCGGCATTCCAGCAACTGCCTAGTCCCATCTTGGTCACTTCCAGAACAATAATTTCTCCCTGGAATCCGTATTCCACAAGGCAGTTCGGCTTTTCGGGACACGGTGCAAATATAACACCCGATCCTTTGTTTAGATCTCTAAGGGTCCATTTCAGGTGCAAAGAATGAAGAGTGGGAAGCTCCCTGAAGAAGTTCATTAGCCTTTCCTTCTCCTCAGCAGACAGGTCGTAACTGAGGAACTTCCTCGTTGAATGCCTCATTCTTATTGTCTCAATAATCATGTGCACCTTCGCAAAAACTACTCACCCGAAATCTTCAACCCCTCTATTGCTATCGAGATCGGTCCATAGTAATCTCCGTCCAGTTCTGTCTCTTTCGACAGATAGATTGAATCAAGTTCTCTTAGATTACCGGTTACTGAACCTCCCGACACCGCGATTCTCTCCGAACCATCGAAATACCAGCCTAATCTTATCTCTCCTCCGAAATCACCCGTTGTTTCATCAACGTCAACTGCCGAAAAATTACTAACCTCCAGATGATCAACTTTTCGCATCTCGTCAATGCTGAGACTGCCACGACCAACCGAGAAGTTCATAACAGCACCTGTTGGTTCGATTCCCAGGTAGTGGGAATATTTGATGTCACCCCAGTAATCCTTCAAGATCCCATTTTCGATAACCGTCCTCTTCTCAATGAGAAAACCATCATTGTCAACAGGAAGGCTGAAGTATGAACCTTCAAGTTCCGGTACGACTTCAAGCGTTATCTTATCTCCCGATTCTCCTGACTGAACAGAGTCTCCAGGTTCAGCTTCGGATATCCTGTCATACTTAAGACGTGCATTTGCCTGTTTCAAATAGTATCTCATTACCTCTTTCGCCGGCTCTCCCGTAAGTACTACCGGTATCCTGTCTAAAGTTGGCGTAGGAACAGCATTAGCCCTTTCACAGACCATAAGAAGTAGCCTGGAAATCCTTTCCCTTATACGTTCAACATCGGGAAGCGCAAGGAGAAACTGATCGTACAGCTCAACTTCTTCTCTGCCAGAAGCACTTACAATGCTTTCGATGTATGTTCTATATTTTGAAAAAGTCACATCGAGACCTTCAGAGTTGAGAATGTGGTACCCGTTTCTCGTCACAAAAATCTCAACAGAATTCAACCATGAATTGGACGGTTTTTCATTGTAAAAGATTGCTCCAATCGCGTCTCTTGAAAGATCGTGAAGGTCATGTTCGGCTGTTTCGAATCTCCGTGAAAATCTCGGTGCCATTGGATACCAGGGATTCTTAACGAACCCTGCAGCAAAAAAGGCCTCCTGTATTGACTGGACGATTTCCTCAACCGTTGTTCCCGGGTTTACGGTAACCGTCGAGCTTCCCCTGTATTTCTTTTCGCCCTCTTCAAAATCACGGTAGACAGTTACTTCATACTTCTTTACCTTTTTCGCCCTTCCAAGATCTGCCTTGTTCCCTACAAAGAAATACTCTTCACTCTCAATATTCTCTTCCCTTATTCTCCATGCATCTACTGAATTTGCTTCAAGGTTCTTTACAATTGTCTCTATCATTATCCCAACCTCGCTTTTGCCTTAATATACGGTCCGCCCGCAGAGACTTTAGCGAACTCCTTGTGACCTTTACCGCAGGCTCCCGTTCCTGAGAGCTTGAAATCTCCAGATACCATGGAAATCGACTTCAGCAATGAAGGTACATATCCTGTCATCATTACTGGAGATACTATGCGACCTGTAAACTGGCCTTTATTGATCTCGCGTCCGTAGGCTATGACACACTGAATCCCCCAGTTTTTGGGATCCTCCATTCCACTGTAATAGTCCTCAAGAAGAAAACCATAATCTATTGATTCGATCATATCTTTTAGATCATCTTTTCCCGGAGAGAAATATGTGTTCGTCATGCGTGCATATGCTTTTCTCTCAAACGATTCCCTCTTACCGTTGCCGGTCGGCTCAGTTCCAAGAACAGATGCAGAAATCAAATCTGAAATTCCCCTCTTGAGAATTCCCTTTTCTATTATCACCGTGTCCTTTGCCAGACTGCCTTCATCATCAAAAGCGTAAGATGAAACCTCTCTTACACCGGCCGCTCCGTCATGCATCGTAACTAACTCAGACGCAACCTGCTTTCCCAGATACTCGACGGCCTTTGCCCTCCCCTTCACAAACATGTCCATTTCGACTCCGTGTCCGAAAGCTTCGTGAGCAATCAGTCCCGCAACATCGGGCGAGCAAATTACATCGTACTCACCTGGATCTATTCTCTCGGCCGAGAGCAGAAGTCGAGCATTCTCGACGACTTTTCCGACGAACGCTTCCATCTCGTCTAGAACCTCCAGACCCTTCAGTCCCGAAAAACCTTTCATACTATACTTGGTCTTCTTGTTTCTTCTGGCAACGACGTACAAATAACCTTGAGACCAGATGTAGGATTGTGAGAGCTCCTTCCTGGAAGAAATGAAGAGCTTACTCACTTGCACGTTTTCCATGAGGGCCATTACGTTTATCACTTCATTGGAGAGTTCGTGAGCCCTATCCTTAAAAGAAGAAAGTCTATCGATTATCTCTCCTGCCGAAAGAGAACCCGGAAGAATTACAACTTCGTCATTGAAACAGAGTTTTGATTCCTCTTCTTCGAACATCGATACTTCTGAAGCGTCTAGACTTTTCTCATTCATACTTTTCCTGAACGCAGAAAGCTTTCTCTTGACATACTTGACAATTTCCTCAACTGATTGATTCCCCATTTGATTAAACGAGAATTCAAAGTAACCTCTTCCATCATGAATCCTGAGCACGAACCCTCTTTCGGACCATCTCGAATCATTCACGCTAATCCCAGTTGTCATCACCTGGTACTGTTTACCCCTGACATCCGTGCCGAGAACTGAAACGTAAGGAAAGTCACGTTCCAGAGAACGCAAAAGTTTTTTCATCAAGTCCCGTTTATCGTTTAGATATCTTGAATCTTCTACCTTCATCTAGAACCTCCTAATGCAATGGTATTTTGTTCATCACTAAGCAAGCCTTCTCCGAAGAGTAGACTCTAGGATTTCCGAGCAGGTTTCTTATGACAAATTATACTATAATTTATCAAGGATTGAAATAAATGAATTCTGTTGTGAATATAATTAATCAATATCCACGCTATAATGAAATATTCTTTTGCGATTCTTATTTCTTCACTTCACATTAACAACAGAATGCTATTCTACACCCTGGAACAAACGTTTTTAGGAGGCAAAAAATGGTCAAGGTTGAGAAAATCACAAAGACTTTCGAAAGTCGAAGAAAAAAGGTCGTAGCAGTAGATTCGTTGAGCTTTTCCGCCGAGCCAAAGAGCATTTATGGCCTTTTAGGGCCAAATGGTGCCGGAAAGACTACAACCCTCAGAATTATCTCAACTCTTCTCAAGCCAGACAGAGGAAAGACAAGCGTAATGGGATTCGACTGCGTAGTTCAACCCACAGAAGTTCGGAAGAGAATCGGTTTCCTTACAAGCGATATGAAACTATCGGGAAACCTTACACCAAAGGAACTGCTTAAATTCTACGGCGAACTCAGTCATATGAGGGACACAGATATCTCTAGACGGACAAAGGAATTATCAGAATATCTGGATATGAATGACTTCCTTGACAAGAGAATCGGGAAGCTCTCTACAGGAATGAAGCAAAAGGCTGCTATAGCAGTCAGTCTTATTCATGATCCCAAAGTTATAATCTTTGATGAACCCACAAACGGTCTGGACATCCTTACGGCAAGAACAGTCACCGACTTTCTCAAAGACTACCGCGACCAGGGAAAGACGATAATAATCTCCACTCACATCATGTCTGTTGCCGAAAAGCTATGTAATAGAGTTGGAATTATCTTCAAGGGCAGGCTAGTTGAAGACGACACTCTTGAAGGGCTTTATGAGAAGTTTGGCGAAGACAATCTTGAAGACGTGTTCTTTAAGATTGCCGACAGAGAAGGGGTGATTGAGATTGTTTAGGGATGCTCTAATTATCTTTCGAAAGGAACTCAAGAATATATTCAAGGACGCACGAACTGTCTTCGCAGTTCTTATTTTGCCGATGTTGATCATGCCAGTGATCTTCCTCGTAATGAACACAGTTTCTTCATCCCAAGCCAAAACCTACGAAAAAACAGTCTACAAGCTGAAGATAGTTAATTTGCCCGATGGGAGGTTCCTGAATTTTCTTGACCAGATGATTTCATTTGAAATTGACGAAAATCTTAGCGAAGAATCGGTCAGAAACCAGGAGAACTCAATCATGGTAGAGTTTCCCGCAGATGCCGCGGAAAGAGTTCGTGGTGGAGAGAAGATAGATGCGCGTCTCTTCTATAATTCGACTTCAAGAGGTTCTTCGTATGGGGCTCAAATAGTTCAGAATGCCCTATTGTCATATTCATCTCTACTTCTTTCGGAGAAGCTTCTCGAACATGGATTGACACTCGAAGATCTCAATCTAGTAAGTGTAGAGAAAAGAGATGTTGCGCCGGAAGAATCTCGGGGAACAGAGCTGCTGGCCACATTGATCCCGTATTTCCTGCTCATTTACATCTTCGCCGGATCCATGAATATAGGCCTCGACACAACTGCGGGCGAAAAAGAGAGGGGAAGCATGCCTGTCCTGCTTGTTAATCAGGTGTCGAGATCATCAATTGCTGCAGGGAAGATTCTGTATGTAATGACTATTGCGATCTTGAACAGCATATCCACCTTCATCGGCCTGATAATCGCTTTTAGAGTTGGAGGACCTGCATTTGGGGCTGGTGAGCTCAATTTCTCATCTCTGTCAGCCACAACTCTCTTTGGTCTCTTCATTACACTGGTGACAATGTCTGGGCTCGCAGCCGCCTTAATTGTTCTCCTTGGCTCCTTAGCAAGAAACATGAAAGAGGGAAGCGGTTATGTGATGCCCATATATATTATCGCAATAGTACTGGGAGTTGCAACTATGCAGATGGAGTCACCCGATAACCTCCTGCTTTACTTCATCCCGCTTGTAAACTCCATCTTCGTCATGAAGGATATTATTACTGCTAACTTTGTGATGACGAGATTTGTGCTAATGTTGTTGAGTAATCTGGCTTACATATCTCTGTTCATATACTTCTTGACAAAGGTCTTCAACAGCGAAAAGATAATGGATAGTTCAGGTTCTTGAGATGCCTTTGGTATGAAGTAGCCTGATTATTGTAAATGGAGGGCAAACGCCCTCCGTTTTAATTTCATCAATTGAGGGCTGTTGGTTTATCATTGAGTTAGAAACGAAAATGTTGGAATCTTATTTTAGGAGAAGCCAGGGTTGAGAAGAATAATTTCATTAGGAATTGCTGCTTTTTTAGCTTTCACACTACTCCTTGGGTCTGAGGTACTGGCCGATAGGTACCTCCAGTTGTTGTTGCGTGGCAACTATTATCTTGCATACGAAATGCAGAGCGTGCGGGCAAAAGGTCTGTACAATGTTGAAGAAATGGAAAGAGAATTCCAGCAGCTAAGAGACGAGTACGGAAACTATCTTTTTGTTTTCTCGACAGAAAGGAGCGAGATAAGAGGTTTCACGGTCTTCATCTTTCACGCTCAGTTCGAGAGAGGATTTATAGATTTCAACGTAGTAATTGATGATCAGGGAAAGGTCGACACTTTTGTAATTCAACCGACTCTTCAACCGGGAAGTATAGCCGAGTATATCGATACAAGCAAGTTTGATGAGTTTGAAATAACAATTGGCGAGGGAAGATACCGGCTTCCCGCAGTAATTACCGTTCCCAAAGAGATTGACAAGTATCCACTTGTGATTCTCATACATGATTCGGGAGCTATGGACAGAGATTCTACAATTGGGCCGAACAAACCATTCAGGCAGATAGCCTGGGGACTGGCGACTCAAGGTGTGGCCGTTCTGAGGTATGACAAGAGATCCTTTGTATTCGGAGAGCGGCTATCTCAATCCCCTCCAAGCATCGAAACAGAAGTGATTGAGGATGTCGTCAGTGCAATAACCGCCGCGTCGAGAATACCGTCAGTTTCATCAATATTTCTTGCTGGGCACGGACTCGGAGGCAGAGTTGCCCCAGTAATCGCCGCCAGAGACCCTAGAGTTGATGGGATTATTCTTCTTGCCACCCCGGCCAGAAGAGAGCTTCAAGTAATAATCGATAAGCAGAAGTACTTTGCATCGATTTACGAAACAGATAGAGGGCAGCAGACACAACTTCTTATAGATTACTTGCAGGCCGCGCTGGATGGCAAATTACCCCCAGGTACTCCTGTTCTTGCGGCAACGGCCGGCTACTACTATGAACTTGACAGAATGAATCATATTGAGACCATAAGGGAATTGGAAATACCGGTCCTAATAGTCCAGGGTGATGCAGATTTCGAGTCAACCGTTCAGGACTACATAATGTTTATGAATGCACTCTGGACACGAATCAACGTCTATTTCCAGTTATTACCCGGTCTGGACCACTATTTCATGCCTGTAAGAGATGGCTTGTCAACACCCGATCACTACTATGAGTTCAGACATGTCGACAGACAACTCATCGACACATTGTTCTCCTGGATATACATCTTCGACTAAGGAACGCTCATGGTGTTTCCGCAATCGAGCATATAGGCCCATAGAAACTTTGGTAGGCTGCTCACGGCAATCCTTATTCACCATAAAGAAAACACGATACAAAATGACCGTCACTTGCTTCTTTAAGCGACGGGCTTTCTTTACCGCATCTGTCGAAGGCTTTCGGGCATCTCTTTACAAATCTGCATGTGTCGGGCGGATCGACAGGTGAAGGTATGTCTCCTTTCACTATCTCTCTCTTTCCCGTCTTTCTCAAATGAGGATTCGGCACGGGGATAGAAGAAAGCAGTCCGCGAGTGTAGGGATGAAGCGCATTATTGAAAAGCTCGTCTGTCTCCGCGGTTTCCACTATCTTTCCCAGGTACATAACCGAAATCCTGTCACAAATGTGCTTTACTACCGCGAGATCGTGTGCAATGAATAGGTAAGTCAGCTCGAACTCATACTTTAGATCTTCAAGAAGGTTTATAACCTGTGCCTGGACAGATACATCAAGCGCTGAAACAGGCTCGTCGCAAATGACAAGAGCAGGATTCAGGATCATCGATCTGGCTATTCCTATTCTCTGTCGCTGCCCTCCGGAGAACTCGTGAGGGTAACGATACATATACTCTGGCCTCAGACCTACCTTTTCAAGGACATCGGATATCATAGACTTTCTCTCTTCTTTACTCTTGCCAACGGAGTGTACTCTCAATCCTTCCGCAATTATGTCATGTACTGTCATTCGCGGGTTGAGAGATGCATATGGATCTTGAAAGACCATCTGTATCTCTTTCCTGAAGGGTCTCATTTTCGATTCGGAAAGAGAGAAGATATCTACGTTGTCATCCGTGGAACCTCCCCCTCTGTAAAGAAACTCTCCATCTGTAGGCTGGTAGATTTTTATTAGAGTTCTTCCTATTGTAGTCTTTCCACAACCCGATTCTCCGACAAGTCCTAAAGTCTCACCTTTGAATATGTGCAGATCCACGCCGTCTACAGCCTTAAGATGCGATTTTTTCCTGAAACCGCTCTTTATAGGAAACCACTTCTTCAGATTCTTGATTTCTACCATTGGAGATGACATCATCGATCATTCCTTTCGAAAAGCCAGCAACGAACTGAATGCCCGTTCTCAAAATCGATCACAGGAGGTTTTTCCAGGCACCTATCAAATGCCACCGAGCACCGGGGCCTGAATCTACATCCTTCAGGAAAGCTTGAAGGATGCGGAACATAACCACTTATAACATTCAGTTTTCTCTGTTCTTTCTTGGAAATTTCTATCTTCGGTATCGAGTTGATCAGCCCCTTTGTGTAGGGATGCATTGGACTGTCAAAGATATCGAATATCCCACCGCTCTCTACAATTTGACCGGCATACATCACAAGAACTCGATCACACATTTCGGCAATTACTCCCAGATCGTGCGTAATGATTATCGTGGCTGTGCTGAACTTATCCTTCAGCTCGTTCATTAGCTCCAAAACCTGGGCTTGAATGGTTACGTCAAGCGCTGTAGTTGGTTCGTCGGCAATGAGCACCTCCGGGCTGCAGGCGAGCGCCATAGCAATCATTACTCTCTGCCTCATTCCTCCAGACAGTTGATGTGGAAATTCCGTGACTCTCTTCTTAGGCTCTGGAATCCCAACAAGCCGGAGCATTTCCACGCTCCTCGTCATTGCCTCCTCCTCACTAAGACCTTCGTGCAGTCTATATACTTCGGAAATCTGCCATCCGATCGTGTAGAGGGGATTCAATGAGGTCATGGGTTCCTGAAATACCATAGATATCGACTTGCCTCTAATCCTCTGAAGCTCTTCCTTGCCGAGCGTCGAAATGTCCTTCCCTCTGAAAGCAATTCTTGTATCTTCACCGAGAAAGGAGTTCTTTGGGAGCAACCTCATTATTGAGAAAGCTGTGATTGTCTTGCCACAGCCAGATTCTCCCACGATCCCGAGAGTCTCTCCCTTTGATAGACTAAAGGAGACCCCGTCTAGAGGTGTTATCCTTCCAAGCTGGGTTTTAAAGGAAATCTTCAAGTTGTCAACTTCGAGTATTCTTTCCATGCTTTTCAACTCTCACTCACAAATTTCGGATCCAGAGCATCTCTAAGTCCATCTCCAAGAAAGTTCACGTTCAGTACTGTGATGAATATGAAGAATCCCGGGAAGACGGTAAGCCACCATGGATTTACCCCAGTAGTTGTGCCAAGAATATAGTTCATGGCTCTCTGAAGCATATTACCCCATGACGGCATGGGAGGCTGTATGCCAAGCCCAAGATAGCTAAGGGACGACTCGGCGAGAATCGCGTAAGACATGTTCAATGTTGCAGAGACAATTACAATTGGTACTACGTTTGGCAGAACGTGTCTGAGAATGATTCTCACATTTCTGACCCCCATAGCTTTGGCCGACATAACATACTCGGTCTCTCTTATCGATAAAACCAGTCCCCTGACCAACCTGGAAACACCCATCCAGCCGAAGACCGTTAACACTAGAATGATATTAGATATCCCGGAGCCAAAGACAAGTGTAAGGGTGATTAGAATTGGAAACATAGGGATAGAAAGCATCACATCCACAAATCTCATCAGGAATCTATCTACCAGTCCTCCATAGAAGCCTGAAAACAAACCTACGGCAGTTCCAATGAGAGTGGTTATGACTGCAGAGGCGAAACCCACGAATAGAGATATTCTTCCACCATACATTACTCTAACAAGCACATCATGTCCCAGTTCATCTGTTCCAAATAAATGACCTTCTGTAAACGGCGGAGAAAAGAGGTTAGAGAAATCCATATCCTCGTAGCCCACATCGATGAAGAGAGGACCTATCAGAGTGAATATAACAACTCCAATGAGCATCACGGCACCTAACAGGGCAAGTTTATGACTCTTGAACTTTGCCCATACCAACTGCCTGTAACTGTTTATATTGATCGGGCGCGCCTTCTCCTCGATTTCGTCAAGTTTCCTTTTATAGAAGAATTTTCGCATAGCTAAGCTCCCTTTCTGCCCATTCTGATTCTTGGATCGACCAACACATACAGTAAATCGGCAACCAGATTCGATATTAGGGTTACAATCGCTAGAAACATCAGACAACTGATCGCCAAATTGTAATCGCTTGAAATAACCGCGTTGTACATAAGTCTCCCCATTCCCGGCCAGGAGAAGACCGTTTCAATGATCAATGCTCCGCCGAAGAAATATGGAATGTCTAGGGCGATTATGGTGATAATCGGTATCATAGCATTCCTAAGAGCGTGCTTGATGATGACCTTTCTATCGGGAACCCCTTTCGCATACGCAGTTCTAACATAATCCTGATCAAGAACTTCCAGCAGAGACGTTCTTATATACCTTACCCAAGAAGCAACCTGTACCAAACCTAGAACAAAGGCCGGAAGTACGAGATGTCTCAGTCTGTCAACAAAGACATTCCAAGTACCTGTGACCCCATAGGTTGACATACCGGAAACGGGAAACCAACCGAGACCAACGCTGAAAATTATTATCGCGATCAAAGCAAACCAGAATCCAGGCAAAGAGATTCCCACAAAAGCAAATACAGTCGTTGAGTAATCGAAAACAGAATATTTCTTTACTGCCGAAAGTATCCCAATAGGAAGAGCTACTACCAGCCCAATCAACCATGCGGTGATAGTAAGGATTAAAGTATTCGGCAGCCGTGAAACAATGAGGTCTATTACCGGAGTCTTGTACATGCTCGAATATCCCAGGTCGCCAATCATAACACTCTTCAGCCATGAGAAGTATTTCACCGGAAGAGGATCATCAAGGCGATAATACTCCCTTAGTTCCTTCATCCTCTGAGGATCGTTGGCCATTGCCCGAGGATTCTGCATTCTCATCTGGAGGAGAGGATCTCCCGGCATGGAGTTCATTATCACAAATATTATGATCGATATTGCAAAGAAGACCGGGATAAGTTCGAGAAACCTCTTCAGGAAATATACTTTCACGATATCCGGCTTTCCCTTCTCTGAATATAATCGGCAACATTCAAACCTGCAATCAGCTGAACACTGACAAGACTCTTTATGGGGATTGTAGTGTAGTTGAGATTTTCTTCAAGATACTCCATTTTCCTCTCAAATGCCTCATCAGCCATCTTGGAGATTGCCGACAGCTTCTCCGATCCGTCATCATTCTCCCTGACTAATCTTTTTAGCATCCCTAGCATCAATGATTGATAGAACTGGCTGACAATCTTATTATCAAAGACCTCTGCCATACTTGCCTTTCTCTCCAGAGACTGGTCATTTTCAATCCAATTCTTCTGCGCTTGAAGTTGATCTGGGTAGGTTTCAAGAACATTCTTGAAGACTCTGTAGAACGGCGAATTTCTGTCTATAACGTAAGGTTCAAGCGCTTTCAACACTTCGCTCACAAACTCAAAATTCTCGACGGACCTCTGATAGTTGAATCTCTGCGCTTCCTTCCTCGTAATCTCTGCTTCAGACATGTCTTCGACCCTTGCATCATAATAGTATGGCATCTCACAAACCAAGGAAAACGTATCGGCCACGGATGAAGCAAAATCATCAGAACTAGTACCGGCTTTGATGACGTCTGCTGGGTCTTTGTTTGGACCAAGATTCTTCTTTAGATAATCGTACTCTTGAGCCATTCCGAAAAGCTTGAAAATAGCAGGTTCGAGCTGCTCCAAAAAAGGCGCTTCCGGCTCTCCAAGAGAAAGGGGCAAACCAAACAAACCTGGAAGTTTCCTGAAAGTTTCATGGAGTTCTGGAACTGCGTCACTCACATAATAATAGACCCCTCCAAACCCGGAATTGTGAAGAGAGTACATGAAATCCGGCTTCTTCTCTTCAATAAGCTTCATAAGCACTTCTGTCTCCGGCAATGGCGAGTGGAAATGCAGAGTTTTGTAATCAACAGGGAAGGTCCATTCAACCTGTTCGTGGCCCGGCGGTCTGTAGAAGTTGCCTGCATACTTTCTTATTGAAGAAGAGTCTTTGAACCATCCCTCATTCAGCTTTGTGCCATCGACATCAATTACCTTTATCAGATGCCAGGTGAAGTCGAATCCATCGCGAAAAGCGTCATCGCTTGCAAGCTTCTCACTCAGGAAATCCAGCATCATTGCACCTATCGGCTCGTTTGGATGGGGACAGCCGAACAGAAGTGCGTTCTTTTTACCTTTACCAATTTCCAGAACATAGATTGGATTTCCGGCACGTGATCTTCCTGCCTCATATATCTTGACTTTGTCTGGATACTTCTTTGCGAGTTCGAACGATCTCTGGTCCATTTCCTCGACTGTGAAGAACTCCTTGTAGTCGGGGACTGCATCGATAAGTTCTCTGAACTTCATGTCGAAACCTCCGAAAGATGATGTAAAAAAACATGGGGGAGAAGCTCATCTTCTCCCCCAAAGAAGCCAATTATCTATCTATGTACCAGTTCTGGATTATCCAGCCGAGTCCATTATCATATCCAGAGTTGAAACTCTTGATGTACTTCTTTGCAAAATGAGGTGTTGGTGCAACTACTAACGGCAGAACGGGAAGCTCATCCGTCCAGAGCGCGAAATGCCTTTCATAGAGAGCCTGTTTCCTCTCTGGATCAAGCTCCTTTGCGGCCGCGTTAATTATCTCATCGTTTTCAGCGTTTGCCCAGCCGGTATAGTTCATTCCTCCCCAGTAGTTCTCGTCAGAAGGTATCTGATCGGTGGTCCAGTAATTGGCTGCTTCGTCGCTGACACCATAACCCCAGCCGGAAAGCAAAGCATCATAGTTTCCGTAAGGGAAAGCCTCTGTCCATATAACGAGAGCAGGCTTCACATCGATCTCGACGTCCATTCCGACCTGTTTCAGCATGCCCTGGATAATCTGTGCCATCATCTGATAATCTCCACTTCCCGAAGCAAGAGAAAGCTTGAACTTCAAGGTTTTACCGTCTTTCTCATAGATACCTCTGTTGTTGAGCTTCCAGCCAGCCTCTTCAAGCAGTGCTTTGGCCTTTGCGGGATTGTATTCGTAATGTTTAACATCTGG
>JACDJB010001768.1_pt1 | contig 16879 bp, 11 predicted proteins | sample 7454121 | NCBI WGS metagenome assembly JACDJB01 (sample SAMN14253290, study PRJNA609438) | sludge metagenome | isolation source: sludge after 25d culture with pyrite | collected 2018-12-20 | reverse complement strand
TATTACCCGATGTGGATGTGGTCATCCATCTCGCAGGCAAGGCTCACGATCTCAAAAACAAATCACTGTCAGATGAGTATTTTGATATTAATACAGGATTAACTCAAAAAATTTATGACTGGTTTTTAAAGTCAAGCGCAACAAAATTTATTTTTTTCAGTTCCGTAAAGGCTGTAGCAGATAAGGTTGAAGGCAAGATGCTGACTGAAGATGTTGATCCCAAACCAGTTGGTCCGTATGGTGAAAGTAAAAGGAGTGCGGAGATTTATATTCTGAATCAACCCCTTGATGCCAATGTAAAAAGGGCTTATATTTTAAGACCTTCAATGATTCATGGGAAAGGAAACAAAGGTAATTTGAATTTATTATTATCTGTTGTGAAATGGGGATTTCCCTGGCCTTTGGGGGCATTTGAAAATAAACGGTCTTTTACATCAATTGATAATTTAATATTTATCATCAATAATTTAATAGAAAAAGATGTAGAATGCGGGATATATAATATCGCTGATGATGAGGCTATTTCGACAAATGAGTTAATTGCTGTAATTGCTGACGGTCTTTCAAAACGTATAAGGATAATAAAAATAAATCAAGCAATTTTACGCTTCTTTGCAACAATTGGCTCTTTTTTTCATCTACCGTTTAATCTTGAACGATTAAAAAAACTAACTGAAAGTTATATCGTTTCAAATCAAAAAATAAAAAAGGCGTTGAATATTGAAAAAATGCCGGTAAATACAGTTGAAGGTTTGAGTAAAACAATTAGAAGTTTTGTTAAATGACTTACATAATTATACTAATAGTCCTTTTTTTGCTTGAGTTTGTTTATTTTAAGTTGGCAGATCAGTTTAATATCATTGATAAACCTAACGAACGTAGTTCGCATAAACAAATTACATTATTGGGTGGTGGAATAATTTTCTATTTGGCAGTTGTTATTTATTTTTTGATGAATGGATTTCAATATATGTGGTTCTTTACAGGACTCACGCTAATTTCAGCCATTAGTTTTATTGATGATCTGAAACCTCAGTCTTCCAGATTGAGGTTAGCAATCCACTTAATGTCTATGCTGTTTTTGTTTTCTCAACTTGGCGTGTTCGAGATGCATTGGACTTTAATTCTATTAAGCTTAATTATTGCAATAGGCATTCTCAACGCTTACAACTTTATGGATGGCATTAATGGAATGATTGGCGTTTATACTACGGTCGTTCTGGGTTCATTATGGTATATAAATAATTTTATATTGACTTTTGTTGATGAACGTATAATTTACTACTTGTTATTGGCATTGGTTGTTTTCAATTTCTTTAATTTCAGAAAAAAAGCCCGGTGTTTTGCCGGCGATGTGGGAGCTGTGAGCCTCGCTTTTATTGTTGTCTTCCTGCTTGGTATGTTAATTCTAAAGTCAGGAAATATTGCCTGGATCGGATTGTTGGCAGTGTTTGGAGTGGATACGATTCTTACTATTATTCATCGATTGATTTTAAAAGAAAACATCTTAATTGCACATAGAAAACACTTATTCCAATTACTGGCTAATGAACTGAAGTTTTCACATTTGGTGGTCTCCTCCGTTTATGCATTAGTCCAGGTGCTTGTTTCTGTTGGACTAATTTTTTTTGAAAATCATGCTTATTGGTTACTAGCTATTTCTATTCTACTGTTGTCGATTGTTTATTATGCCGTTAAGAAAAAGTATTTCTATCTACATTTACAACTAAAAACCAACTAAATTCCATTTGACCAATCAAATAAATTATAAACAGATGCAAATTATTGACGAACAATTACTGAATAACGTATCTGTCAAGGCCTGCAATTCCCCCCGTCTCCGCATGAACCACAATCTCCATGCTTCGCTGGAAGACAAGGTTCAACGATTGCTGAATGCGATGGAGCCGGGGACTGAACTGCCTGTTCACCGTCATAAAGATACAGATGAGACCTACATCCTGCTTCGCGGGAAACTGGATGTTAAGGTTTATAACGAGCAAAAAGAATTGATTGCAACTCACCGTCTGGACCCCAATGAAGGTAAATATGGTATTCACATTCCGGCTAACAGTTGGCATACGGTTGAAGTGCTAGAGAAAGGAACCGTAATATTTGAAGTGAAGGAAGGACCTTATATGCCGTTTGAAGCGAATGATATAATGGTTGTGGATTAATTTATTTAGTAAGAATTAAAGTTTTTTTGCAAATGTAATTCATATTGTATAAATTTGTGGGTTGTTTTTTATAACAACCTAATTAATAACTAAAATTTAACAGTATGAAGATCAGGAATTATTTTGTTGCGCTCGCAACAGGTTTACTCGTTTTTGCTGGCTGTACCGAAGAACAGTCTGAGTTAAGTCTCGAATCAATCAATCAATTTGTTACCATTTCCGGTTCGGTCATGTACAATACCGGAGTTGACACAACTTCAACGGATTACACTCTGGAGGTTATGAAACCTGCTGTGGGGCGTAAGGTTTTTGTTGAAGTCAGGTTTGCCGATTACAAGCCAGGTGCCGTTGGAAATAAAATATTTGAAACCATGATTGATTCTGCCGGTAATTTTTCTATTCAGATTCCAACCACGACAACAGGCGTAACCGCGAACATCAGGATGGAAGAATTTACATCTTACTTTAGTGAATATGTGAAAATGGAAGGAGGCAAACCGGTTTTTAAAACCAGACTGCGGAAATTTGATTCTGCGATACCGCCATTGGCAGGATTAAAACCGGGGGCTTACTCTTTTCCCACTCATATAAGCTATAATTCTGCCGAAATTGACATGGAAGGTTACAATGAGAAAATCACACTGACAGGTAATGTTCAATTGGCACACGAAACATCATACCGTACTGGTGCATACAAGCCTGCAGCTTCCGGGACCGTTGAACTTGAGGTTGTATATGATCCGCTTGGAACTCCGCTGGTACTTACTTTTGGTACTACAGCCGATGCTGCCGGGAATTATTCTGTAACTATTCCGCTGAAGTCATTTAAAGAAGGATTCAGAATTAACAAAGTATCGGTTTTAGGTGTCGGACAGAGTACCTATGTGCATTATAATAAACCGGGTCAGTCTGTTACATTGAACGGTGCATATCAAACTACCCTTGCAGCTGGTTTCCCTGTAACACTCACTAATATTCTTGAGAATATTCCTCATTCATTAGGTAAACAATTTTTAAAATTTACTCCGAATTTCAATAACGGATTGCCTGCTGAAAATGCACCTGAGACATGGTCGGACGATTTGGCCGGATGGGAAAAATATCCGGGATATGATGCTACAGTCACTTTAACAGGAAAGTATTATCTTGCTCAGGAAACAGCATTTGCAACCGGAACATACAATACTGCTGTGCGTACTGTTAAAGTGAATGTTGTGTATGGTTCTATGCCGGCAAAAACGGTGTTGGCTGCAACACAGGCAGATGGCTCTTTCAGCATAGATTTACCGGCACTGAACTCATCTAACATTTATGCTGTAACTGTTTTGGCTCCGGACGAGTCGACGTTTGTACATTATAAATCGGCTACTGAATCGATTACGGTCAGAGGAACATATAATCTTTATAAAAATATAAAAACAGATACTCCGCAATGGAACGAATTAGGTGATTATTACTTTAAATTTGCACCGACCACAGCACCTGCAACCTGGCATGCTAACCTGGCCGGATGGGTGAAGATTAAGGATCATAATTTATCGGCAAATGTTACCGGTAGAGTATATCAGGCAAAAGAAACAGCTTTTGCAACCGGAACTTATGAGGCTGCCGCGGGACGTGTTATTTCTATTAATGCCGGAGGTAATGTGTATGAAGCACCTGTTGCTTCTGATGGTACATTAAGTATTGCCGTACCGATTGAAAATAATGGAGATGAACTGGCTGTTACCCTCAATACTGCCACTATTACCGGGATAAAAGATTTTGTTCATTTTAATAAAGGTGGAGCAAATGATACCCGTGTACTAGCCGGAAGTTTTGCTGCAACACAATTAAAAGCTGCAACTGCAAAATGGAACGAGCTGGGTGATATTTATTTTAAATTTACTCCTTCATCAGCCCCGGCAACGTGGCAGGCAGATTTAGCTGGTTGGCAGGTTCGGTTGGATCATAATGCTTCTTCCAATATCAGAGGAACGATCAAAATGCCGGTTGAAAATGCTTTCAGATCGGGAGTTTATGCCGGAGCAGCGTACCAAATTGTGAAATTAAACAGTAATGGATTCACACTTGTTGGAGCAACAGATGCAAACGGAGAATTCATCATCCCGGTTCCACTGAAATATGCTGATGATGAACCTACTGTTACCTGGGATGCTTCCATGAATGCCATCAGCACAACTTCTTTTGTTCATTTCCGTAAACCTGCCAGTTCAACTACAGAGGTGCTGTCGGGCAACTATACAGTTAAACTGACCGATGTCGCTCCTGGCTCAGCATGGAATCGTTTGGGAGTTCGTTATTATGATTTTAATCCTTCCGGCTCTCCGACTAACTGGTCTGCAAATCTTCCGGGCTGGGTAGTACTGGCAAATAGCACAGCCAAAATAACAATCAAAGGAAAAGTAAAACAGGCAATACAGGTGAAAGACGGCAGCAATTGGTCGCCAAGCTGGACAGTTTGTCCAAACCGGATGGTAACAGTTGGGGTATCCGGAACGAATTATGCAGTAGTTACAAATGCATCAGGTAATATTTCTTTTGAACTGCCCGTAACAACTGCTCCGGCTTCACACTCAATTACAATAAATCCGGTTAATGATATTACAGATGTTTCTTTCATCCATCATCCGGATGTCGCAACCGATGAAGCCATAACAATTTATGGTAAGTTTGTGAGTGCCGCTAATATTGCCTCCAGGGTAATTAATAAGGATGCAGCATCAAATTTATATGAGGTGACTGAGTCTGCAAAAATGACCTTCAACCCCACGGTGGTACCTGCAGGTTGGGGAAGTTATTCCTGGGCTGCTATCATAGCTAACGAACAGTAATGTATTGATTGCAATATGAAACGAACATGAACTGATTTAATCTGTTATTTCGCTCATGTGAATGATTAAATCAGTTCATCGAGAGTTCCATACGCCCCGAAAAAATAAAATTTAAACGTATGAAACGAAAAAATAAGATTATGAAGAAGAATATAAATTTTATAATTGGTTTCGTGTTTCTGTTGTGTTTGGCAGTACAATTTACAAATGCACAAACAACAGAAAAGAAAGAGAAACCGACTTTACCTAAAGCAGGTGATTTTGGTTTCGGGATTGATTTAGTCCCCGTATTGGATTATGTAGGAAATATGTTCAACGGAACGATGAATAATTCCTTCAATACCTTCGGGGGTGATCCTGTGTTCGGATTAGGGATTTTTGCACCAACAGTGTCAATAAAAGGTCGTTATATGCAAACCGATAAAATGGCATATCGCTTTAATTTCAGTACGGTAGGCCGGTCTTTTAACCAGAATGTATATGTAAGAGACGATGCTGCCTATTTTCAGGATCCCTTGTCCGAATCCAAAGTCATTGATACTTACAAGCAACAGCGTTCCGGTATGTCTTTTTCAGCCGGAATCGAGCAAAGAAGAGGTTATAATCGTATCCAGGGTTATGCCGGAGTTGACCTCATTTATGGCTTTGAAAGCGTGACTGACAATTATATGTATGGGAATGCTTTGACTGAAGTAAACCAGACACCGACAAGGACTGCCGGCGGGTTTACAATTCCTGCTACACCTATACCTGTATCATATTGGACACAAACTTATGTGACAGGAAGGTATTATGATGGCAGTATGCAGTATGTGGGATTAGGTGCTGTTGCCGGAGTTGAATATTTCCTTGCATCACATTTGTCGATCGGAGGCGAAGTTCATCTGTATGCATTGCAAATGTTTAGCAGACAATCATATCAGAAGCAGGAAGGATTCAATACTACAACCAATCAGGTGGAGACAAGAACTGAATTGCTATCGCCGGGAAATTCAATGTTTTCTTTTGGAACGGAAAATCTGGGTGGTAAATTATACATGATGTTCTATTTCTAACATTAAAAGGATGAAAGGATGATAATAAAGGCTGTCTGTCATTGGGCTGACAGCCTTTATTGTTGTGTCTATGTCTACTTCATGGCGTCGATGCGTTGCCAATAGTGACACTGCTTGTCAGTGGTGGCACTGGTGCGTTGCCCTATGTGGCACTTCTGATGTGCACACCCGGTCTTACTACTTCTGTTTCTTAGTAAACAATCCTTTCACCACTCCCCAGTAATAAACGAACATTTCCGGAATCGTATTGAAATCTTCCCGGTAAATCAAACCGACTCCCTGTGTGGTTTTGGCTTCGCGTAGCTGTGCCCGGTCGATGGTGTGATTGTAAGCAGTAAATCGCAACCTGCCCGATTCAATCAACTTATATTCCAGATCGAAGTCGCCGATGAATTTATTTTCGCTGATGTTGTCGTTGCGGTAACCGATGTTGCCATTGATGATCAGCCGGTTGTTGGGCTGAATCAGGATCTGTGCTTTTACTTCATCAGATTCGACATCCGACTTTTGCCAGTCGAAACCGAGTGATAAAATATTAGAATTGAGTGCGTTCTGCAGATAATTGTTAATTTGCGCGCTGGCCGATGCCATGGCAAACGAGATAGTTTCATTGAGTCCGACAGCAGTTGTACGCATATTGTCAGGAGTAAAGAATTTGTGGAATAACATCAGATAGAGAATTTGACGATTCATCATTTCTTCCGTATTGATGATGTTCTTCACCCTGCTCTTTACACTTTCGTCGCTGGATGGTAAGTCAATATCAAATTTGATGGCAGGCGACATCAAATCCTCGGTTAGATGCAACAGGCAGTGCACCGGCACCGTTGACCGTGTGGTGATTTGCTTCAGCTCATCACTTTCAATTAAATCGGCCAGGGAAGCGGTGAGCGGATAATAACCGGTGATGTTTACCTGAGCGTCAAACGGATTGCCTGTCCAGGCAATGGTACTTCCGTTGTTAATCTTGAACTCTTTGCGGATAACGGTCTGTAAGGTAAAAAGATAATAACCTTGCTCCAATTCCACTGTTCCGAAAAGTTCCACATCAGAGAAAGTGTCGAAGCGAATTCTGACATTTCCCCTTCCACGGCCTGTGATTTTATCACCTGCCCTGGGATCAACAATAATCTCCATCTCGGCTTCGGGTGTAACCTCGATTTGCATATCCACTTTCACGTTGAAAGGAGTTTGGTTCACAAATTCCTTTTTTTCTTCCTGTTGTTCGTCAAAGTACTGATAAAGCCTTTTCTCCACAAATTGTACAAAGTCATTTTCAAGTACAGAGGATGAACTGCCCATCGACATGTAGCACTTGGTGCCGGGACGTGAAACTCCGTTTACAATGATATTAGCCTCATTGTCGTTTCCGTGAATCCGCACGAGTCCTCCCATATAAGCTTTGCCGTAGAAGAAATCATCATCAGCCGAAGTTGTTTTGAGTGCTAATACATTATTTGCGTTGATACGAACATCATACACCATGTTGTCGAAAGTGCCGTCGTGGTCGATAAAGCCATTCAGCATGGCGCTGTTTTTCTCTTCATCACTTAATCTGATGTTATTCAGGTGAATTCTGTGAGGGGTAAGTTTCACCTTGTCGTTGAAACTGTAGGTCGTGTTAAGCATGTCGATGGAAGCCCTTCCATTTGTTACGGCCATGTCACCTTCAAAAAGCAAGGTTTTGGTCGGCCCGAAAATACGCAATATACCGGCAGCATCGCCATTGAAATTGCTGGCGACTCCTTCAAAATAACGGTTCAGAAATTCTAATGGAAACTTTTTGGCATCCACTTTCAAATCAAGTGAGTCGTTTTTAGGTACAAAAATGCCTGTAGCTTTTGCTACCACTTCCTTATTCTTGTTTGTGAAATCACCATTGATGAGTAACTGGCTGTTTGTCTTATCCCAGGTCGATGAAACAACAGCGTCGGCTATGATCTTATCATTCAGAGAAAAATCTTCTACATCCAGATTGCCGAGAAAGATTGGTTCTTTCAACAAACTGAAAAGTTTTAACTTACCGGTTATCGAACCACCGAACTTAATACCTCTCAGGCGCAAAAGCTGCATGATATAGTCCAGGTTCAGATCATTTGTCGAAACAATCAGGCTATCCTGTTGACTTCTTGAAGCTTTTCCGTCAATATGAATAAATTGTCGTTCATTCTCAAAAAGAAAATTATTGATACTGATCAGGCTGTCAGAATGAAAGTACAAATCCGATTTTCTGATGTTCCAAACAGAATCGGATATGATAACCTGACTGGGTTGCAGGATAGTGTGAGCCTCAATTGATTTATCTTTTTTGTATAATGAAGTTTGCGTGCTGACTTCACCGGCATTCGTAATATCCTCGTTGTTTTGCCAGATTAGCTTTGCATTGACGATGTCTTTAAGCGCTTCTGCCGAAAGAAATATATTCAGCATATCGGCTTTATGATCATGCATTTGCGTTCTACCGGTAAGCTGTATCTTATCTGCGATATTTTCAAGTCTTACTGAAATGTTTTCGAAAATTTGCTTTTCTGTTTTTAAAGCATCCACCCTGACCAGCAATTCTACTTTGTTGGATGTCTCATTGATGTCTCCTTTTATAGTCGATTGACCTTCTATCTCGTATGGAATACCCAGAATGCGTGAAATTTCCTGCGTGTTGTCGAGGGTGAGGTCAATCGCAACCTTATTGGGAATATAGCTCGTGGTATTACCGTTTTCAGCAAGAGCCGGCAGATATCCCGACAGCATTTTTGTGAAAGTATGACCGATACTGCTGTATTTAAAGTCACCGGCAAACGAGCCGTTCAGATAATCGGATTTAATACTGAAATAGGTGTAATTCACATCGGTCCTGGAGGTAAAGGCGATGTCTTTAGCATTGAGTGTCTGTTCCTGATTGGTAAATACAATGTCGTTTAATATCAGGTTACCGTTCAGGTTATCCAGATTGCTCCCGCTGATATTGGTTTTGCCGTGAAACGACAATCTGGAGTCAGGATAATCTTTGATTAATTTCAGGGCATACAGATTTGTATTGCTGAGGGTCAGATCAAAGTCAAAAACAGGAATTTCGGGGTTTTTAAAATCGATAATCCCCAAGAAATCAGCCTCAATATTGTCATCTTTGATGTTGATTTTCCCATTGAACCCTGTTCCGTCGTAGGTTCCGTCGAAATCAGCATTGGTGTAGGCGTACCTGTTAAATTCGAATTCAGTAAGTTTACCTTTTATGGTGCCTCTGATTGGTTGATTGTGAGCTTTTATACCTTTTGTGCTCAGATCGATGGCAATATTTCCGAATGTCGTGTCATTGAGTAGTTTTCCGACCGACAAGCCTCTTGTTTTGAGGTTTCCGTTATAGGATACATCAAGCAGATTGTTGCCGAAACTCAGGGATATGTCGGATGAAATGCTGCCAACCTGTGTGTTGAAGTTACCATAAGCTACCAGGTTACTGAGGAATCCGGATATATTACCTTTGTAATTAATACTTCCGAGTCGATGTACTTCTTTGGGCAACAGAAAAGGCTTATTGTTGATTTTGGAAATAAAATCCTGAATCTCAGCAGTTGAAGCCTGGAGTTTGTTGATTTGCGCGTAAATAAACGACTCCTGAATATTGGGAAGACCGTTTATATCTAATGCTGCATCCATTTGAACTGTCTTTCCGTATGCAATTCTGATGTCATGACTGCGCAGACTGGAAAGTCTGCCGGAAATCCGTGCATTCACGCTAACTGTTTCATGAATATTCTTCAATTCAGGAACAAAAGCGCCTAAATCTGCCAACGAGATCTGAGCGTTGTCGACCGGAATGTTTACATTCAGTCGTTCCGCCAGCGTTTGATTTCCTTGTAAGGTATCAAAACGTAGTATCAGGTTATCCAAATTAATTTCAGATTCCGGTAAGTTCACCGAAAATGTTGGAAAGTGAATGTTTTGAGGGGTACCGATGATTTTTGCGTTCAGATTTTTCAGCGTAAATCCCGACTGTTCCCTTGCTGTCAGGTAGTTTACAGCAGCATTGATCGTGTCGTTTGTAAGTGTGTTGATTGATATATCTGCGCTTATATCGTTGATTTTTATGCTGCTCTCTTTGAAATGCTGAAAGCTGATGGAATCAGCCGTTCTCGTAAAAGAAATCCGGGAATCTGAAATGATTAATTTTTCCAGCTTTAAATCAATGTATGTTGAATCTTGTTTGGGTTTTTGCTTTGAAAACAGAAAGTCGAAATTTGACTTTCCACCGGCATCTGTTTTGAGATTAGCATAAAAATGATCAAGTTCAAGATTTGAAAAGACAATTTTTTTTCTGAGTAATCTCCAGAAATTAAATCCGGCATATATGCGATCTATTTGCAACAGCGTGTCTTGTTGCTGATCTTCAATATACACATCTTCAATTTTCAGTTTGTTGAAAAAATGATAATCTACATTCCCAATTTCAATCCTGGTGTTGAGTGAGATTGAAAGTTCACGGGTCAGGCTATCTACAACAAAATTCTGTATCTTGTTGAATTGTAACAAAATAAAGGGTGAAGCCAACAGCAGAATTATTGCCGACGCTGAAATGATGAGTATTTTAACTGATTTTTTTATACCTTTGGGCATTAATTTGCACAAAATTAGAAAATTGTTTGGAATAATCAAAGCATCAGAATACATCAGAATATATTGATACTCACGAATTACAGCAACCGTCAGATTCTGAAAATGTAAAGTGAATATGGCTATTAAAGAAGAGCAACATAAACCAACATCAGACATATACATATTAGGTATTGAATCTTCATGTGATGATACTTCTGCATCAGTCATTAAAAATGGTGTTTTGTTGTCGAATGTGACAGCCGGACAGGCAGTACATGAACGTTACGGAGGTGTGGTGCCGGAACTGGCATCGCGTGCTCATCAGCAGAATATTATTCCGGTGGTACACGAAGCCATGCGTGAGGCCGGTATCACTAAATCTGACTTGTCGGCTGTTGCGTTTACCCGTGGTCCCGGTTTGCTCGGCTCTTTACTTGTCGGTGCTTCTTTTGCCAAAGGTTTTGCACAGAGCCTCAATCTCCCGCTGATTGATGTGAATCACTTACAGGCACATGTATTGGCGCATTTCATCAGTCAGGGTAAACCGGACGAACAAATGCCTGAATTTCCGTTTTTATGTTTGCTTGTCTCAGGAGGAAATTCCCAGATTATTTTAGTACGTTCGTATCACGATATGGAAATCATCGGGCAGACCATCGATGATGCGGCAGGAGAAGCATTTGACAAATGCGCCAAGGTAATGGGACTGCCTTATCCCGGCGGTCCGCATGTCGACCGGCTGGCACAGTCGGGAAACCCCAGCGCTTTTCGTTTTGCAAAGCCACAGATTAAAGATTATAACTACAGTTTCAGCGGATTAAAAACTTCTTTCTTATATTTGCTGCGTGATAAAGTGAAAGAAAATCCTGATTTTATAGCGGAAAATAAGGCTGATTTATGTGCTTCTTTACAGGAAACGGTAGTTGACATCTTGATGAAAAAACTGAAACTGGCAGCAAAAGACTTGAATGTAAGGCAGGTGGCTGTGGCGGGTGGCGTGTCGGCCAATTCAGGCCTTCGGAAAGCATTGGTGGAAACTGGTAAAAAATACGGATGGAAGGTGTTCATTCCCCCGGTTTCTTTTACTACCGACAATGCTGCGATGATTGCCATAACCGGATATTTTAAATACCTGAATCATGATTTTTGTGGGCTGGGCGAAGTTCCGTATGCCCGGATTAATTATACATTTTAACAAGGAAAATATCACATGTCGAAAATCAAATTTCCTGAAAAATTAATTCCATTGAAAGGAATTATTTATTTTTTCATTATTTTACTGTGTGCGCATTTCTTTTGGAAGTTTACCATGCTGGGCGATGAATCGGATGTTGTGGTTACATTTTTCGGTTTCGACTTGTCGGCTGGTTTTAATCTGATGGTTAATCATGTTGCACGGATTGTGTATGATATTTTGTCGTTGATAGGTTATCAGGTGCAACTGGATGGCGCGAATGTGATCCGGCATGATAACGGGGTTGCTGTGAAAATCGTGTGGGCGTGTACCGGTTTGAAGCAGGCATATATTTTTATTGTGATTATGGCTTTTTACAAAGGCCCCTGGCGTAGAAAGTTGTGGTATATTCCGGCTGGATTGGTGGTGGTTTATCTGTTCAATATATTCAGAATTCTGATGATCGTAGCCTCTATCAGAGAAAATCCGGATAGTTTTGAGTTTTTGCATGAAGGTCTCTATAAGTATTTGTATTATGGTATAATTTTTCTGATGTGGGTACTTTGGGAAGAAAAAGTCAGAAGAAATAAGAAGGAGCGTGTAAATCAGTTGTCGGATTCATAAAATATTAAATATGCAGCAAGCTGAAAAAGACAGAAACCCCTGGTTGTGGGTGCCAACCTTGTATTTTGCACAGGGAATACCCTACGTAATTGTAATGACTGTTTCTGTGATCATGTACAAACGGTTCGGGATTTCGAACACCGATATTGCGCTATACACCAGCTGGCTGTATATTCCGCTGATAATCAAACCCTTCTGGGGTGCTGTCGTTGATTTGCTTTCTACCAAAAGATGGTGGGTTGTTTCCATGCAGTTGCTGATTGGAGCAGGACTTGCCGGTATTGCTTTGTTAATACCCATGCCGTTTTACTTTCAGGCTACCCTGATTGTTTTCTGGCTAATGGCTTTTAGTTCAGCTACACACGATATTGCTGCCGATAACTTTTACATGCTGGCATTGTCCGATGATAAACAATCGTTTTTCATGCGTGTTCGTGGTGCATTCTATCGTTTGGCAATGATTTCGGGACAAGGATTTCTGATTATTTTCGCCGGCGCTATGGAGCGTGTTACCGGTAATATCCGGTTTTCCTGGAGTATTACTTTCTTTGTGATTGCCGGTGTTTTCATCCTGTTGATGCTGTATCATCGTTTTGCTTTGCCTAAAGTACCGGCAGATAAGTTGCATAAATCGGTTAATCCCAATAAAAAACTGGGCGATTTCGGGGGAACTTTCAAATCTTTCTTTCAAAAAGATAAAATTGTACTTTCTTTGGCTTTTTTACTTGTCTACAGGCTGGGAGAAGCTATGTTGGTTAAAATCGCTTCCCCTTTTCTGCTCGACCCTGTTGAACTGGGAGGATTGGGGTTGAGTACCGAGCAGGTGGGACTGGCATACGGAACGGTTGGCATAATTACCTTGGTGTTGGGTGGAATTTTGGGTGGATTTGCTATTTCGATGAACGGTTTGAAGTTCTGGTTGATACCTATGGCCTTATTTATTACTTTACCCAATCTGGCGTATGTGTATATGGCTTTTTTTCAGCCGGTTGATTATCTTACTGTCATCAGTTGTGTTGCTATCGGACAGTTTGGCTATGGATTCGGCTTTGCAGCATTTCTGATGTACATGATTTACATGAGCGAAGGAGAATTTAAAACCGCATACTACACGCTTGCAACAGGTTTTATAGCGCTCGGCATGATGTTGCCGGGTATGACTGCCGGCTGGTTACAGGAACAGCTAGGTTACAAAATGTTTTTTGTTATCGTTGTCCTGATTGCTATTCCAACGATATGGATTGCCGGAGCCATTAAATTAGATCCTTCCTTTGGAAAGAAAAAATAATTTTCTGTACCTTTGTTGCGTTTTAAAACAACATTTCAATCGATGAAAATATTAATCCTTGGTGCCGGTAAAATGGGCACATTTCTGACTGATGTTTTGTGCTTCCAGCACGAAGTCGCCTTGTTTGATACAGATCCGAAACGCTTGCGTTTTGTGTTTAACACGCTGCGGATGACCCAATATGAAGAAATTAAAGCGTTTCAGCCTGAGTTGGTAATCAATTGTGTGACATTGAAATACACAATCGATGCGTTTCGTAAAGTCTTGCCTTTTCTTCCTGATAATTGTATTCTTTCGGATATAGCATCCGTGAAAACCGGTCTGAAATCATATTACGAATCATCGGGAATGCGTTATGTGTCGACACACCCGATGTTCGGTCCGACTTTCGCTACGCTCGACAATCTGAGTTCGCAGAGTGCCATCATCATCGCGGAATCCGACCACATGGGAAAAGCTTTTTTCAAGGATTTATACGGCTCGCTGAGACTGAAGATATTCGAATATACATTTGAGGAACATGATCAAACAATTGCTTATTCATTGTCGATCCCGTTTGCCTCAACCCTTGTTTTTGCTTCGGTAATGAAGCCGCAGGAAGCGCCTGGTACAACATTCAAAAGACACATGGATATTGCCAAGGGACTTTTATCGGAAGATGATTACCTGCTGACAGAAATTTTATTTAATCCTTACACCCCGGAACAGTTGAATAACATCAGAGGAGAATTGCGGGCTTTACTGGATATCATCGATCAAAAAGATTCGGAAGCGATGCATCAGTTCCTGAAAAAAGTGAGGAAGAACATTGAATAGTTGTTAGTGGTCAGTGGTTAGTATTAGCGTATCGAATATACTCCTGTAAAATCTATAAAATACACATACATCAATAATTATCAATATGGAAACAAAAGATCAGGTTTTAGCAGCCATGAAAGCTGCCGGTAAGCCGGTAAATGCCGGCAAGTTGGTTGAGTTGACCGGACTCGACAGAAAAGAAGTGGATAAAGCCATGAAACAACTGAAGGCCGATGGCGCCATTGAATCACCCAAGGTTTGTTTCTGGCAACCTAAATCATAAGGTGAAATTGTAATGTGGTGCTGTCTCAAAAGTATTTTCACGCGAGAAACAGCCAAGGTGTTTCAGAAGTGTTCAAATGCAAGGCGCTGAGATTGAGGGAGAGGGAGCGTGCTGAAGTACGTGACCGAGCACTCATATCGAAAGCAACGCGGCAGTTGGGCACTTATGAGACACCGTCATCAATGTATTTATTAAATTATTTAAAAATAGCCCTCCATTTCCCGAAAAACACTACTTTTGTCAGATAAAGCATGTCAAAATTACAGGTTTATTAATTGGTGAAATATGCAGTATTCAGAAATTCAGTCTGTTAAGCAACGCTATGGAATTATAGGTAACTCCGAATTACTGAACCGGGCAATCGATATTGCAGTCCAGGTTGCGGCGACCGATTTATCAGTCCTGATTACCGGTGAAAGTGGGGTCGGAAAAGAGAACTTTCCTCAAATTATCCATCAGTACAGCCACAGAAAACACGGTCCCTATATTCCGGTAAACTGTGGCGCCATACCCGAAGGTACGATTGATTCTGAATTGTTCGGACATGAAAAGGGTTCGTTTACCGGAGCTACGGCCGATCGAAAAGGCTATTTTGAAGTGGCCGATGGTGGCACCATTTTTCTGGATGAGGTGGGGGAGTTGCCCTTATCTACGCAAGTCAGGTTGCTGAGAGTGCTCGAAGCCGGTGAATTCATCAAGGTCGGTTCTTCCAAAATACAGAAAACTAATGTCAGGGTAGTGGCGGCTACCAACCGCGAAATGAAACAAGCCATCCGGGATGGGAAATTCAGGGAGGATTTGTACTACCGGTTGAATACAGTACCCATTTACGTACCGCCGCTTCGCGAGCGAAAAGAAGATATTGTCTTGCTGTTTCGTAAATTCGCATCCGATTTTGCTGATAAATACCGGATGCCGCCCATCAAACTTTCTGATGAAGCTAAAATCATGTTAACCAATTATTATTGGAACGGAAACATCAGACAGCTTAAAAATATAACAGAGCAGATTTCAGTCATTGAACAACACCGGGACATTTCAGCAGATATACTGAGGAATTACCTTCCGAATGAAGATGTGGAACGGTTGCCGGCCTTGTTTGCCGGTCATAGGCCGCTCGATCAGAAAACTTTCAATAGTGAGCGGGAAATCCTGTATCAGGTGCTTTTTGATATGAAGAAAGACATGAATGAGCTGAAAAAACTGGTTCATGACATCATGAATGGTCAGGCTGCACCGGTTCAGCACTACGATGTTGATTTTGGAACGCATATTCCGGAAAAACAGGATGTTATGCTGACAAACCACGAACGGGAAATCATAACCGATAAGAAGTATATGAAAGGCAGTGCGTTTCATGCCGACCCGGATGATGTGAATTATATGGAAGCAGAAGTTTTTCAGGATGTTGAGCCCGTTCACGAACCGGTCAGTCTGGAAGAAATGGAAAAACAGATGATCCGTAAAACACTCGAAAAACATAAGGGAAGGCGTAAAGCTGCTGCTGTAGAATTGAAAATATCGGAACGTACCCTCTATCGTAAAATCAAAGAATATGGGTTGGATTAAAAATTTAAAAGCCAGAAACTTGTTGAAGATTATGGTTTGGGTGAAAGTCGTGAAATGGGCGGTTATGTTGCTCGTCGTTACGTTTTTTAATTCCTGTCTTATTTCCTATACATTCAATGGAGCGTCGATAGATTATGCCAAAACACGGTCGATTTCGATTGCCGATTTTAATAATGTGGCTGAATTGGTTCACCCGCCTCTTGCGCAGGAATTCTCGGAAAAGTTAAGGGACAAATTTGCTAAACAGACCCGGCTGCAATTGCTGAAAAACAATGGCGACATGCACCTGGAAGGTGAGGTTGTAGGTTATGTGCTAACTCCGATGGCAATTGGACAGGACTCGTATTCTGCCGAAACCAAGCTTACCGTGACCATCAATGTGCGGTTCACAAACAATGCCAATGCAGAAGATGATTTTGAAAAAAAATATACGGCTTTCCAGACTTTTGATAGCAACAGGATGTTGACGGATGTACAGGATGAGTTA
>JACDJB010001767.1_pt1 | contig 16886 bp, 13 predicted proteins | sample 7454121 | NCBI WGS metagenome assembly JACDJB01 (sample SAMN14253290, study PRJNA609438) | sludge metagenome | isolation source: sludge after 25d culture with pyrite | collected 2018-12-20 | reverse complement strand
GTCGGCATCCAGAAGCAAACCGGCTTGCCGGCTTTGACCGTAGTGATGACCAAGCTGCACGCTGGCGGCAAGTTTGGCGATGGCGGTTATAAAGTCTCCGGCGGTCTGCACGGCGTGGGCGTGAGCGCAGTCAATGGTCTGAGCACGTGGATGGAGACGACGGTCAAGCGTGACGGCCATATCTATCGCCAACGTTTCGAGCAGGGCAAACCGGTCACGGGGGTGGAGCCTGTCGGCGCCACCTCGGCAAATGACACCGGCACGATACAACGCTTTCTCTACGACGCCACCATTTTCGATGAGGATGTCGAGTATCGTTTCGACACCCTGGTGCAGCGATTGCGCGAGATGGCCTTCCTGAACCGTGGGCTGCGGATCACGATTTGCGACGAGCGCGAGGCTGACCCGAAGGAGATGACCTTCTACTTCGAAGGCGGGGTGGCGTCTTTCGTTCGTTACCTGACCAAGAATCGGGCGCCGCTGCACGCGCCGGTGTATGTGCAGCGCGTCTACGACTCGACCAGCATCGAGGCGGCGATCCAGTACACTGATGGGTACACCGAGTCAGTCTTTTCGTTTGCCAATACAATTAATACCCCAGACGGCGGCACGCATCTGACCGGGCTGCGTGGGGCGGTGACGCGCTGCATCAACGATTATGCCCGCAAGCAGGGCATTCTGAAGGAAAAGGACGCCAATTTCAGCGGCGACGACACTCGTGAGGGCCTGACCGGCATTGTTAGCGTCAAGCTGGTCGATCCTCAGTTCGAAAGCCAGACAAAGGTCAAGCTGCTGAACAATGAGGTGCGCAACCTGGTTGAGTCGGCGGTGGTGGAGGCGTTTGGCGAGTGGTTGGAGACGAACCCGCGCGACGCCAAGAAGATCATCGAAAAGTGCAACACGAGCGCCCGCGCTCGCGCTGCCGCCCGGCAGGCGCGCGATCTTGTATTCCGCAAGAGCGCGTTGGAGAGCATGACACTCCCTGGCAAGCTTGCTGATTGCACAGAGCGCGACGCGGCCAAGGCCGAGCTCTACATCGTCGAGGGCGATAGCGCTGGTGGTTCGGCCAAGCAGGGTCGTGACCGGCGTTTCCAGGCCATCCTACCCCTGCGCGGCAAGATTCTAAACGTCGAGAAGGCCCGGTTGGACAAGGCGCTGGGTAATCGCGAAATCCAGGCGCTGATCACCGCCTTAGGCACCGGCATTGGCGATCAGTTCAATCTGGACAATCTGCGTTACCATCGCGTCCTCCTGATGACCGATGCCGATGTGGATGGATCGCACATCCGCACGCTTTTGCTCACGTTCTTCTTTCGATACATGGAACCGCTGATTTCCAGCGGTCATCTTTATATCGCGCAACCTCCGCTTTATCTGGTGTCTGCCGGCAAGGACAAATACTACGCCTACTCGGACACCGAAAAGGATGCCCTGCTCTCCCGGCTGGGCGACAGGAAAGCAGGCGTCCAGCGCTACAAGGGTCTGGGCGAGATGAACCCGGAGCAGCTTTGGGAGACTACTATGAACCCTGAGAAACGCACGGTGCTCAAAGTGTCCATCGAAGACGCCGCCGCTACGGACCGCACCTTCGATATGCTCATGGGGGACGAGGTAGCCCCGCGCCGCCGGTTCATCACCACCCATGCGGCGGAGGTGAGGAATTTGGATGTGTAGCGTGGAACTTCAACCCTTCCACCCAAGCGCCAATGGCCAACTACTGAGTAACAGTAGTTCTCAGATCCTGGCTCAGGCGCTTTGCGATATCCTCGCCTTGCTGGATGCAGTCGGGAATGCCTACCCCGCGATAGGCGCTGCCGGTGAGATACAAACCCGGCGGGCATGCAGCCTCCAGTTTGGCGACATCGTCGAGATGCCCGACATCGTATTGCGCTGAAGCATCTGGCCAGCGGTAGACACGGCTGAAAAGAGGTTGGGCCTGAATGCCCATGATGACTCGTAATTCCTCACTTACTAGGGCCAGCAGAGGCTCATCGGGCAGGGCGAAGACATCAGGATGGTTTGAACCGCCGAAGAAGACCCGCAGCAAGGCATGATCCTCTGGAGCACGGCCTGCCCACTTGTTTGAAGTCAGGGTGATGGCGTTGATCCGGCGTCCGGCGCTGCGAGGGATGACGAGGCCAAAACCTTTGAGCGGATGGGGGATGTCTGCCAGGCGATAGGCCAATGAGACTGTGCCCGTGCTGACGTAGCGAATGCGGCGGAGGTCTGCCGCGAGGTTAGGCTGCAAGTCAGCCAACAGGCTGGCGGAGACAAAGGCAGGCGTCGCCAGAACTACCTGGTCGGCGTCGATCATCGCACCCGTGCCCAATTCGACACAGTAGCCGCCGCTTTGTCCGGCGGTGATGCGACGGGCGGGCGAGTTCAGGCGCACCTCGCCGGAGAAAGCAGCTGCCAATGTCTGGCTCAGATCGGCGATCCCGTGGCGTAGCGACATGAACAAGGTGCGCTGGGGTCTGTCACCAGCAGGCACAGCTTTGCCATTGGTCGAGGCGGACTGGGCTTTTGTGCGGGCAGCGATCATGCCGCGAATAAGGCTGCCGTGCTCCTTCTCGATAGTACGGAAGCGTGGAAAGGTTGCCAGGATGCTCTGGTTTTCGGCCTCGGCGTTGTAGATGCCCGCCATCAGCGGCTCGGCCAGCCGGTCGAGGGCCTCGCTGCCTAACCGGCGGCGGACAAAATCGGCCAACGTCTCATCCTCATCATCACGGCGGGCGGGCAGGATTATATCCAGCCCCATACGTACTTTGCCCAGCAGCGAAAAGAGCGGGCTAAGAGCGAAAGGCGTCAAGCGTGTTGGTACGATCAGCATGACGCCATCAGGCATAGGCAGCAGTTTCTGGCCGTGGTATATGAAGACTCCCTTGTTGGCCTCATTGGTGGGCAGGAGCTGTTCCTCCAGCCCCAACTCAATCGCCAGCTTCAAACCTGCCGGCTTCTGGGTAATGAAGCTGTCAGGACCCGCTTCGACAGTGAAACCGTCTAATTGCTCGGTGAGGAGTTTGCCACCCAGCCGCGGCCCGGCCTCAACTAAGGTGATTCGCACCGGTATAGTCTGTGCGGCGGCGTGCTTCTGTAGATAGTAGGCTGTGCTGAGGCCGGCAATGCCGCCGCCGATGATGAGGATGTGAGGAGCGGTCATGGATTTCGAGATTGGGGATCGGAGATCAGGACGAAGCGCGCAGGGCGGCGAAGGCACGAGCAGCAGCAGTCAGGGTGATATCAATCTCCTCGTCGCCGTGGGCCGTGGAGAGAAAGCCTGCTTCGAACTGGGAGGGCGCAAGATAGATGCCATTTTCCAGCATGGTGCGATGAAAGGCGGCGTAGCGCTGCGTATCCGAGCGGCGGGCTGACTCCCAATCCGTGACCGGGCCGGGATGGAAGAAGAACCCGAACATCGTGCCGGCGTGATCTGCCTGCAGCGAGATGCCCTCCTGTCTGGCTGCGGCAACAAGCCCGGCGAGCAGCCTTTCGCCTTGCGCTTCCATCCTCGCCCAGACGACAGGTTGTTGCAGGGCTTTGAGCGTGGCGATGCCTGCGGTCATAGCCAATGGGTTGCCTGACAATGTGCCCGCCTGATACATCGGCCCGCTCGGCGCCACCATCTCCATGATCTGCCGGCGTCCGCCGTATGCCCCTACAGGCAGACCGCCGCCGATCACCTTGCCCAACGTCGTGAGATCAGGCTGAATGCCATACAATGTCTGAGCGCCGCCAGGATGCACGCGGAAACCCGTCATCACCTCATCGAAGATGAGCAGAGCGCCGGCCGCAGTGGTGATCTGGCGCAGTCCGTGCAGGAAGCCCTCGACCGGTGGGATCAGGCCCATGTTGCCAGCCACCGGTTCGACGATGACAGCGGCGATCTGGTCGGGATAGCGCGCGAACAGGCGCTGCACAGCCATCAAGTCGTTATAGCCGGCTGTCAGCGTATCCCCGACCGCTGCTGGGGTGACGCCGGGCGAGTCAGGAAGACCCAGGGTTGCTACACCCGATCCGGCCTGCACCAGAAGCATATCGGCGTGGCCGTGGTAGTTTCCGCTGAACTTCACGATCTTGCTGCGGCCAGTGAAGGCTCGGGCCAAGCGCAACGCGCTCATAGTTGCTTCGGTGCCCGAGTTGACGAAGCGCATCATTTCGATGCCGGGCATGAAGCTCTGGATCATGCGGGCCAACTCGATCTCCGCCGGATTGGGCGCGCCGTAGCTCGTTCCACGTGTTATCGCTTCACTCAACGCTGCCGTTACACGCGGGTGGGCGTGGCCGAGAATCAGCGGCCCCCATGAGAGCACATAGTCCAAAAAGCGATGGCCGTCTACGTCAAACAGATAGGCGCCCTCGCCTCGCTCAATGACGAGCGGCTGTCCTCCGACGCTGCGAAAGGCGCGTACAGGCGAATTGACGCCGCCAGGGAAGATCTCGCAGGCTTGCTGAAAGAGGGTGATGGAATTGGGGATTTCAAGCATCGTCAACCGTCGCTTGTGGTAGCCACGCCGCAGTCTCTCGCTTGACGAGATCGACGAGCGCAGCAATGAACAAAGGGTCGTCGTTTAGGGATGGTGGGCGTTCCAGCCGCATGCCCAGTTCGTCAGCAACGACCTGGGCTTGGATGTCGATATCGTAGAGAATCTCTACGTGGTCGGACACGAAGCCCACAGGCAGACTGATGACATTGCGGACACCCTGCAGAGCAAGAGCGCGTAGATGCTCTGGCAGTTGTGGGCCAAGCCAGGGTTCCGGGCTGCGCCCGGCCGACTGGTAGCTCCATGACCAGCGGTCACGAGCAAGGCTGGCGGCGTCTGCCACCAACTGTGCCGTTTCCATCAACTGGCTGGCATACGGATCGCCCGTCCTGACGATGCGCACTGGCAAGCTGTGGGCGCTAAAGACAACATGCACCCGCTCGCGCTCGGCAGGCGGCCACCGATTCAGGCCCTCGCTCACGCGGGCGGCGAAAGTCTGGATGAGGCCAGGCGCATCGTGATAGCTGGCGATGTGGCGGAATTCGATCTGCCCATGATACATCGCCAGGCCATCGGCGATCTTGGCCTGGTACTTGGCAATGCTGAGCTTGGAAAAATGCGGCGCCAATGCCAGGCTGACGGCGTGGGTGACGCCGTCTTCGACCATTCGCCCAACCACATCTTCCAGCCAGGGCGACCAATGGCGCATACCCAGGTAACATCGGAACAAAGCCGGATCGAGTTGCGCGGCAATGGCGCCGGTTTGGCGCTGACTGATTGCCAGCAGTGGTGAGCGACCGCCGATCTGTGTGTAGTTGTGGGTGATCTCGTCCACGATAGCCTTGGGCGTGGGCCGGCCTTCGCGGATGTCGGCCAGATAACCGGGCAGTTCTTCCGGCGAATCCGGCCCACCGTAGGCCATGATCAGTACGCCGATTGGATAGTGAGGTGTTTTCATGGTCATCGTAGAGTCAGGTCTCTCTAGCTGGCCGATGTCTTTTCGTGGACGTATTCGATCAGTCGGTGCACATTGTCAACGGGCGTCTCTGGAAGTAAGCCGTGGCCTAGGTTGAAGATGTGGCCGGGGCGGCCGCCAGCCTGGGCAAGGACGGCGTCGATGTGCTGGCGCAGTTCGCGCCAGGGCGCCAGGAGGACAACAGGGTCGAGGTTTCCCTGGATAGGGCATTGGTAGTTGAACTGCTGCCAGCACCAATTCAGCGGCATGCGCCAGTCCACCCCGATCACATCGCCGCCGCAGGCCGCCACATCCGCAAGATAGGCGCTCGTACCAGCACTGAAGTTGATTATCGGGACGCCTGCCCCCTGCAACTGCTCGAACAGCCGCCGATTGTAGGGCTGTACAAAGCGCAGGTAGTCTTCCTGGCTGAGGGCTGCGCCCACCCATGAGTCAAAGACTTGGAGCGCCGAGGCTCCTGCCTCGACCTGCTTGAGTAGATAATCGACCTGCACCGTCACCAGTTTCGTCATCAGCCGTTTCCAGGCTGCAGGTTCGCCATACATCAGCGACTTGGCGCGGGCGTAGTTCCGCGAGCCGCCGCCTTCGATAGCATAACTGGCGAGGGTGAAGGGGGCGCCGGCAAAACCGATGAGGGGAATGCCGCGTGGAGTCAGTTCAGCTGTCGCCAGTCGAATCGCTTGAAGGGTGGCCGCGAGCATCGTCTCATCGGCGGGCGGCGCCGCCAGCAGGTCGATATCGCGCCCGTTGCTCACCCGGTTCTCGATCACCGGACCTTCCCCTTTCACAAAGTCCAGGCGCAGACCCATGCCGATGAGTGGCGGCAAGATGTCAGCAAAGATGATGGCCGCATCAAGCGGAAAGGCATTGATGGGTTGGAGGGTAACTTCGGCAGCGAGTTCTGGTGTGCCGATTACCTCCAGCATGCTGTGGCGGCTGCGGACAGCTCGATATTCAGGCATGTAGCGGCCAGCCTGGCGCATCAGCCATATAGGTGTGTAAGGTTGAGCTTTCTCTGGCTTTGTGGGTTTGCGCCTGCACGCAGCCAGAAATGGCGAGGAAGCGAGCACCTGCGAAGGATGGGGAGAGATCATCACGCTACAACCTCGTTTTGCCAGACAGCCCTACCGACGAAGAAAGGGCCAAGGCGTTCCAGATGCAAAGACGTCTGTTTGGTCTTGCGCATACGCTGAACGATGGTGGACAGGGGATACAGTTCGGGGCCGAGCAGGCCGACGACAAAGTCGTTGTCTTTTTTGTCCAGACCGTAGCACGCCAGACGGATGTCGTGCCCCAACCCGGCGCGACCATAGGCGCGCCCGATGCCGCCATGTTCCATCAGGATGATGCGTTGTTCCTGCGCTGAAAGCTGCTCGAAGGAGCCGGCGCGACGTAGTGGATACCAGATCGCCCATGACAGGCCAGAGTCGCAGACGCGCTGGCGGGGTCGGGTGATCAGCGTCGCTTCCAGGTCTTCTTCGTGACCTAAAGCATAGGTTCGACCCAGCATGGTGTATTCAGGCTTTAGGGTCAGATGGGCGAATGGCGGCTGCTTGAGAAAGGGGCGCAACCGCATGAGGAGGAAGTCTGGCTGCTCGGCGTAGGTCAGCAGGCCAACTCCACACGGGTCGTTGATGTCTTCGTACAACACGCCGGGATGATCGGCAGTAGCCAGAGCCTCGACCAGCGACGCCGTATCCAGGCAGTCGCCAAAAGCCAGGAACTGCATGAACAATCGCCGGTCCAGGCTGATTTCAGCGCCGTCGGCTCGCCGCCCCTTTTCGGTAATATCAATTGTATCGAGATGATTGTCGGTCACAAGCAGCTCCTTCGAGACTTCGGGCAAGTTGGCTCGCCCCATGCAGAGGTTAGAGGCGCCACAAATTACCCCAGCCAGGCAGCAGCGTCTTTGGCGTGATAGGTGATAATCAGGTCGGCGCCAGCGCGCTTGATGCCGGTCAGGGTTTCTAACACGGCGCGGGGCTCATCAATCCACCCATGCGTGGCCGCGGCTTTGAGCATGGCATATTCGCCGCTCACGTTGTACGCGGCCAGCGGCGTCTGTGGGAACGCCGCACGCAGCCGGGCGATGACGTCGAGATAGGCCAGGGCAGGTTTGACCATGATCAGATCAGCACCCTCGGCAAGGTCGAGTTCGGCCTCGCGCATCGCCTCGCGCAAGTTGGCCGGGTCCATCTGGTGAGTGCGGCGGTCGCCGAATTTGGGCGCGCCTTCAGCAGCCTCGCGAAAGGGGCCATAGAAAGCGGATGCGTACTTGACGGCATAGGACAGGATGGGGAGGTGGCTGAAGCCATATTCGTCTAAGCCGCGGCGAATGGCCGCCACCATGCCATCCATCATGCCGCTGGGTGCAACGATATCGACCCCTGCCTGGGCATGCGAGACCGCCACCTGCGCCAGCACCGTCAGCGTCTCGTCGTTGAGCACCTCGCCCTCGGGTGAAAGCAGGCCGCAATGTCCGTGGTCGGTGTACTCGCACAGACAGACATCGGTCATGACGACCAGATCGGGTTGGGCGTCTTTCAGCGCCCGGACTGCCTGTTGCACGATGCCGTCGGCGGCAAAGTTCTCGCGGCCCACAGAATCTTTGGCGGCGGGAATGCCAAAGAGGAGGACGGCAGGGATGCCCAGGTCGGTGATCATGCCGGCCTCGGCCGCGAGTTGATCGACTGAGAGCCGATATTGGCCGGGCATCGAACCGATGGGCTGGCGTATGTTGCGCCCATGCTGCACGAACAGAGGATAGACAAAATCGGCAGGGCTTAACGCAGTCTCGGCGAGCATGCGGCGCAGGCCAGGGGTGCGGCGCAGACGACGTTGGCGGGCAATGGGAAAAGCGGCGGTCATGGCAGAGGGGGCAATTGGAGGCTAGTCGTTGGGAACAGGGGCAGCGGGGCTGGCACAATGAGAAGCAAGGGCGTCTACCACACCTTCGATGGTGTAAGCAGGCGGCGTAACGGCTACGGACAAGCCAGCCCCGCGGGCTGCATCAGCGGTAATCGGGCCGATGGCCGTGATGATAGCTTGGTCGAGATGCCCGATGATGGCCGGATGCGGCCTGATTAGAATCAGGAAATTGCGCACACTGGAAGGGCTGGTGAAGATGATGGCGTCGAAACCACGCGCCAGTTCGGCAAAAGCCTCAGGCGGGGGCGAGGCCGTCACCGTATCGTAGAGGGCGATTTCGTCGACCTCTACGCCCTGGGCCTGTAAGAGCTGGACGATTTCCGGGCGACCGACCCTGGCTCGCGGCAGCAACACCCGTTTTCCATCCACTCCGTGCTTCTTATCTGGCGAGAGGCCGCGCAACCCAAGCGCCAACGCCTCGCCGGTGAACTCCGATGGCACGAATGCGGGCGTGATGCCCCGGCTGACCAGAGCCTCAGATGTGGCCGACCCGACGGCCGCTATAGGTGGAAGGAGTTTTAGGTCAAGCGGTCTGAAGCGACCGAAAAAGAACTGTACGGCGTTGACGCTGGTGAAAATCAGCCAGTCGTAGCGGTCGAGTTGGCTATGGATAGCATCGAACGCAGGCGCAGGCAGAGGACTGAACTCGATCACCGGGAAGAGAAGCGATTGTGCGCCCAGCGTTGCCAGCCTTTCGGCCAGGGCGGACGCCTGATCAGGACTGCGGGTCACAACCACGCGCAGCCCTGCCAGCGGTTCAGACATGAGCCAACACCTCAGCCGCTCCCTGGGCCAGCGCCAGCACGACTGCATCGGCGGCCAACTGCTGCCAGTCAGCGCCCTGCAGCGACACGCGGATGCAGCGGCTGCCATCGGCTGCAGCGACGAGCGTATCCAGTAGGATCTGACTGTCCTGATAACGCGCAAATGCGGCAACCGGCGTCGAGCAGCCGCCGCCCAGTAGGTGCAGGAATTCGCGTTCGGCAGACACGCAGAGGCGCAGGTCGGCCTCGTCGAGCGCGGCCAGCAGGCGCAGCGTCTCTGCGTCGTCGGCGCGGCATTGAACCGCCAAAGCGCCTTGACCTGGAGCGGGGAGCATCGTTTCTAGCGGCAGCCAATGGCAGGTGGGAGGCTCCAAACCCAAACGCATGACACCGGCGCCGGCCAGTACCACCGCATCATAATCGCCCGCAGGCGAGTCCTGGTTTGCCAGCGCCTTGCGCACGCGCGTGTCGACATTGCCCCGGATTGAGCGCACGATCAGATCGGGGCGACGATTGAGAAGTTGCGCCTGGCGGCGTAGGCTGCTGGTGCCAATGATAGCTCCTGACGGCAAGGTGTCCAGCGTCCAGGCCTTCCGGCTAATCAATACGTCGCGCACTTCTGCCCGGCCTAAGATTGCGCCAAGAGTCAGGCCTGCAGGCTGCTCAACCGGCAGATCTTTGAGCGAATGCACAGCCAGATCGATCTCACCCTGGCGCAGAGCCAGTTCCAATTCCTGCGTGAAGAGGCCTTTGCCGCCGATTTGAGGCAGCGGCTGGTCAAGGGTCTTGTCGCCGCGGGTAATGAAAGGCCGCAGTTCCGTTTCCAGACCAGGCCATGAAGCCAACAACCGCGCACGCAGGAATTCGGTCTGCCACAGCGCTAAAGCGGAAGTGCGCGTGCCGAGAAGCAGCCTCTGGTTCATAAGCTGTCGCCTCGTTCCAGGCCAAAAAGATAGCACGCCGTCGAAAGGCAACTCGCGTTATCCTGGCAGTAGGCTTGCTCCCGGAGGCGCGCAGTCGGTTCATGCAGGAGCTTATTGACAAGAGCGCGCGAGAAATGCTGAAGATGATCGAGCGTTGCTGGATCGACATCGCCGAGGAATTTGAGGGCACGCGCCAGTTCCTGCTCGCGGATGGTTTCGGCTCGTTGGCGCAGGCTGGCAATGATGGGGCGGATAAGTAGTTCCTGCAGGCGTAGATCAAGAGCAGCTAGTTGGCTGGTAATGATAGCTTCAACCTGAGGGACGGCTGCCTGTCGCACAGCGAGTCCGTCGTCCAGTCCCTGCTGAAGATCGTCGATATCCACCAGCATCACACCTGGTAATGAGGCTACGGCCGGCTCGACATTGCGCGGCACAGCAATGTCGATGATCACGAGTGGCAAGCGATTTCGATCAGGCAGCAGCCTTTGCAGGAGCGAACAGCTGAGCAGGGGCTGGTGGGCAGTCGTAGCGATGAAGATAACATCGGCCCAGAGAACACCCTGGTCGAGCTCTTCCCAGCGCCATGCGCGGCAGCCCATCTCTGACGATAATTGCAGAGCTCGCTCGTAGGTGCGGTTGACGATGGCGAATTCAGTCACCCCGCGGTCACGCAATGCCCTCAGCGCCAAGCGGCCCATTTCGCCCAGCCCGACAACGAGAAGACGGCGCTGGCGAAGGTCGCCGGACAGTTTCTGGGCCAGGCTCACCGCCACAGAACTTACGCTGGCAGGCCGGCTGTTGATAGCGGTCGATGCCCGTGCCCGTTTGCCTGCAGCGATCGCTGCTTCGAAGACGGCGGTAAGGGCGGGTCCAGCAAAGTTGTGCTCCCGGCTGCGTCGCAAGGCATCAGCTACCTGGCCCAGGATCTGCGCTTCACCCAGGATTTGCGACTCCAGCCCGCAGGCAACGCGCAGGATGTGCCGATGGGCTTCATCGCCAACATAGAAGTAGCTGTGTTCCGCGAGTTCGGCGGGCGTGAAGCCGTGGGTCTGCGCCACAAGTTCGACGAGGAATGCGTGCGCATCGACGACAGCGCCATCGAGGCGGGCGTAGAACTCCCAGCGATTGCAGGTCGCGAGGACGACCGCCTCGCATACTGAGGCCCAAGCTGCAACATCCGGCCATGTCTGGTGGAAGTGCGCCAGTGAGCATGTCAAACGCTCGCGCACCTCGACCGGCGAGGTGCGATAATTGAGCCCGAGGCACACTGTCTCGATGGATTGCATAGACGCTCAGGCGAGGGCGATGGGGTCCCGGATCGTCTGTAGTTGGCGGGGCGTATACAGGCAGAATGGTTCTTCGGCCAGATAATCGCCAACTACGCCGTAAGCGCGAGCGCGGCAGCCGCTGCATACATTACGAAAGTCACAAATCCCGCACTTGCCGCCCTCGCCGTCATCTGGAAACCCACGCAAATCGGCGAATACGGACGACCCTTCCCAAATCTCGCGGAACGATTGGCGACGGATGTCGCCGGCGGCTATGGGCAGATAGCCACACGGGAACACCTCCCCGCGGTGGCTGATGAAACAGACGCCGGTGCCTGCCAGACAGCCTTTGGTCATGGCATTCATGCTGTGGTGGGCCACATCTGATCCAGTCTCAGCGACATGCCCATTGCCGAGGCGCCCACCTGGATGCCCGCCGCCGGCCTGCTGCTGCCGGGAAAGGCTCGCCGGGCGCTGTCGGAAGATGCCCTGCCGTCGCTCCTCTGCCTGGCGTTGGTGAAAGACTCGAAAATAGTGCGGCGCGCAGGTGGCTTTGAGTTCGATCTCCCCCTCCATTTCCCGGTCATACATCCAGTTCAATACCCTCTCATACTCGATCGGGTCGATCATCTGATCGTCGGCGATTTCGACGCCACAGCCGACCGGCACCAGCAGGAACAGGTGAAGGGCCGCAGCAGCCATCCGTCGCGCCAGGTCATAGGTTTCGTCCATTTGGTGGACATTGTGCTTGGCCACCGTGGTGTTGATTTGATAAGGGATGCCAGCCTCGGCCAGATAGTGCATCCCCGCCAGCGATTGCTCGAAGGCGCCCCGGCCCCGGAAGAAGTCATGCGTGGCAGCGTCAGCCCCATCGAAGCTGATACTGGCGCGGCGAATACCCGACTCTTTGATCTTGCGGGCAACCGTGGCATCGATCAGGGTGCCGTTGGTGGCCAGGGCGACTATCAGGCCGGCGGCGGCGGCATGGCGGGCGACGTCAAAGATATCGGGCCGGAAGAGCGGCTCGCCGCCGGAGAGGATGAAGATCGGCCTGGCAAAGGCGGCGATCTGGTCGATCAGAGCAAAGGCCTCGGCGGTGCTCAGGTCTTGCGGCAGGAGCTGATCGGCGACGGTGACGCGCCGGCAATGGATGCATTTGAGGTTGCAGCCGGCGGTGGTTTCCCAGAAGATGAGACGAGGCGGCGGATAGGGCATGGACTGGGCTCGCGAACAGGGTGGAAGAAGGCAACGAGCGCAAGTATGCCACATCCGGCAAGCGCCTGGCTATGATATGGATCAGCTTTCGGTAATCTCTAATAATTTTCTATAGATTTGTTAAGCCGCGATTCAACCCTTTTAGCAGAGCGTGCGCATGATCTCGGTCAAGGGGTTACGGGACCAAATCACGGTCGTTCTCAGGTCGGATAGTGATGATGACGGCGCCCTTCCTGAGTCCTGACTCGGCATAGCGATGGGCTTCGGCCGCCTGAGCCAACGGATACAGCGATCGATAACCGACGACAACTATGAGTTGCGCCTTACATCCAGAATCTCTGAAGCCACGCAATCGTGCTGTCGAGGTTATATGCTTTCCCGCATGCCACCAGATCGTCGCGCTTCTCCCACTGATCCAATCCAATGGGGTTGTTCGGCGGGAAGATCGGTTGGACCCGATGAAAACGATCGCGCAGGATTTGCAAGCATTCATAGCTGGCTACACCGGCAACACCGTCGATCATGATGTTGACGAGTGGCACAGTCCACTGCGCGATACCCCAGTTCAGCCTTGATCCGGAAACATAGGTCGACACGGCGCCAGTGCCAAAAGAAAGCAGCACAAGCTCATCGATACGCGGCCGTTCGTCAATCTCGGAACGCAAGTCCTGCGTTTGTGCAAGCGCGGCCATGCACGGATTGTTGGCGACAACAGCGCCGTCAATGAACCCATCGACTGATGGGAAATAGGTCGGCGCTGCGCTCGTATACATGGCCACATCCACAGCATTGGCGCTGGCGTCGCTGTCGACACCAGCATAGTTGTGGAAAAACTTTGGCTTCCATGTACGTTTGCTGGGATCGGGGTCTTGGTTGTCGAGGTCGAAGGTGGCAATCAGCACCTTCTTGTCCAGATCACCCAGTGTGGTAGTGGCGCCGAAGTATTCAGTCAGCAGGCGGCGCAAGCCGCGATTGCTGTACTGAGCGCCAGTCAGTCGACCGATGTCGCGTACGTTGTCGAGCCATGAATCATTGAAAATAACCGGTCCGTTATCATAGTACAGTTGACTCAAGTCCGCCGCGCTCACGCCGCTCGCGAGCCCCAGCGCGATGATGCCGCCGGTCGAGTTGCCGGCCAGCAAATGAGCTCTGTCGAACCAGCCCGGCACGGCCACATCGAGTCGCTCGAGCAAAGTCGTTGTGAGCAGGCCACGGATGCCGCCGCCATCAAATGACAGAATGCGATAGTTTGCCATCGTCAATGCCTCCGTCGAGCAACACGATCTTTCAAGAAAGCTGATACGGACATTCTATCATTCTGGAGGTGGAGCTATCCAAAAACACTTCATTTGCTGATCGGCCGAGATCGATGATCCGGCGGCTGGGTGTATTGTGGAGGGCGCTATCTTAAGAAAAAATCACGCTGTCAAAGACGATTCCAGGACCTGAGGGGGCGCGCCGCGAGTCGTATCTTGCGGAACCAGAATGATCACGACAGATCCCTGTTTTTGGCCCGATTCGGCATAGCGGTGGGCTTCGTCTGCTTGATCTATGGCAAAGCAGCGGTCGACAATCGATTTGTACTTGCCAGCTTCGATTAAACTACTCACGAAGTCCAGGTCTTCCGCCTTCTCGCTGGCAAACCCACAGATGACCTTCTTGCTGCCAACCAGTCTCGTCCACAGCATTTGCAGTAGCGCTTTCGACTTGAAGCTTGCCAGCAGATAGATGCCGTTGGGCTTCAGCGAGTTCTTGCAGCGGGCAAACGAACTCATGCCCAGAACGTCGAAGATGAGATCGTAGGTCTCGCCGTTTTGGGTAAAATCGTCTTTGCCGTAGTCGACGACATGGTCTGCTCCCAGAGCCTTCACATACTCGAGGCGTGGCGCGCCGCATACCCCGGTAACTTCTGCGCCCTGGTATTTGGCAAGTTGCACCGCGGCCGATCCGATCCCGCCTGAGGCGCCGTTGATCAGCACCTTATGTCCCTGCTGCAGGTTGCCTTTGCGCAGAAGGGACGTCGCCATGATCGCCCCATAGGGGACAGCCGCGGCCTCAGCATAGGTCATGTTGGCCGGTTTCAGCGCCATTAGCCCGTCGGCGGGCATACACACATACTCGGCATAGCCGCCCATCCTCTGACCGAGATAACCCATCACCTGATCAGCGACCTTGAAGCGCTTGACGGCGCTGCCAACTGCCTCAATTTCGCCCGCAAATTCACTGCCCAGGACGTTGATCTTTGGTTTGCTGATGCCGAAGTGCATGCGCGACGGCAGCAGCAGGAGTATAGGCATATGGAACTCGCGCAACGTGATATTCCTGAAGTTGCGTGCGATCAGGTCCCCGTAGGCCACGGATGTCGCATGCACGCGTATGAGCACCTCGCTGTCCTTGGGAACGGGTTTGGGTCTGTCGGCGAGATGAAGCACTTCGGGCGGACCGAATTCTTTATAGACGACTGCTTGCATGGGTTTCCTCCAAATTCAGACAGTGATGACGACATTGCCTTTCTTATGCCCTTTGTCGACATAGCGATGCGCCTCAGCTATCTCCTCCAGTGGATACGTTCGGTCGATGACGGGGCGCAGCTTTCCGGCATCGACAAGTTCTTTGAGGCGCCACAGGTCGTCAGGCAGGAGTTCAGGCGAAGCGTCAACGGAAAGGAAACGCCCTTCTGGCTTGAGCAGCCCCTTCTTCACCGCGGCCGGGGCCTTGCCGACAGCGTCGAAGAGCAGGTCGTAGCGCGCATCGATTGCCGCCAGATCTTCTCGTGTGTAATCGATGACCCGCCCCGCGCCCAGCGACCGCACCATCTCCAGATTGGCTGTACTGCATACCCCGGTCACTTCGGCTCCAGAAGCACTGGCCAACTGCACGGCATAGGTGCCGACGCTGCCGGAAGCGCCATAGATCAGCACGTGTTGTCCGCTCTGGAGATGGGCGTGCCTGAGAAAGGCTTGTGCTGTCAGTCCGCCAACGGGCACGGCTGCGGCCTCTTCATAGCTCAGAGTGGCTGGTTTGATGGCGACCATCCCGTTTGTCGGCTTGCCGCTCTCAGGCAGGCATCGGTACTGGGCGTAGCCGCCAAACCCGAAGCCGGCGAAGGCGAACACCTGGTCGCCCGGTCTGAAACGCTCAACGGCCGTGCCCACCTCTTCCACCTCGCCGGCCAGCTCCAGGCCCAAGATGCTTCTTTTCGGCCTTGTCACGCCCAGATAGAGGCGTGCGGGCAGCCACTGCCACAGAGGGACAGCGAACGCCCTCGATCGACAATCCCCTGCGCTCACCGTCGTGGCATAGACCCTGACCAGTATTTCGCCTTCCATGGGAATGGGTTTTGCGACTTCTACGATGTGCAGGACTTCAGGCGGGCCGTACCGAGTGTAGACTGCTGCTTTCATGGCTGTTCCCTTGCTGACCGGGCGCCTAGGCGCCGTTCTGCGCCACGCTGATGACGACTTTGCCGGCCACATGCCCGCCAGAGGCGTAGCCAAGCGCCGCCGGAATCTCCTCGAAGGCATAGGTGCGATCGATGATCGGCGTAATGGTACCTGCCTCGATCCACTCCTTCAGTACGGTCAGGTCCCTGCCGTTCGGCGTTGTCACAAGCAGACTTCCCTGCTGGCGCATGAACGGCGACAGCAGAAACGCCTTGATGACGTAGCTCATCCCGCCATGGCCGCTGTTGGGGATGATCAGGCCTTGGGGCGCCAACGCCCGCCTGAGATCAGAGAACGAGCGATTTCCCACATTGTCGAGGATGAGATCGTAGCGCTGCCCGCTGCGAGCGAAATCCTGCTTCGTGTAATCGATGACATGATCGGCGCCGATGGAGCGGACCATGTCAAGGTTGCGGGTGCTGCAGACGCCGGTCACTTCGGCGCCCAACGCCTTTGCGATCTGCACGGCGAAGGTCCCAACGCCGCCGGCGGCGCCGTTGATCAAGACCTTCTGCCCCGGCTGGACTTTCCCTGCGTCGCGCAGGCCCTGAAGGGCGGTGATCGCGGCCGTAGGTATGGCAGCCGCCTGCTCGAAGGTCAGGTTAGCCGGTTTAACGGCGAACTTGTCTGCCGCGACGACGACATACTCGGCAAAGGCATGGCTGGCGGCGGCAAACACCTCCTCGCCGGGTCGAAACTGCGTAACCATCCGACCCACCGCCTCGACGCGTCCGGCCATATCCCAGCCCAGGATGTGATCCCTGGGCCTGGGAAAGCCGACTGCGAAGCGAACGAGCCAGGGACTGCCGCGCATCGAAAAATAGTCGCCGGCGTTGACGGAGGTAGCATACACCCGCACCAACACCGCATCATCTTGGATTGCAGGGG
>JACDJB010001762.1_pt1 | contig 16917 bp, 10 predicted proteins | sample 7454121 | NCBI WGS metagenome assembly JACDJB01 (sample SAMN14253290, study PRJNA609438) | sludge metagenome | isolation source: sludge after 25d culture with pyrite | collected 2018-12-20 | reverse complement strand
GCCGTCGCCGAACTTGGTAAAGAAACCCATGACCGCCTCGGCGGCATGATCGGTACCGATGACCAGTCCATCGACGGCGTTGGCCATTGCGTACTGGGCAACCATGCGCAGACGTGCCTTGATGTTGCCGCGCACGGCATCGCGCTGCTGCGGCGACAGTCCGGCGAGTTGCGGCAAGCGCGTCGCCAGGGCCGTGACCACGGTGCCGATCGGCACCGTGCAGGACTCGTCGGCATCGATGAAGCGCAGCGCGTCGCGTGCGTCGCGCGCATCGTGCTGGCGGCCGCTGGGCAGGCGCACCGCGATCAGGCGATAGCCGTCATCGCCGGTACGCGTGCGCAGCGCCTGCACGGCCAGTTGCGCCAGGCGGCCGGCGACGAGCGAGTCGACGCCGCCGCTCACGCCGAGCACGAACGCGTGGCAACCGCTCCCGCGCAGCGTGTCGCCGAGGAATGTGATGCGCCGGATGACCTCCGCCTGCAGTGCGGCTTCATCGACAAAGGGTGCCACGACATCGAGCGCAGCGGCGATTTCGCGCTGCCGCTGCGAAACCGTGTGATCCTGTTCCATGATGAAGCGGTCCTCCCCGAAATGGTGCACTGGACAGTGTGCTTGGGACGTACCCGGAAGGTGCTGGGGACATACCGGGCGGCCGGGGTACCACAGGCCCCGTGCCGGCCGCCCCGATCACGTCAGGCGCCGCGTCCGGCAAGCACGGCGGCCATCCGCGTCATCGCGGTGCCGACGTTCGCAGCGCCGTTGAACGCACTCAGGCGGACGTGGCGGCGTCCGCAGCGCCCGAAGCCGGCACCCGGCGTACAGACGACCCCGGCCTCGTACAGCAGCAGATCGAAGAATTCCCATGAATCGCGTGCGCTGTCGACCCAGACGTACGGCGAATGCTCGCCGCCACTGAAGGCCAGACCCATCTCGCGCAGGGATCGACGGATGCCATCGGCATTGGCGTGATAGCCGTCGATCAGGGCCTGGACCTGCTGACGTCCGTCGGCGCTGTACACGGCTTCGGCGGCCCGCTGCACCGGATAGGCGACACCATTGGAGCGGGTGGCCTGGCGGCGATGCCACAACTCGCGCAATGGCACCGGGACACCTTCGGGATCGCGGGCCATGCACTTCCGCGGCACGACGGTATACGCGCAGCGCACCCCGGTGAAACCGGCCGTCTTCGAGAAACTGCGAAATTCGATGGCGACTTCGCGCGCGCCGGGAACCTCGTAGATCGATCGCGGCAGACGCTCGTCGCGAATGAACGCCTCGTAGGCGGCATCGAAGAGAATCAGCGCGCCGGTGTCACGCGCGTAATCAACCCACTGCCGCAGTTGTTCATGCGTGATCGTCGCGCCGGTCGGATTGTTCGGAAAGCATAGATAGACGAGATCGACCGGCTCGTCCGGCAACCGGGGCAGATAGCCGTTGGCCGCATCACAATCGAGGTAGACCAGCCCCTGATAGCGGCCGTCCGACGCCGCACCGGTACGTCCGGCCATCACGTTGGTGTCCGCGTAGACCGGATACACCGGATCGGGCAGCGCGATCCGGATGTCGCCGGCAAAAAGCTCCTGGATGCTGCCGATATCGCATTTGGCACCATCGCTGACGAAGATCTCGTCGGCGCCGACCTCGGCGCCGCGCGCCTGGAAATCATGCCGGGCGATCGCCTCGCGCAGGAAATCGTAGCCCTGCACCGGACCGTAGCCGCGAAAATGCTCGTCGCTGGCCATCTCGTCGACCGCCCGGCGAAAGGCTGCGATGCAGGCCGCGGGCAGCGCATGGACGACGTCGCCGATGCCCATGCGGATGATGTCCCGCTCGGGATGCCGGGAACGGAAGGCATCGACGCGTCGGGCAATGTCGGCGAACAGATAATCGGCTTCGAGCTTCTGGTAATGCGCGTTGATCCGGATCATTTCGTGTCGTCTCTGTCGTCCCGTCTCTGTCGTTCCGTCCCGTCTCGTGTCGTGCCGTGCCTGTTCCCTGGTCCGCGGCGCCCGTCAGCGCGGCAGTTGCGTCGTACCCATCAGGTATTCGTCGACGGCACGCGCCGCCTGCCGGCCTTCACGGATCGCCCAGACGACCAGCGACTGGCCATGACGCATGTCCCCGGCGGCGAAGACGCCCGGCATACTGGTCGCGTAGCCGCCCTGTGCGCCGGTGGTCGCGCGCGCATTGCCACGCTCGTCCCGCTCGATGCCGAAACCGTCGAGGACGCTCGCGACCGGCCCGGTGAAGCCCAGCGCCAGCAGCACCAGCCCGGCCGGCCAGGTGCGCTGCGTACCGGCGATCTCGACCGGCCTCCCGTCCCGGATCTCGACTTGCGCCGTCTGCAGGCCGGTGATTCGTCCACCTTCGCCAAGAAACGCGCGGGTGGCGATTGCGAACTCGCGCTCGCAGCCCTCCTCGTGGCTGGAGGAAGTGCGCAGGCGATACGGCCAGTACGGCCAGGTCGCCAGCTTGTCTTCGCGCAGCGGCGGCATCGGCATCAGCTCGAACTGCACGACGCTGGCGGCACCCTGGCGAATGGCCGTGCCGACACAGTCGGAACCGGTATCGCCGCCACCGATCACGATGACGTGGCGTCCATCCGCCCGGATCTGCTGCGCCATCTCCAGGCCGGCGTTGACACGGTTCTGTTGCGGCAGATACTCCATGGCGAAATGAACGCCACCCAGTTCGCGCCCGGGCAGTGGCAGATCGCGTGACTGCTCGGCGCCGCCGCACAGCAGTACGGCATGGTGGTCGCCGCACAATTGCTGCGGCGTCACGGTGCGGACGGCCTGGTTGGTGATCCTGCTGCCGGCCGGCAGCGCGCCGACGAGCGTGCCGGTCACCATCGTCACGCCTTCGGCCAGAAGCTGCTCGACGCGGCGATCGATGTGCGTCTTGTCGAGCTTGAAGTCCGGAATGCCGTAGCGCAGCAGGCCACCGGGGCGGTCGTTTTTCTCGTACACGGTGACGGCGTGGCCGGCGCGCGCCAGCTGCTGGGCGGCGGCGAGTCCGGCCGGACCCGAACCAACGATGGCCACCCGCCGCCCGGTCTGCATCGCCGGCGGCTGCGGCACCACCCAGCCTTCCTGCCAGGCGCGATCGATGATCGCGTGCTCGATCGACTTGATGCCGACCGGCTGGTTGTGCAGATTCAGCGTGCAGGCGGCTTCGCACGGAGCCGGACAGATCCGTCCGGTGAATTCCGGGAAATTGTTGGTCGAGTGCAGTACCTCGATCGCCTTTTTCCAGTCGTCGCGATAGACGAGGTCATTGAAGTCGGGAATGACATTGTTGACCGGGCAGGCGTGATGACAGAACGGCGTGCCGCAGTCCATGCAGCGTGCCCCCTGTCGTCTCGCCTGTTCAGGTTCGAGGCCGTGCACGAATTCCCGATGGTGCTGCACACGTGCGGCGACCGCATCGTGCGCCTCTTCGATACGTTCGAATTCCAGAAAACCGGTGATCTTGCCCATGATCCGCTGCCCTGCCCGTTCAGCCCTGGACCGCGTCGGCGCAGGCCGCCTGTTCGCGCCCGCCGTCGTCCTGGCGGGTGCACAGCGCGCGCCGGTATACGTGCGGAAACACCTTGACGAATCGGGCGCGCGCACTCGGCCAGTGATCGAGAATCCACCGTGCCCGCCGTGAGCCGGTGAACTGGTGATGGCGCTCCAGCAGACGCCGCAACAGGACTTCGTCGGCTTCGCCCGCATGCAGCGGAATGCCGGCGGCCATCTGCGCCGACGGCGAAAGCAGTGGCTCGAGCGCGACCTGGGCCGTATTGCAGCGCGCTGCGAACCCGCTCTCTGCGCGGTGGCTCCCGTCGCTCTCGCCGCTGTCATCGCCGCCATCGTCGCCTTCGCCGCCATCAAACACCCAGGCCACGCCGCCCGTCATGCCGGCGGCAAAATTGCGCCCCGTCGGGCCGAGCACGACCACGGTGCCGCCGGTCATGTACTCGCAGCCATGATCACCGGTGCCTTCGACCACGGCGGTGGCACCGGACAGGCGCACACCGAAGCGCTCGCCGGCCACCCCGCAGAAATACGCCTCGCCCGAAGTCGCGCCGTAGAGCACGGTATTGCCGACGATGATGTTGCGCGTCGCGTCACCGGTGAACTCCGGGTGCGGCCGCACGATGATGCGACCGCCCGACAGCCCCTTGCCGGTGTAATCGTTGGCCTCGCCGGTCAGCGTGAACGTGATGCCCGGCGCGAGAAAGGCGCCGAAACTCTGCCCGGCCGTGCCCTGGAAACGCACCTGGATGCAGTCGTCGGGCAGTCCGTCGGGATGGTGCCGGACGAGTTCGCCCGAGAGCATCGCACCGACGGCGCGGTCAACATTGCGCACCGGTTGCGCGAGCCGGACCGTCTCGCCGCGCTCGAGCGCCGGACGTGCCTGTTCGATCAGCGCAACGTCGAGTGCGTGTTCAAGACTGTGGTTCTGCACTTCGACCTGCCGGCGCGCCACCTCGGCCGGCGCCGGCGACAGGGCGAACACCCGGCTGAAATCCAGCCCCTTCGCCTTCCAGTGCGCGATTCCCTTGCGGGTATCGAGCAGGTCGGCGCGACCGATCAGATCATCGAACCGGCGGATGCCGAGTTGCGCCATGAGACGGCGCGCCTCCTCGGCGACGAAGAAGAAGAAGTTCACCACGTGCTCGGGCTTGCCGGAAAAATTGCGGCGCAATACCGGATCCTGCGTGGCAATTCCGGTCGGGCAGGTGTTCAGATGGCACTTGTGCATCATGATGCAGCCCGAGACGACCAGCGGCGCGGTGGCGAAGCCGAATTCGTCGGCACCCAGCAGCGCGGCGATCACGACGTCGCGCCCGGTCTTCATCTGTCCGTCGGCCTGCACGCGCACGCGCCCGCGCAGGCGGTTGAGCACGAGGGTCTGCTGCGTCTCGGCCAGACCCAGCTCCCACGGTGCACCGGCATGCTTGATCGACGACCAGGGCGCGGCACCGGTGCCGCCGTCGTGGCCGGCGATGACGATGTGATCGGCGCGGGCCTTGGCAACACCGGCGGCGATCGTGCCGACGCCGACTTCCGAGACCAGCTTGACCGAGATGCCCGCGCGCGGGTTGACGTTCTTCAGGTCGTGGATGAGCTGCGCCAGATCCTCGATCGAATAAATGTCGTGGTGCGGCGGCGGCGAGATCAACCCGACGCCAGGCACGGCGTGGCGCAGCCGGCCGATGTAGGCCGAGACCTTGCTGCCGGGCAACTGGCCGCCTTCGCCGGGCTTGGCGCCCTGCGCCATCTTGATCTGGATCTGGTCGGCGGAAACGAGGTAGGCGGTAGTGACGCCGAAGCGTGCCGATGCGACCTGCTTGATCCTCGAGCGCAGGCTGTCGCCCTCGCACAGCGCGTAGTCGACTTCGACGACGTCGCCGATGACCTCGGTCAGGCGGGTACCGGCACGGATGGTCTCGCCGCGCAACTCGCCACGGTAGCGTGCCGGATCCTCGCCACCTTCGCCCGTATTGCTCTTGCCGCCGATGCGGTTCATGGCGATGGCAAGGCTGGTGTGCGCCTCGGTCGAGATCGAGCCGAGTGACATCGCGCCGGTGGCGAAGCGCTTGACGATCTCCGCTGCCGGCTCGACTTCGTCGAGCGCAATTGCCTGGTCCGGATCGAAGCGCAGTTCGAACAGGCCGCGCAGCGTCATCAGGCGCCCGGACTGGTCGTTGATGATGCGCGCATATTCCTCATAGGTCTCGTAGCGGTTCGCGCGCGTGCCGTGCTGCAGCGTGGCAATCGCTTCGGGCGTCCACATGTGCTCCTCGCCGCGCACGCGCCAGGCGTACTCGCCGCCGTCGGCCAGTGCGTCGGCAAGCAGCGGATCGGTGCCGAAGGCCGCACGGTGATCGCGCAGCGCTTCTTCGGCGATGTCGAAGATGTCGATGCCGCCGACGCGGCTCGGCGTGCCGGCGAAATACCGTTCGATCAGCGACGCATCGAGACCGATCGCCTCGAAGATCTGCGCACCACAATACGACATGTAGGTGCTGATCCCCATCTTGGACATGATTTTCGACAGACCCTTGCCGACCGCCTTGCGAAACCGGGCGATCGCCTCCGGTGCGTCGATGCCGAGCTGCGGCGCGAGCGCGGTGAGCGTGTGCAGCGCCAGCCACGGATGCACCGCTTCGGCACCGTAGCCGGCCAGGACGGCAAAGTGGTGCACTTCGCGTGCGCTGCCGGTTTCCACCACCAGTCCGGCGGCGGTGCGCAGACCGATGCGCACCAGATGCTGGTGGATTGCCGACAGGGCGAGCAGCGCCGGAATCGCGACGTGCCCGGCATCCATGTTGCGATCGCTCAGGATCAGGATGTTGCAGCCCGAGCGGATGCTTTCCTCGGCCTCCGAGCGCAGGCTGGCGATGCGCGCCTCGATGCCTTCCCGGCCCCACTGCACCGGCCAGGTGATGTCGATGGTGCACGGGCGGAACTTGTCGCCGCTGCGCCGGCCGATGTCGCGCAGCCGTGCCATGTCGTCGAAATCCAGCACCGGCTGCGTGACCTCGAGCCGCATCGGCGGATTGACGGCATTGATGTCCAGCAGATTCGGTCGCGGTCCGATGAACGAGACCAGCGACATCACGACCGCTTCGCGGATCGGATCGATCGGCGGATTCGTCACCTGTGCAAAGAGCTGGCGGAAATAGTGATACAGCGGCTTGCTGCGCTCCGAGAGCACCGCCAGCGGCGTGTCGTCGCCCATCGAGCCGATCGCCTCCTCGCCGTTGAGTGCCATCGGCTCGAGCACGAACTTCAGATCTTCCTGCGTGTAGCCGAAAGCCTGCTGGCTGTCTAGCAGGGACACGCGCGGCGTGTCGAGCAGAGACACGCACAGCGAGGTGGATCCGGGAGCCGTTCCGGGCCCGGGCGCACGGACGGGCTCGGCGGCGGGATCGACGTCGTCCAGGCAGATGCGCACATTGTCGATCCACTGCCGCCAGGGCCGGGCGGCGGCGAAGTGCGCCTTGATCTCCTCGTCCTCGATGATGCGCCCCTGATCGAGATCGATCAGGAACATCCGTCCGGGCTGCAGGCGCCATTTACGCACGATGTGCTTCGGCTCGACCGGCAGCACGCCGGCTTCGGAGGCCAGCACCACCAGGTCGTCGTCGGTGATGATGAAACGTGCCGGACGCAGGCCGTTGCGATCGAGCGTGGCACCGATCTGTCGTCCGTCGGTGAACACCATTGCCGCCGGGCCGTCCCACGGTTCGAGCATCGCGGCGTGGTATTCGTAGAACGCGCGCCGGCGTTCGTCCATCCGCGCGTCCTGTTCCCAGGCTTCGGGAATCATCATCATCACCGCGTGCGCCAGCGGATAGCCGGCCATCACGAGCAGTTCCAGCGTGTTGTCGAACGTCGCGGTATCGGACTGGCCTTCCATCGTGATCGGATAGAGCTTGCGGAGGTCGGCACCAAGCACCGGCGAGTCCATCACGCCCTCGCGCGCCCGCATCCAGTGGAAATTGCCCTGGACCGTATTGATCTCGCCGTTGTGCGCCACCATCCGGTACGGATGCGCCAGCGGCCACGACGGGAAGGTGTTGGTCGAAAAACGCTGATGCACGAGTGCCAGCGCCGAGACGACGCGCTCGTCCTGCAGATCGCGGTAATACCGGCCGACCTGGCCGGCCAGCAGCTGTCCCTTGTAGATCACCGTGCGACAGGACATGCTCGGCACGTAGTATTCGAAGCCGTACGTGAGTCCCAGCCGGGTGATCCGCGCCGAAGCCGTCTTGCGGATCACGTACAGCTTGCGCTCCAGCGCATCGGGCACCAGCACGTCGTGACCACGACCGATGAAGACCTGGCGGATGACCGGTTCCCGGGCGCGCACCGCCGGCGACATCGGCAGATCACGATCGACCGGCACGTCGCGCCAGCCGAGCAGCACCTGGCGCTCGGCCCGGATCGCCCGCTCCAGTTCGTGGATACAGGCCTCGCGCGAGGCCGCCTCGCGCGGCAGGAAGATCATGCCGACGCCGTATTCACCAGGAGGGGGCAGGATGATGCCCTGATGCCCCATTTCGGTGCGGTAGAGCGCATCGGGAATCTGGATCAGGATGCCCGCGCCGTCGCCCATCAGCGGATCGGCGCCGACGGCGCCGCGGTGATCGAGATTCTCCAGAATCTTCAGGCCCTGCCGGACGAGCTCGTGTGATCTGCGCCCCCTGACGTGCGCCACGAAACCCACGCCGCAGGCGTCATGCTCGGCGTTCGCGTACAGGCCGCTGTCCGCAGCCGCACGGATCTCCGCCGCACTCGCAACGGCGGATGGTACGGATGGCTCGGATGGCGTATTGCATGCGGGCGTGACAGCCATGCGAATGATCCTCCTGCCGATGAAGGCGACATTGATCCGACGGAGACGGCCGATGTGCCGCACTCCCGATCAATGACTGCACGCAAGAATCATTCCAGTTCGATCACCCGATACGCGTTTCGGCGATCGCAGTGCAGCCGGGCAGCCGGCCTGCGCCCGATCGGTATCCCATGGGCCAGGATCACCAGACGTCTGCCCGGACATTCGGGGAATCGGCCGCGGTCTGCGACTCGCAACAGTGTCGGGCGTCAGCCGGCCTGCAGCGCCGGGGCCGGGACGTCAGTCGTCGTCCGGCGGCCCGTCGGCGCCGATATCGTCGGTCAGGCGCAGTTCCTGGATCTTGCGGGTCAGGGTATTGCGGCCGTAGCCGAGCAGACGAGCTGCGCTTTGCCGCCGCCCACCGGTGTGACGCAGGGTCTGCACGATCATCGTGCGTTCGAAGGCCGGCTGGGCCTGCCGCAGCAGGCCGGTTTCGCCGCGGGCCAGCGCCGCATCGACCCACCGTGCCAGCGCCCGCGCCCAGTCGTCGTCAGGGCGCTCGTCCCCGGCCACTGGTGTTGCCTGGTCGGCGGGCAGGTCACTGACCAGAATCTCGCGGCCGGGAATCATGATCGTCAACCAGCGGCAGAGATTTTCCAGCTGGCGCACATTCCCCGGCCAGGGCAGCCGGCTCAGGTACTGCGCGGCATCCGGCAACAGGATGCGCGGCTCCACGTTCAGTTCCCGGGCGATCCGCTGGAGGAAGAATTCCGCCAGCGGCACGATATCTTCGCGCCGCTCGCTCAGGCGCGGCAGATGGATGCGGATGACGTTCAGGCGGTGAAACAGATCTTCGCGAAAACTCCCCTGACGGATCGCCGCCTCCAGGTCGCGGTGCGTCGCGGCAATGATGCGGACATCGGTACGGATCAACGTGTGTCCACCGACGCGATAGAAGCAGCCTTCGGCCAGCACCCGCAACAGGCGGGTCTGGGCCTCCATCGGCATATCGCCGATTTCATCCAGGAACAGTGTGCCGCCACTGGCCTGTTCGAAGCGTCCCTTGCGCTGCTGCGTGGCGCCGGTGAAAGCACCTTTTTCGTGCCCGAACAGTTCGGACTCGATCAGTTCACGCGGAATGGCGGCAATGTTCAGGGCCACGAACGGCTGCGCCGCACGGGGGCTGTACCGGTGCAGCGCCCGGGCCACCAGCTCCTTGCCGGTGCCGGATTCGCCGTCGATCAACGTGGTGAAGCCCGATTTCCACAGGCGGCCGATCGCCCGGAAGACCTCCTGCATGGCCGGTGCCTCACCGATCAGGCCGGCCTGCTCGAACGCTGCCCGGGACGGTGGGCCGGTGCGAGGCTCACGCCTCAGGTCGAGTGCCCGGCGGACCAGCGTCACCGCGTCGTCCAGATCGAACGGCTTGGGCAGGTATTCGAACGCACCCCCCTGGTACGAGCGGACCGCGCTGTCGAGATCCGAATGTGCCGTCATGAGGATCATCGGAATCTGCGGATGACTGCGCCGGATGCGTTCGAGCAGATCGAAGCCGCTCGTGCCCTGCATGCGGACGTCGCTGACGATCACCGAGGGCACGTGCTGCGCCAGCGCCCGCAGCGCGGCGTCACCGCTGTCGAAAGCGGTCACGCCGAACCCGGCCCGCGACAGCGCCCTTTCCAGGACCCAGCGCAGCGACGGGTCATCATCGATGACCCAGACCGGATCAGGCGACGTCACGATGAAGCTCGGCCGGATCGCCGGCTCCTGCCGGCCGGAAGGGAATCATGATCCGGAAGACGGTGCGCCCGGGCTGGCTGTCGCATTCGATGAGACCGCCATGGCGCTGGATGATCGCCTGCGCGATCGGCAGTCCGAGCCCGGTACCCAGGGCACGCCCGGTCACCATCGGATAAAAGAGCGTGGCGCTCAGATCCTCCCGGATTCCGGGGCCATTGTCTTCCACCTCGATCAGGCAGACGAGTCGATGGCGCTGCGCGCCGATCGTGAACTGGCGCAACACGCGCGAACGCAGGATGATGCGCGGCCGCTCGTCCGGGCCGCCGTTGCCGGCTGGAGCTTCGAGCAGCGCCTGCGCCGCGTTACGCACGATGTTCAGCACCACCTGGACCAACTGGTCGGTGTCGGCCCACACGTCCGGCAGACTCGGATCGTAATCGCGCTCCAACGCCAGTGCGCTGCCGGCTTCCGCCTGCACGATCACGCGTACCCGTTCGAGGACGCGATGGATGTTGACGCTGCCCGGATCGGGCAGTTCGTGCGGCTCCAGCATCTGATCCACGAGGCTGGACAGGCGATCCGTTTCGTTGATGATCACCGAGGTGAATTCGTTCAGGGGAGACTGGTCGAGCGACTGCCCGAGCAGTTGCGCAGCCCCGCGAATGCCCGCGAGCGGATTCTTGATCTCGTGCGCCAGACCGCGTACCAGCGCACGCGTGGCCAGACTTGCGGTGAACAGGCTGTCTTCGCGGTGAATGCGCATCTGGCGATCGAGCGGCTGCAGTTCCATCAGCAACTGCCGCACGTCGCCGCCACCCGCAACGAGCGGGGTGATGGTGTAGTCCACCATCGAAGCATCGCCGTTGCCGTGAAACCGGAGGCGCGCCGCGCGCCGGATGCGGGTCTGCTGATCGCGCAGGGCGCCATGCAGGTCGCTCGCAGTCGGATCGTTTGATTCAAAGAACGAGGCAATCGGCTGGCCGGTCAGGTGCGCCACGCTGGTCGCAAACAACTGCTCGGCGGCCTGGTTCGCGTATTGCACGCACAACGCCTCGTCCAGCAGGACGACCGCCGTGAACAGATGCTCCAGCAGGTGCTCCGGCAGATCCGCCGCCGGCTGGTCCCCGCGGAGGCGGCTGCGTGTCGGGTGACGAAGAGAAGACATGCGATCCGTCACCCGTGCATCCGTACCCTACAGGCTGTAGTACATGTCGAATTCTATCGGATGAACGGCCTGCCGCAGCCGCGTCACTTCGGTCATCTTGCTCTCGACGTAGGCCTCGAGCATGTCCTCGGTGAAGACGCCGCCGGCGAGCAGGAACTGCCGGTCGGCGAGCAGTGCGTCCAGCGCCTGATCGAGGCTGTGCGCCACGCGCGGAATCCGGGCGGACTCCTCCGGCGGCAGGTCGTACAGGTTCTTGTCCATGGCATCGCCCGGATGAATCCGCTGCTGGATGCCGTCGAGACCGGCCATCAACAGCGCAGTGAAGGCGAGATAGGGATTGGCCGTCGGATCGGGGAACCGGCACTCGATGCGCCGTGCGGCAGGATTGGTGACCCAGGGAATCCGGATCGACGCCGAGCGGTTGCGGGCCGAATACGCAAGCATCACCGGCGCCTCGAAGCCCGGGACGAGACGCTTGTAGGAATTGGTGCCGGGGTTGGTGATCGCATTGAGCGCCGGCGCGTGCCGGATGATGCCGCCGATGTAGTGCAATGCGAGTTCCGAAAGACCCGAATAGCCGTCGCCGGCGAACAGGTTGCGGCCGTCCTTGAGCAGGGACTGGTGAACGTGCATGCCCGAACCGTTGTCGCCGACGAGCGGCTTGGGCATGAAGGTGGCGGTCTTGCCCCGGGCATGCGCGACGTTGTGCACGCAGTACTTGAGGATCTGCACCTCATCGGCCTTGCGGACCAGCGTATTGAAGGTCACGCCGATCTCGCACTGCCCGGCGGTGGCCACCTCATGGTGGTGCACCTCGGTGCGCAGCCCCATCGCCTCCATGGCCGTGCACATCGCCACGCGCAGGTCGTGCAGCGAATCGACCGGCGGAACGGGGAAATAGCCCCCCTTCACCCGCGGGCGGTGGCCGGTATCGTTGCCGCCGGTGGCGTCCTCCGTGACCCAGGCGCCCTCGCTGGAACGGATCGAGAACCCGGCTGCCTGCATGTCGGTCTTCCAGTGCACGGCGTCGAAGACGAAGAACTCCGGCTCCGGGCCGAAGCAGGCAGTGTCCGCAATCCCGGTCGAACACAGATAGTCCTCGGCGCGGCGTGCGATCGAACGGGGATCGCGGCTGTAGCCCTGCATCGTGGCCGGTTCGAGCACATCGCAGCGCACGACGACCATCGGCTCTTCCGTGAATGGATCGGCGACGGCGGTCTCGTCGTCGGGCATCAGCACCATGTCGGAGGCTTCGATGCTCTTCCACCCATGGATGGAAGAGCCGTCGAACATCTTTCCGTCCTCGAAGGTGCCGGCATCGATGGCGTGACTGGGAAAACTGACATGCTGCTCCTTGCCCAGCGTATCGGTGAAGCGCAGATCGACCCAGCGTGCGCGGGTTTCGGCGATCAGTGACAGGGTCCTGGCGGACATGGACGTGCTCTCCATGACGGAACGAAAGAGAAGGGAAAAAGAAAGAAGAAGGCGAGTCGGCAATGGGTCAGGCGACGATGCGGGTGCGTCGGCAGACTCCGGGACGACGCAAGCCCCGACAGTCTTCAAGCAAGACGGATGCCAGGTTCCGGAACCGGCGAGGAGACGACACTTCCGGCCGATTGCTTCACATATTCCCGGTGGCCTTGACGCGCTGAACAGGTCGATCGGTGATCCGATCTGGTGCAGGTTTCCGGTCGGATGCACCGCGACGAAGCGGCGCACTCATTCCGTCACGGAACATGCAAACCGGCAAGCGGTTTGCCGCACGGAAAGCGCCGGGGCGTTCACCCCGACCAGTGCTATTCTTTCGCCGTTCTGCAATCCGTGCACCGGCTTGCCGCCGGGGACCAGCAGACCGGTCACACGTGCGACGAAAGGCGTATGCCCCGCCGTCACGGTCGTCCGGTTCCCGGCTCCGGGGTCTTTCTCATCGTACTGAACGTGCCGCAGAAGACGTTTCGCATGAAGTGAAACGGGCGGCACCACGACCGGACTCTCCGGTCTTCTTCAGCCCGTGGTTGGCCGGTGACCGTCCAGGAGTCTCCGTTGTCCGCCACACCCGTACGACCAGCCGCCCCCGCATCCGAAGCCTGTCTTCCGGATACCGGACGAAAGTCCGGAAACCCCGGATCAGGCCTGATTCCTGAACTTCCGCCAGCCGTCCTCGCACTGGCGGACGGAACGATTTTTCGCGGGTTTTCGGCTGGCGCGGCAGGACAAAGCGTGGGTGAAGCGGTCTTCAACACTGCGATGAGCGGCTATCAGGAAATCCTCACCGACCCGAGTTACTGCCGCCAGATCGTCGTGCTCACCCACCCGCATATCGGCAATTGCGGGGTCAATGACGACGACGTCGAATCCGGGCGAATCCAGGCCGCCGGACTGGTCGTCAAGGACCTGCCGCGAACATTCTCCAACTGGCGCGGCGTGGAATCGCTGCGCGACTGGCTCACGCGCGAAGGCGTCCCGGCCATTGCCGGCATCGACACGCGTCGCCTGACACGGATCCTGAGTGCACGCGGCGCGCAGAGCGCCTGCCTGGTGACGGCGGCCGAGCCCGGCGAGACGATCGACGAACGCGCCGCGATCGAGGCGGCGCAGGCCTTCCCCGGGCTGGCGGGCATGGATCTCGCGCAGCTGGTATCGACCCGTGAACCCTATCGCTGGACTGAAGGAAGCTGGCGACCCGACACCGGTTTTCGCTCGCCGGCAGCACGGCGCTTTCGCGTCGTCGTCTACGATTTTGGCGTGAAGCGCAACATTCTGCGTTTGCTGGTCGAGCGCGGCTGCGAACTGATCGTGCTGCCGGCGCGCGCACCCGCCGTGCAGGCACTGGCAGAGCAACCCGACGGGATTTTCCTGTCCAATGGCCCCGGGGATCCGGAGCCCTGCGACTATGCGGTACGCGCGGTCCGCGAGCTGATCGATACCGGCCTGCCCGTCTTCGGCATCTGCCTCGGGCACCAGATCATCGGCCTGGCCTCCGGCGCGCGCACGATGAAGATGAAGTTCGGCCACCATGGCGCGAACCATCCGGTGCGCAACGTCCAGACCGGACAGGTGTACATCACCAGCCAGAACCACGGCTTTGCGATCGATCCGGCATCACTGCCGGCCAGCCTGCGCGTGACGCACCGATCGCTGTTCGACGATTCGATCCAGGGACTGGAACGCGTCGATCGCCCCGCCTTCTGCTTCCAGGGGCACCCTGAAGCCAGTCCGGGGCCGCAGGACGTCCACTATCTGTTCGATCGCTTCATCGACGCGATGGCCGCTGCGTCCAGGCCCGCGTGATTCCTCAGGTCGGCACCGGCAAACGCTGCCCGGCATCCCTGAGCAGGCCGGCCAGTTCACGCACGCTGTTTTCCAGCGCCTTGCGCAACGATGGCCCGGCCAGCCAGCCGAGGTGCGCATCGAGCGTGGCCGGATAGTCGTTCTGGGCGGCGGCAATCAGCGTCAGCAGCCGCACCTCGTCGGCCGTCAGCGTGGCCTGCCCGGGTGGATTGGCCCGCAGGCGCTGGCGCTGCGACAAGGCGAGCACGCGCAGGAAAACACGGAACGCGCAAAACACCCGATCCGCTCCGACGCCGCACGAGCAACGGAACTTCGATGCGATCAGCGGACACTCGGCGCCGTGCGCCATGGTCAGCCGCCAGGAATGCACGAGCAGTCGTGCACAGTCGCTGTCTTGCGCCTTCCCGTCATAGGTCAGCTGGGCCTGCATGGTTTATCCCCCGAACACATGGACAGGCCCTTATCTTATATGCGAATGATTCTCGTTTGTATTTATATCAGGTTCCGAAATTGCGAATTCCGGTCGTGAAATGCGATGACGTCAGACGTCCGACCAATGCTTCGGCCTGGTCGTGACAGGATCGACGGGGAACGGAGAACGAGGAACGGGGAACGTTCGGTGTCATCAGGATGCATACCGATCATCCTGGCGGGCCGCGACCGATGGTGATGATCACCATGTTTACGCTATAGCCCCATGACGAACACAAGTACCCTCGTCCGGTGAAGCGCCCAAGCTGACCTTTACGAGAGACTGGGCGCCAATATTTCGGGGGCAGAATACGATCTCATGTACGGAAGATTTGCAATCAGCGCTGCGAGTGCCCGCGCATCGCGATTGTCGCGACCACAACTCTCAGGACTAGGGCTGAATGTGGGCAGGCCTTGTTGCGGTCTGCAACAACGCGTCCCTCCGCCCGGACTCAGACATGACCGATGAACGGCTTCTGCCTGATGAGCCCGCCGCTTTCCAGAATATCCAGAATGAATGCGGCGACCTCGGCGCGGGTGATGGAGCGGAGCTGTAATCCCGGCGGGATATCGGTGAAAATCTGCAATGGTCCCGCGGCCGCTCTCGCCGAAAACGGGGCCGGCCGAACGATGGTCCAGTCGAGGTTCGTTCGCTCGATCATCGCTTCCTGCCGATCCTTGTCGGCGTAGCGATTGCGGGTGAAGAGTGGATAGACGACACGATTGTAGAACCATCCGCCGTGACCCTTGGTGTCGCCGGCTCCGATTCCGGTGACAGCCACCAGGCGCCTGACGCCGGTCGCCTCCATCGCTGGGATGATGGCTTTCATGGCGTCCGAGAACACCGTCGTCCGCCCGATGGTATCGACTCCTGTGCAAAGGACGACGGCATCGTGCCCGCCGAGACTTTGTCGCAGGAATGTTTCATCTGTGGGCGATCCGGCGACCACATGGATCGCTTCCGTCGCGTGCAGCTTGCGTGCGTCGCGGGTTTGCGCCGTCACACCATGACCGCGCGCCGTTGCCTGTTCGAGCAGACAGGAGCCAACGCCGCCCGATGCTCCGAGAACGAATAGTCGCATGGGATCGAAGTCGCGGCTGCTACAGACGCTTGTGGCGGGAAGTGGCGCAAGTTCAGTGCCCACTCAGGGACTGAAGTGGCGGAAAGGGTGGGATTCGAACCCACGTTGCGGTTGCCCGCAAACCGGATTTCGAGTCCGGCGCATTCGACCACTCTGCCACCTTTCCGGACGCACGCATTGCACGTGCGCGAAGCCGGCGAGTATATCAAAGCCGGCAGGTTCTGTGCGCCCTGTCGGCCTGGTGGTTCAACCGATCCGGTCGACTCCGCCCATGTAGGGCACGAGCGCCGCCGGCAGACGGATCGAGCCGTCGGCCTGCTGACCGTTCTCGAGTACGGCGACGAGCGCGCGGCCCACGGCCAGCCCCGATCCGTTCAGGGTATGCACGTGCGCCGGCTTGCCGTCGGCGCCGCGATAGCGCGCTTGCATGCGCCGCGCCTGGAAGGCTTCGCAGTTGGACACCGACGAGATCTCGCGGTAGGTGCGCTGCGACGGCAACCAGACTTCCAGATCACAGGTGCGCGCCGCCGAAAAACCCATGTCGCCGGTGCACAGCAGCACGACGCGGTACGGCAGTTCGAGCTTGCGCAGGAGGTTCTCGGCGTGCCCGACCATCTGTTCGAGCGCGGCGTACGAATGCTGCGGTTCGACGATCTGCACCATCTCGACCTTGTCAAACTGGTGCTGGCGGATCATGCCGCGCGTATCGCGCCCGTAGGCGCCGGCTTCCGAGCGGAAGCACGGGGTGTGTGCGGTCAGCCGCATCGGCAGTGATGCCAGCGGCACGATTTCGTCGCGCACGAAATTGGTCAGCGGCACTTCGGAGGTCGGGATCAG
>JACDJB010001754.1_pt1 | contig 16942 bp, 14 predicted proteins | sample 7454121 | NCBI WGS metagenome assembly JACDJB01 (sample SAMN14253290, study PRJNA609438) | sludge metagenome | isolation source: sludge after 25d culture with pyrite | collected 2018-12-20 | reverse complement strand
CGTACCAGGTTTTTACCGATCTCCAGTTCGTCAGGAGCCATATTCGGGCAGATGTAATATATACTGGTGATCCCTTTCATCGCTTCTGCCAGAGACTCATTATCCCGCAGATCACCCAGGGCGATGTGTTTGCCGCCGATGCTCCTGATTTCCTCAGCCTGTGTAGATGAACGCACAAGGCTGCGTACACTGACACCGTGGGGTAATATTGTGTTCAAAATTGCTTTGCCGGTTTTCCCGGCCGCACCTGAGAGAAGGATCATTCTCGTTTATTTTCCATGTTGGTAAATTTGTTCCCTGATTATACCCGATGAATGAAAAACTCCCCAACGTTGAAGTTGGGGAGTTTTGTTTTTCCTGTTATCCGGAAAATTATTCCAGAACGTCAGTAGAGCGGATTTGCGGTGGTTTCCAGGCCAGGAAGAGCAGGTTGAGCAGGATACCGAAGACCGCAGCGGCTGCGATCGCAGGCCACCCGAAGGGGAAGACACTCTTGAGCAGCGGGATGGGCAGATTGCCGCCGTATCCGATGTTGCCGCCGATACCGACGACGAGGATGAGGGCAACGATCGCCAGTTTGCCGGGATCGTACAGGTCAACTTTCTCGGCCATCATCAGGGCGATACCCTGAACGCCGATGACACCGTACAGGTAGATGGCGAGACCACCGGTGACCGCGGTCGGGATGCTATAGATGGCATCGCGCAGCGGGCCGATGAAGCCGAGGATGACCGCGATGGCGCCGGCGGTAATGAGTGCCGGGCCGGAGTAGTTGCGGGTGATCACCATCAGCGAGTTGTTCTCACCGTAGTTGGTGCCGGCGGTGGAGCCGAAGAGACCGTTCACCAGGTCGTTCAAACCATCAAGCATCAGGTTGAGGCCGATGTGCTTGGCAAGATACGGTTTCTCGCGTCCCTGTTCTTCTGCCAAATGGTCAACATAAAGGCTGATCTGGTAGAGGTGGGCGGTCGATTCCGGGATGGTCGCGATGGCCATCACACCGATACCGATCATCGCTGTAGCCGTGAGTGCGTTATTGAAGACCGGGAACACAATCTTTGGAATTGTGAACAAGCCGCTCGAGCCGATGGCTGAGAAATCAACCAGGCCGATGGGAATGGCGACGATGTAACCGAAGATCATCGCCAGGAGGATCGGGAGCATGCCGATGAAGCCCTTACCCTGCAGGTAAACGGAGAAGACCACCGCAGCCAGGAAGGTAAGCGCCGCAGCCAACCACCATTTAAGGGTTGGGGGCATGTTCGGTTCAACTCCGCAGCATGTACCGGAAGCCATGGTCAGGGCGGTGTAGGCGAGGCCAATACCAATGATGATGGCGACCGAGCCGGTGATCTCAGCGGGTAGAACTTTGTCGAGACCTTTTTTACCACCGGTGACGCGGATCAGAAGACCAAATAGGATGTTGAGGATACCGGTGACAATAAAGCCGGCTGTCACAACGGAAATCGTCTCAGGTTTGGCAGGAGCACCAAAAGCCAGTCCGGGTTCCAAAACTGCAATGATCGAGGATACCGCGGCGATGTAGGCAAAGCTCGAGCCGTAGTACAGGGGAATATAGGTATTGATCGAGAACTTGGATCCAAGTAGTGCGACGACGGTGCCGAGACCGGTGATGGTTAACACGGTGGACACATCAAAGTTCATGAGCAGGGCGCACAACACGGTGGCGGGGAACATTGTCAGCACGTGCTGAAAACCGAGCAATAACATCCTGCCAAATGGCGGGGTATCCTGCGGTAGGTAACCCAGCACTTTTGAAGTAGTTGCCATAGGTTTTTTTCCTTCTTTCCTTTGATTTGTTTTTTCTACGATCTCATACTCATTACGTGGTTTGAGCTCAAAACGAATAAAAATGAATTCTCAAGTCTTGCGCTCGCCCCTGAAATGCCAAAAGTTCTATCCGATAAACACCTCCTGTTCAGTTTTATATATTAACAAAAATGAGTTGATTTAGATACTTAATAATACAACATTTTGTCAAGATGGGTAGTGGGGAGGATCTCTCCTCCCCACTATTATCTTACTTACCCAGGATCAGCGCAACAACGAGCAGGACCAGCGCAACCGGAATGACGTAGACCAGCATACGAAATTCAGCAACTTCCATGAATTTCTTTTTGCCTTCTTCTTCCGGTTCCGTTACCTTTTTTTCTAACTCTTCTGCCATCTTTCCTCCAAAATTTTATCTAATTTCTCGAACACAGTCTTGAACATGGATTTCGCCACGCTGTCGATCATCCGCTGTCCAACACTGGCAAGAGTGCCACCAATATTTGCCTCACCGGTGTACTTTAACAAGGTTGTGTCATCGCCGGCATCTTCAAACTTGACGTACCCGACCCCTTTGACAAAACCTGCTCCGCCTTTACCCTCGATGATCAGGGTGACACTTTCAGGGGGAACCTCATCGGTAAGGGTGAGATTGCCGGAGAAGTTGGCAGAAACCGGACCGACCCGAATACCCAGCACAGCCTCGTAATGGGATTCGTCAATTTTGATCATCTTCTGCATCCCGGGCACCGCGGCGCCGAGGGCATCAGGATCATTGAACATCTCGTATACAACTTCACGAGGTGCTTTGAACAGGTGTTCACCTTCAACTTTCATCTAAAAAATCCTCCGTTCATTTTCATGCAATTGGGCACAGACTACAATTTTACACCCGATTGTTTATTTATCAGCTTTCTTAAGGTACTCGTAAATCTGGCTTGGACTGAGATTCGTCTCAAGGATCTCGACACCGGTGTCTGCAAACGCGTCTTCAAGTGCCTGAACGATAGCTGGTCCGGGCGGGATCGCTCCGGCTTCACCAACACCTTTAATTCCCAACGGGTTTACCTTCAGGGAACTATCGGCGTGATTGTGAATGATCTCGAGCTTCTTCGGCATATCGGTCGCCAGCGGCATCAGGTAATCCATGAAGGAAGCTGTAACGAGCTGACCGTTTTCATCGTAGACCAGACGTTCGTACAGGGTGTTCCCGATGCCCATGGAGATACCGCCCTGGAGCTGTCCATCAACAATGAGCGGATTGATCATCGTGCCGCAATCATCGACCATCACCATTCTTTCGATGACCGGTTTGCTTGTTTCTTCGTCGATTTCAACGATGACACCCAACGCGCCGGAACCGGTGGAGCCGTGCGGGGGACCGTAGTAGGCAGTGGCTTCAAGTCCGGGCTCTACGCCTGGTTCGACGACACCGCGCATCGGGTTGGCCAACGCAGCCAGCGTACCCAGCGGGATCGTTGTTTCGGGTTTGCCTTTGATGCACACGCTGCCTTCACAAAGCTCGATCTCTTCTTCTGGAACCTCGAGTTTTTTACTGGCGGTGCTGAAGATCTTTGCGCGCACCTTTTGCGCTGCCAGGTAGGTGGCTGCGCCAACCAGCGCTGCACCGCGGCTGGCAAAGGTGCCGGCACCCCATGCAAACTGGTTGGTATCACCCGTGACCACCCTGACGTCATCAATCTTCACATTCAATTGATCAGCGATGATCTGAGCGAATACAGTGTAGTGCGCCTGTCCCTGGGTGCTGTAACCGGTCGCCATTGTTACCTTGCCGCTGGTGCTGACGGTGATCTTGCAGCCTTCGTAAGGTCCAACAGCAGTGCCTTCGGTGAAGGCGACCACGCCGATACCCAGGCGTTTGCCTTCGGCTCGCGCTTTTGGTTGAATCTCCTTGCGGAATTTGTCGTAATCGATACCCTCGAGGCATTTCTGGTAATTGCCCAGGTAATCGCCGCTGTCGAGTACATTGACGACGAAGTCCTGTCCGATGATGCCTGTTTCGAGCGGTAATTCCTCACCTCTAAGCAGGTTCTTGAGACGGATCTCGATCGGAGAAATCCCCAGTTCTTTCGCGGCGAAGTCGAGCATGCGTTCCATCGCGAAGACGCCTTCAGAACGCCCGGCGCCGCGCACTGGCGTGACCACCATCTGGTTGGTGAAGACCATTCGGATTTGCGTGAAGAAGTTCGGGACCCGGTAATTGCTGATGGTGTGGGTCTGTGTGTTCAACGGTACAGTCATGCCGTAGGAGTCATAGGCGCCTGTATTGTGATAAAAGACATCCTTGAAACCCAGGATCGTCCCGTCTTTTTTCAGAGCGATCTCGCAATGATGCACCTGGTCGCGTTCAGAAGTGGTTGCCAGGAAGTTTTCGCGCCGGTCTTCCATCCATTTGATGGGGCGTTTCATCTTCATTGAGATCCAAGGCAGAAGCACATCATCCGCCAGGGAGGTCATGACCTTGGGACCAAAACCACCGCCAATGTAAGGGGTGATCACGTGCACCTGGCTTTCCGCTAATCCCAAAGCGCGCGATACTGAACCGCGCACGGTGAGAGGAGATTGTGTGTTAGTCCAGATGGTCATCACCTGGTTTTGTTCATCCCAGCTGGCGATGAAGCCGCGGTTTTCCATCGCGGCGCCTGCAACGTGCTCGATCAGCATGCGCCTGGAAACAACGGCATCGGCATTTTTCTTCGCTTCTTCGTAATTACCGACTTCCTGTGTTACCAGGGCGGCCATATTCGAGGTCAGATCATCGTGGACGAGAACTGAGTTGTCTTCCCATGCTTTCTCAAGGTCAACAACAGCCGGGAGCGGGTCCACGTCGACAATGATATCGTCAAACGCGTCTTCAGCAATGTAGCGCGATTCAGCGATCACTACGGCCAGCACCTCACCAGAGTAGCGGATCTTGTCCTTGGCAATGGGCACAAGGGTGCGCGCATTGAACTCGGAGCCTTTGATCGCTGTGGGAGGTGGAACCTGGAGGGGACCGGGTTTCCAGAAATCGCCAAAGTCATCAGCGGTGTAGACGGCTACGACACCAGGGCGTTTTAACGCCTCGCTCGCGTCGATCTTGAGGATTCGGGCGTGAGCGTAGTCGCTGCGTAAAAAGGCGGCGTGGAGCTGTCCTGGAACTTCAATGTCATCCACATACTTGACGTTACCCGTCAGCATGAACTTGTCTTCCAGGCGTAATACAGGTTTACCAAAATATTTATCAGTCACAGTTCACCTCGCTTCACTTTGCCTGAGACATCTTCTGAGCCGCGTCTTGCACGGCTTCGACGATCTTCTCATAACCTGTGCACCGGCAGATATTGCCATCAATGGCTTCGCGGATCTCATCTTCACTCGGGTTTGGATTTTCCTCGAGGAACGGAACGAGGGTCATCAGGAACCCGGGGGTGCAGAATCCACACTGCAGGGCGTGTTTTTCGTGGAAAGACTGCTGCAATGGATGCAGATTCTCAGGTGTACCGAGGGATTCCACGGTGGAGATTTCGTGCCCATTGGCTTGCACAGCAAACATAAGGCAGGAGCGGATTGCTTCGCCGTCGAAAAGGACGGTGCAGGCGCCGCAAATACCGTGTTCACAGCCAACATGGGTGCCTAACAGGCCGAGATCATGGCGCAGAAAATCACTCAACAAAAGGCGGGCTTCCACCTCGCGATGATATTCCTTGCCGTTTACAGTAACAGTAATGGGAAAGAGTTCTTTGCTCATATTATCCTCCTTATTTCGCGCGCTCAAAAGCTTCAGTGAGCGAACGCACGACCAGAACGCGTGTGATGCTGCGGCGGTAATCGGCAGTGGCATGCAGGTCAGTAGCCGGGTCGATTTCTTCGGCAGTAACCACTTCTGCGACTTCCTCGATGGCTTCCCTGGTAGGCGCGTTACCGATCAGTATCTCACCGGCTTTCTGCGAAAGGATGGGTACCTCTCCCACGCTCATTAATACCATACGAACATCCTTGCAGCGGTCGTTTTCATCAAGCGTGACGATGGACGCGACTGCAGATTGGGCGTATCCGCCGCTCTGGCGGGAGACCTGCACATACTTGTAACCTGTGCGAGGCTGCCATGGACTGAGTACGAGTTCAGTAAGCATCTCCTCGGGTTCGATCACGGTCATGAACGGACCAATGATGAGATCCTGACCATCCACCCAGCGCTCTTCACCCTTACGTCGGATGAGGGCTTTCATATTCATCAAAACTGAAATACTGGGTAGTTGACCGGCGGGGTCAGCGTGGGCGATCGCGCCGCCAAACGTGCCGCGTCGGCGGATCTGCGGGTGGGCGATGTATTTGGCGACCTCGATCAGCAGTGGAAAGCGCTTTATCACTTCCTCATCGTTTTCCACGGTGAAAACGCGCGTCATGGTGCCAATTGCCAGACCGCCGTCTGCTGTGGGTTTGATGTAAGAAAGTTCTGGTACGTTGTTGAGGTCTACCAGCGCGCTCGGACGGGCCATGCGGAAGTTCATGGCAGCGATCAGGCTTTGACCACCTGCCAGCACCTTGCCTTCATAACCGAGTTCCGCCAGTTTATCCAACGCCTCATCGACGCTGGATGGTGCAAAATAATCAAATTTTACTGGCTTCATTAACTACAACCTCCTGATAATTTGAGGGTTCAAAAACCTGGGTCTTCAACGGGCGAATTGTACAGGAAAATGACCAAAAATGGATGATACAAAAACCTTCAGGGGAACATTCCCCTGAAGGTTCTCTCTCTTAAAGGTTTACTCCTTGAAAGCAACGAAGCGGCCCCACATGGACTCAGCTTCCATGGCTTTCTGCAGGTAGCAGCCGATGTAGTAACGGCCGCTCTTCGCCGTGGCAAGATCGCCAGCCAGGTTCTCGGCGTGAACGATCGTGTGCGGGAAGAGATTAAGGTGCATATCCTGGTAGAAGTCCTTGAGCGGATAGAGCTGGTCCCAATCCTTGCCAAAGTCCTTGATCAGCTTGGCATTGGCTTCAGCGAAGGTCTTGGGGTGCCAGATGCGCATAATGGTGTTCATCGGGTGGTCAGCTGAAACCGCATCCACACCGATCCACTTGATCTTCATCTTGATCGCCCAGGCGGAGAAGTCAGGTGAGGGGCCCGGGTGTTTGACCATGTAGCGGAACTCGTCGGATTCCTTGCTATTCCAGCCGAACTTGTTCCAACCAGTCTTGATGATGAGGATGTCGCCCTCGCGAACCTCGACCTGGCTCATGATCATTTCAGGCGTGTAAACACTGGAATCGCTGACGATCTCAGAGATATCAGCAATTACGCCAGGACCGACCCATTCCTTTAGCGGGACCTCACCGATGGTGCGCCCGTTCGGGAAGAAGTGCTTCTCACCATCCATGTGCGTGCCAAGGTGGATTGAGGCGTTGCAGATGGAACCGTTGCGGCCCATTCCGAAGTACTGCCCGCCTACGCGCTTGGTGTAGGTGACAGTCAATGGAACGTAGTTCAACCACTGAGGTGTCTGTACGCTGAACGGAACGGTCATATCGATCATTTCTGATTTCTTCATCACAGTGAAGAACTCGTCTTCGGTCATGCCTTCGGGGGCTGTCCAGGCGAACACACGGCTCCAGGCTGTTTCGACTTCCATGTAAGGAATCGGCATGATGCTGATCCAGGCGCGTTTGTTCTTTAGCTTGTCGATATCACCGACAATGGCTTCAGCCAGCACAAGGTGCTTCTTGGGCATGTCGATGTGGGTCAACTGATAGTACTCACCCTGAGGGAAGGTCTCGTCCCAGGTCTTGCCGGTTTCCTTCTTGAGCTTTTCCTCTGCCAGTTTGAAGTGATCTTCGTGCCAGCGCCGGATGGGGGTATTCATCGGGTGTTCGGCTGAACCGCAATCCACGCCGACAACCTTCAATTCCATGTCCAAAGCCCACTTATAGAAGTCGATGGAAGGACCGGGATGGCGGACGAGGAATCCGAATTCCATACCTTCAACTCCACCCTGTGCGCCTTCGTTCATGACGGCAGGCTGGTCCCAGGAATACTTGTGGTAACCAGTGTTGACGATGAGGATGTCACCCTTTTTGACCTCAACCTTGCTGAGGATCATCTCAGGGGTGTAGATACTGTAATCGGAAACCAGGTCGGAGATATCAGCTACAACGCCCGGTCCGGTTAGATCGGTCAGGGGAATGTCAGCAATGGCGCGGCCGCCGGAATGGAAGGCGCGCTCTCCAACCAGGTGAGTACCCACGGTGTTGCTCCAGTTGAGGATCTGACCGTTGGCACCCTGTCCGCCGCCGTACGCTCCGGTAACACGCTTGAAGAAATGCACTTCCAGCGATTTCTCATGCGGATGCGGGGGGGTGAAGATGCTACATGCCTGGGTCAGGTCGTACAGCGGAGCATCACTCAGCATTTTAATAAAGTCTTCTCGATTCATTTTGTCTCCTTTTCTAAAGGTTATAAATTAGTTGTAGCCGTACTTGTCAGCGAAGGCGTATAGCGCGTCTTCGAAGCATTTCATCGGGGCTGAAACAACACCCGCACCGACCTGACCAACGCCAGGATCCTTGTGGGCAACGCCGGTATTGACGCGCGGAGCGATCTGTTTTTCGACCACTTTACGAATATCCACACCGGTCGGGGTGCCGCGGAAATCAAGGAACGGGATAGTGAACTGTTTGTGCTCTGCCTCGGTGATCTCATACATATCAAGTGTGGTGTTGATGGCATCGCGCGGCTCGCCGCCAATAAACGTGACCAGGGCGGGGGCTGTTGCCATGGCGAAACCGCCTATGCCGGCAGTTTCGGTGATGACGCTGTCGCCGATGTCGGGGCAGGCGTCTTTTTCGCTGAAACCGGGGAAGTAGAGCGCTTTGACGATGGGGGAGGGGGCGGTAAACCACTGGTCGCCCAGTCCGCTCACGCGGATACCCCAATCGGTGCCGTTGCGGGTCATCACGGTAACGATGGTGCTGCCTTCAACATTTTCACCTGCTGCGGTCATGGTCTTACAGCCTGCCATCACCGGGTTGAGGATGCTCAGCGCGTTCTCGCCGAGGAACTTGATGACTTCGGCAGCTGTGGCGGTGTCTTTGGCGGTTTTTACGACGTAAGGTGCCAGTTGGGTGGTCCACAGGATGGACGCAGCGTCGAGGCGGTTGTGACCGTCATCGCCCATGTGCAACGCCTTGGAGAGGATGGCGCGGACATCGATGCCGCCGCTGGCTTCCAGAGCTGCCTTGATTGTTGGACCAAGCACAGCTTCCATCCAGCGCAGTTTTTCCATCACATCCTCGCTGTAAGCGCCCATGCGTAACACTTTGCCACGACCTTCATTGAGGTTGGAATAGCACTTAATGCCATGGGTCTGGTTTTCGATGATGTAAACCAGCTGCGAGGGGGAGATCACGCCCGCCATTGGACCGGTGCACATGTGATCATGGCAGGGGCTGAACTCGATCTTGCCGGACCTCAGTAATTTGTCTGCTTCTTCAGGATTTTTGGCTTTGCCTTCGAAGAGCAGGGCGCCGATCATCGCGCCTTTGATCGGACCGGACATTCTCTCATACGTGACGGGGGGACCGGCATGCAGGAGCATGTTTTCATGAATGCCCGGGACAACATCCAGCGCCTTGGCCATGGTCGTGGCAACAGGACGGGCTTCCATAAATCTTTCTACTACGTATGCATTTGCTTTCTCAATATCAACCATGTGCTTCCTCCAGGTTATTAGAATGGATTAACAGGCTTACTTTCTGGGTGATTTCATCTTTTGAAGAATATTCATCAAATTTTCATTGCCGCCCGCGGGAGGTTTCCAATCCACCTGCACGTAGGGGGCACCCTGGTCTTTGAGATTGGCTGAGAAGGACTCGAGACCAACATTGATGGCAGACAGGGGTTTCTTGAGGGGTTCCATCTCAACCGGTTTACCGGAAATTTCGGTTTTTGCTTCGTCCCGTTCACCAAGGGCGCGCAGGATGCGTCCGACATAGCGGCAAATGACTTCGTTGCTGGTGTCCACCAGGGCTCCGGCCGCTTTCAGCTGGGCGATCTGGTTGTCGAGGTTCTGAGGATCTTCGTCAGTACCGCAGGCAACGCAAACCACTTCCAGGTGGCGCCCGTCTTTTTTGGCATCGGCGATGCACTTGGCGATGGCAGGAGCGATCTCGCTGGCGGGATCGGGATGGGATCCATATCCAATGACCACATCCAGCATAATGACCGCCACTTCGGGATCCTTCGCTTCTTCATATAATCTGCGTATGCGCAGCTCGTTGTCCATCATCGGGTGCAAACGGCCAACCGTGAACTCGTCCTCACCGAGGTCGACGATGCAGTGTTCCTGGCTTACAAACGAATCAGGTAACTGGAACTCTTTGTTGATGGGGGAATTCGCTAATACGCGGGGTACATAACCATAGAGAATGTGCTGGGCTTCATAGGCGAGCGTGCCGCCGGAGAAGAGTCCGCGCAGGTACTTCTGCTGCGGGGTGAATTTATCGATCGGCAGGTCAGTGTCTCCGTCGAGTTTCGGGGGATTATTTGCCAGTTCCACTGCCAGTCGTGCCGCATCATCCAGGCCGGTGGCAAAGAAAAGGTTGCCATCGCGCAGGGTTGTGACAGGGCGGGCGATAAAGTTGACTACTACTGGTTTGCTGGCTTTGCGGGCGACCTTTAATACCTCTTCCGCGACCTTGGGTGAGGGTGGTTTGGAGGTGAGCACGATCACTTTGGTATCAGGATCGCGGTTCAGAACATCCAACCCCTGCAGGAAGGTGATGGCGCCGACTTCAGCCTTGAGGTCGCGCCCACCGGTGCCGATACCAAAGGTGATACCGCTGCCGAGCTGGTGAATACGGGTGGAAACCTGCTGCAAGCCAGTTCCGGCGGCTGCCACGATGCCAATAGGGCCTTTACGAATCTTATTTGCGAAAGCCAGGCCATAACCGTCTACCATCGCGGTACCGCAGTCAGGACCCATCACCATTAGACCAAGCTCGCGGGCTTCCTTCTTCAGCTCAATTTCGTTCTCGATCGAGACGTTGTCGCTGAAAAGGTGCACGTGCTTGCCAAGGCGAAGCGCTTCACGCGTTACAGCCGTGGCGTAACGTCCGGCAACCGAAATGATCACCCATTCGGCATCCGGCAGCATATCAACCGCGCTTTCAAGGCTGCGGGGCTGGTATTCCTGATCGCTGGAGGATTTACGGGCTGCGAGCAGTCCATCAACCTGGGCAAGCGCTTCATTGGCGGATTTTTCGTCATCGGCTTTCACAACGATCGCCAGATCATCAGGTTTTGAGGCGTTTACTTCTGGAGTATCGAGACCAATATGGGCGAGCAGTTCCTTGTTTGAATCTGTGCCCATAACAACACCGGCATCCTGGATACCGGGCAACCCGGCAAGTGATCGTTGTAACGACATTAACTTGGCCGAGTCATAGTACACACCACTGCGTATTTCAGTTTTTAATGTTGCCATTATTGCTCCTGAAAAGTGAGATATTTGGGGATAACTGGTTCACAAAACCGGACCCGGATGCATGAGGGAGTGGGTTATGTGCCGATCCCGATTATGATAAAGTACATTCCGGCGGTTGTTGCATCAATCGGGTTTTTTGAGGGTCATACCTTATCCTCAGATGATTCAACCACCATTCTTCAATATATCATTAACAAATATTGACAGTCAACTAACCTTAATCGAAAAAAACACTGACAAATTACACAGGTTAATCAAAAAACCTCCTCTTGAGGTATTTCTGCTCAGTGAGGAGGTTTTGATGTTCATTATTGGATGATCTTACAGGTCAACAGTCTCAGGAACGCGGAAGTTTTCGTTGGCTTTGCGAATTTCGTCAGTTACATTGAAGTTCATGTCCTGACCGATAACTTCCTTGATGTAGTTCTTAACACGGCTCTGCCACATATCCTGGTTGAGGTAGAAGATCTTGGCGCCGCCAAGTTCGTGCTGGTACTGCGGCCAGGGTTTGGTGGGCTGTGCCATTGAGAGACCAGCCATGCGCCATCCGTTGTAGCTTTCGAAAGTCGACCACCATTCCTGCACCTTGAGGAGTTCCATCGCGTAGTAGGTCTTGGCATAGTACATCGGCCAACCAAGGCGGGCGCGGCGGGAGAAGGTGAGGGTGTGCAGGCTGACAGCCACGTCTTTGTCCCAGGCGCGACCGTTGGCGAAACCGAGCCATTCACCGTCAACGAGGCCGACCATGGTAAAGGCGTCCTTGAGGCGTTTGCGGCGCAGAGCGAGAACCTCACCGTAAACACGTACACCAACGATATCGTAGAAGTCTTTTTCGACTTTCATCACTTTTTCGAGGTAACCAAGCATGGGGTCAATGTCGCTGTCCTGAATAGCGCGGACATAAACGGTGCGGCCGTCTCTGAGTGCGAATGTAGCTTCGGGGATGGCGGGCATATCCATCGCGGGGCCTTGCAGAATACCCTCGATCTCGCGCAGATCAATGGTCATGTCTTCTTTTGTTACTGGGGTCGGGAATTCAATTTTCATTTTGCATCCTTTTCGTGTTATTTTTAATCGTAAATTGAGTATAGCATTACCAAACTTGAACGTCAATCAGTCATATGCTGATTAAGACGAAATCAGTATGAATCAGGTATTTTTATCACCCGCTTGATTTTGTCCAATTACAGGTTTTAAGAAAAAACCACCCCTACGGGTGGTTTTTTTGTTTGGTAGAGAAGCGAATTACTTGCCATACTTGGCGAAGTGCGGGGCAAAAATATCATCCGGATCGGGAATGCTGAGGGGGATCGGGTAGGAAACCCAGGTCACGTTCATCATATGTTTGACAGTGATGTTTTCAGTGGTGATGTTGCCGCCCCAGGTGCCGCAGCCCAGCGACATGGTGAATGCCATACCGTTTTCCCAGTCGCCGCTGTTGCCCACGGATTGCGCCTGCCTGACCATCATACGGCTGACCTTGGCTTTGTGTGCCAGTTCCATTATGTGATCTTCATTCACCGAGTGGATGCCGCATGAATGACCAAAACCGCTGAACGCTGTGATGTCAATCACCATCTGGACAGCATCGCTGAATTCCTTGTATTTCCATAGGGTCAGAATCGGAGATAGTTTTTCGGCTGAGAACATGTCCTCTGGCCCGATGGCTTCGCCAATCACCATAATGAACTTGGTTCCTTCGGGTACTTTGATGCCGGCTCCATTGGCGATCGTTTGGACGCTCTGGCAGACCAGCTTGCCGCTGAGATGTTTTCCATCCGGCCACATCGCGGCTTTAAGCTTGGCACGTTCTTCGCCTGTTACCAGGTAGCCGCCGGTCTTCTTCAATTCCTCTAATAACGTGTCGAAGATGCTTTCGTGAATGATGATGTTATTTTCGGCAGAGCAGGAGGTGGCGTTATCGAAGATCTTGCCTTTGCAGATCTTTGCCGCGGTTACAGGCAGATCAGCAGTTTCGTCGACAATGATGGTCGCATTGCCAGCCCCGACACCGTACGCAGGTTTACCACTGCTGTAAGCGGGTTTAACGATGCCCTGACCGCCAGTTGCCAGCACGAGGTCGACCTTGCTCATCAATTCCTGGGAAAGTTCAAGCGTGGGTTCTTCAATGCACTGCACCAGGTCTTCAGGTGCGCCTACCTTCTTTAAACCTTTGCGCATTTCAGCAACGATTGTGGCGCAGGTGGTCTTCGCCCGCGGGTGGGGAGCAAAAATGATAGCGTTACGTGCTGCCAGTGCGGGCAGGCCGTTGCACGGCATGGTGGAGGAAGAGTTGGTCATGGGGGTGATCGCACCGATTACACCCACCGGTTTGGCGATCTTCACGATGCCTTTTTCAGGAATGCGCTCGATCACACCAACGGTTTTCTCACCCTTCAGATCGCGCAGTACGCCTAGTGTCTTTTTCTGGTGCTTGGCGACCTTGTCTTCATATACACCCAACCCGGTTTCATCAACTGCCAGGCGGGCAACTCTCTGGGCGGTTTCCAGCTTGTAGGATTCCCAACCCACTGCCAGGATCATTTCATCCACCTGCTCCTGGGTCCAGAATTCAACCAGTTTTTGAGCGGCTCGCGCCTTTTCTAGTAATGTATCGATCAGTTCAGACATATTTTTTCTCCTGGATTTGATTAGGTTTAATGATAGTTTATTTTACTGCTTCTGCTAAAGCGCTTTCAAAAATATTCAAACCGTCATTGATCTGTTCTTCGGTAACGATCAAAGGGGGTATCCAGCGAATGGTGTTGTCCCATGGACCGGCGGTCAGAATGAGCATGTTGCGGTCGATACAGCCGTGCTGGACTGCTTTGGTGAAGGTCTTGTCCGGTTTGCCTTTAGCGTCGCGAAATTCAGTGCCGATCATCAATCCCAAACCGCGAACTTCAGCGATTTGCGGGTATTTCTCCTGCAGATGAGCTAATCCGGCTTTCAGCTGGCTGCCGCGCGCGTTAACATTATCGAGTATTTTTTCCTCGCGAATTGCCTTAATAGTAGCCACACCGGCTGCCGCAGCAACCGCGTTGCCTCCGTAGGTGCCGCCATGCGAACCCGGGATCCATTTTGACATCAGATCAAGGCGGCTGATAACGCCGGAGATCGGCATACCAGAGGCGAGTCCTTTGGCGATTGTCATAATATCCGGCTCGACATCAAAATGCTGGATACCGAACCACTTACCGGTGCGGCCAAACCCTGATTGCACTTCATCCGCCACCAGCAGCATACCGTGTTTTTTGGTGAGTTCGCGCAATCCCTTCATAAAAGACTTTGGCGGGACGATGTAGCCGCCCTCACCGATCACTGGTTCAATGAACACAGCGGCGGTTTCAGCCGGGGCTGATTGGGTCATCAGGAGCAGTTCAAGTTCATCCAGGCACCATTGACTGGTCTTTTCCTCGTCCCATCCGTAGCGCAGGGCGTAGGGGAAGGGGGCGACGTACACACCGGACATAAGAGGTTGATAACCGACCTTGTAACCATTCTTGGAGGTGGTCATCGCCATGGTCGCGTTGGTGCGCCCATGAAAACTACCCTGGAAAACGATCACATTCTGGCGTCCGGTCGCGTGCCGGGCGAGTTTCAGCGCTCCTTCAACTGCTTCAGCTCCGCTGTTGCTGAAGAAAAATCCATCCAACGAGGATGGAACGATCGGGCGCAGCTCGTTGACGAGCTCCAGGATGGGTTTGTGAATCACAAGGTTCATTTGTCCGTGGATCAACTTGCCGGCCTGCTCGCGGATCGCTTCCACCACTTTTGGATGGCAGTGACCAGTGTTAGTCACGCCAATGCCGCACGAAAAATCCAGCACCTTGCGTCCGTCTGTAGCATAGAGGTAGCTGCCTTCGGCGTGGTCAATGATGATGTCTGTGTAGTGTGACCAGACAGGTGATAGGTGTTCAAAATTCTCTTGGTAATTGATCATATGGATGTCCTCTTATTGATGAAGTGTACTTGCTTGTTTTTTGAGCTGATAGAGCTCCTTCTTTTGAATCTCAACAAAAGACTGATCCGGTCGTTTAAATCAAGTTCCCCAACCGTTTGCTTAATTATTGCATTAAAGTCAAGGTTGGGGAACTCATTTATATCATCGAATTAACGGAAATTCTTCACCACTCCTTGATGCCCCAGGGGAATCCAATCCCTGCCATGCGATCCATGAAGGGCACCGGGTCGAAGAACTCAGGACCCTCGACGCCGGTGGCTTTCCAGATGCCTTCATCAAGCAGCTCCATCCCAATGACCGCGTTGAAAGCCGTTTGTGTGACGACCACCTGGCAGTCGAACTTGTCCATGCTTTCCTTATTGTCTGCCACCTGGTAAATGTAGACGTTCTTTTCCTTCCCGTCCTTCTTTCCTTTCACCCAGGTTCCGGCGCATGTCTTGCCTTCCATTAGTGGACCAAGGTGTGCGGGATCCGGCAGGCAGGCGGCTACGACATCACGCGGCGCAACTTCCACTTTGCCCACCTTGATCGGTTCCTTGTTATCGAGGCCGAGCATATGCAGGGTCTGCAGGATGCCGATGAATTCATCGCCCAGCCCGTATTTGAACGTGACGCGTTTGCAGTCGATGTAGCGCGGAACCAGCAGCACCTCTTCGTGTTCCACGTTGACGCACTCGGTCGGTCCGATGCCTTCGGGGAAATCAAAGACCTCTTTTTCCGAGAATGGGGCGGTGGTGAACCATCCCTTTCCTTTTTCCCAGATAACAGGCGGGTTGAGGCATTCCTCGATCGTCGTCCAGATGGAGAAGTTGGGGGCAAAATCGTATCCCCTTACGATCAGGTTTGCGCCGTCTCTCACGCCGATCTCTTCGATTTCGTCAAATAGATGGGTCGCGGCGTACTTGGCAAACACGTCTGCCATTCCGGGTTCCACACCCAGTCCCAATAACGCGAGGATGCCTTTTTCCTTCCATTTATCCGCGCGCGCGAATTGATAATCACCCAGTTTGATTCCGGGTTTCTCATAAGGCGTTTCGGGGTGAGGCGCGGATAAAGTCATTGCCATATCCATATAGTTGACACCCGCGTTGTAGGCTGCATCGAAGATGGCTTCATTGAAGCTTGGATCGCAGGCGTTCATGATCAGGTCAATATCATAATCCCTGGCCATCTTCTCGATCATCTCGCGATTGCGCGCGTCGATGAACTCAACCGGGAAACGTTCATTGTCCTTGATCTTAGCCTGTACTTCCAGAGCGCGATCCTTGTTGTAATCTGCCAGCACCATCTTTTCGAGCCACGGGCGTTTGGCTGCCATTACAGCAATGGCTTCGCCTACGCCGCCCACACCAACAAGCAATACTTTCATGACTTCCTCCTGTAGAAAATTTTAGTGTGCTTCTTCTTCAGCTGTTCCCAATACATAGGGATCAACATCCGGAATATCCTTCTTTACCCATTTACGGATCGGGAAGTAGAGAACAGCCCCGACCACCATGGCGATGAGCGCCCAGCCGACTGCGCCCGCCCAGCCGTAATCGATGATCTGGCTGACAATGGCGATGAGGATGATCGTCAAAGGCGCGACAACAATATAAACCAACCCCCAAACCCCGCCAGGCACCCTGTTGCGCGGCAGGTCCGGTTTCTTGCGCCGTAAAACCACCAGCGCGAAGATCTCTGCCATCAGCACCAGCAT
>JACDJB010001746.1_pt1 | contig 17011 bp, 12 predicted proteins | sample 7454121 | NCBI WGS metagenome assembly JACDJB01 (sample SAMN14253290, study PRJNA609438) | sludge metagenome | isolation source: sludge after 25d culture with pyrite | collected 2018-12-20 | reverse complement strand
TTGCCCGACGGCGGGCAGCTCGGCCGGAGCCACTGCGCCGCTTGTCGCCAGCTCGGTCAGGGCGACCTGGACGGTGGTCACGCCGGTCTGGGCGCGGTTGGTGAACTCGTCGGCGATGCCGCGCACGACACTCGCCCGAATGGGCGAGCCGGGATCGCCGACGATGCGCAGGGCGACGGGCGCGGGCATCTCGCCGGTTGCGGCGTCGGGGATGAAGCCGGCGCTGAAGCCGGCGGGGATGACGACCACGGCGGCCACGTCGCCGTCGCTCACCCGCTCCAGCGCCGCCGGTTCGTCGTCGCTCATCTCCGTCGCCAGCAGGTCGCTCAGCGCCTCGCTCGTGAACAGGTCGGTGAGAGCTGTGGCGAGTTGGCCGCCGTCCTGGTCGATGACGACGACCGGGATGCGGCTGATGGTCGGGGCGTCGGACTGGTCAAAGCTGTCGGTGATCAGCCCCATGCCGAGGGTGAGCACCAGCGGGCCGAGGATGATCAGCATCAGCGCCGGCCGGTCGCGGAGCAGGATGCTGATGTCTTTCCAGGTGATGGCGAGGATTTTATTCATGACATAGCCTCGGAAGAGAATCCACAGAGTTTGAAGCAGTGGTCAGTGGCCAGTGGGCGGTCGTGACACACTGACCATCGGCCACTGACCACTGACCACTTTCCTTAATCCCGTAACCCCCGTCCGGTCAGGTGCAGGAACACCGCCTCGAGGTTCGGCGACTGGATGTCGACGGAGCGCAGCTGCAGGCCGGCTTCATTGGCGCGGCCGACGACACCCGGCAGGGCCGCGCCGGCGTCGGCTACGTTGATGATGACCTGGCTATCAACGGCCGCCGCGCCGATGACGCCCGGCAGACCGGCGAACAGCGTCACCTTGCCGTCGGCGGCGGCCATCGCCAAGGCCGCGTCTTCAGCAAGGTGCAGGCGCAGCGTCTCTTGCTCGCCCACAACCTGGGTCAACTCGTCCAGCGTCCCCAGCGCGATGAGTTCGCCCTTGTCGATGATGCCGATGCGGTCGGACAACTCCTCGGCCTCTTCCATGTAGTGAGTGGTATAGAGGACGGTCATGCCCTGGCCGCGCAGCTCGCGCACCATGTCGAGAATGCGGCGGCGGCTCTGCGGGTCGATGCCGACGGTCGGCTCGTCCATGAACAGCAGTTGGGGCTTGTGGAGCAGCCCGGCGGCGATGTTGATGCGTCGCTTCATGCCGCCGGAGTAGGTCTTGATCTTGTCGCCCGCCCGGTCGCTGAGGCCGACGATCTCCAGCACTTCGTCGATGCGCCGCGCCAGTTCCTTGCCGCCCATGTCATAGAGGCGACCCCAGAACTCCAGATTTTGCCGGGCGGTGAGCGAATCGTAGAGGGCGATCTCCTGCGGCACGACGCCGATGATCCGGCGCACGCCCAGCGAGTCGGTGAGAATGGAGTGGCCGGCGATCTCGGCCGTGCCGCCGGTCGGATCGATGAGGCAACTGAGCATATTGAGGGTCGTCGACTTGCCCGCGCCGTTGGGGCCGAGCAGGCTGAAGATCTCTCCGCGCAGGACGCTGAAGGAGATACCCTTCACGGCTTCGTTCTCGCCGTAGGTCTTGCGCAGGTCTTTGGCAATGAGGATAGGTTCGGTCATGGTGTGCATCCCGGAATAGTTCCTGAGTATCCGGACCTGACAGGCCGGGTTTTCATGTTGTCATGGACATGATAGCAGATTTGCGGCCCGAATGAACGCGGTAAAGGTCATTCCGGGGTCACGGTCGCGCTTTCCCCTTGACATCTGCTCCCCACCCCTTACAATGACAAACGCATCGACATAACAGACTATCCAGGAGGTCTTCGTCATGCGTCGCAATATGTCCACCATCTATATCATTGCCGCCGTCGTGTTGATCGTCGTCTTCGGCCTGTGGGCCGGCATCCCGCTGCAGTGGCGCTGGCTGTTGATCATGGCCACGGTCGTCGGGTTGTTGGCCTTTGCCGGCCTCGAGATCACCGCCACACCCATGTCCGACGATCCGGCCGACAACCGCCGCAAGCTCGGCCGGATAGACGGTCTGCTGATCGACCCCCGCAACAAGATCAGCCTGTCACGGCTGCAAATGGCGTTGTGGTCGGTTGTTGTTCTGTCCGCCTGGGCCACCTTTGCCCTGCACCGGATCATCCCGGTCCTCCAGGGAAACTCGCCGGCTTCCAGCATCCAGATCGTGCAGGAGGTGGCCAAACTGCTGGCAGGGGAGAAAACCCCCGGCGAAGCCGAGATACGTCGCGCCACGGCCATGCTGGAACGGATCACCGGCGCGGAGATATTGCCGACCGGCGAGGAAAGGAGCGGAACGGACGCGCTCTATGATCCGCTGGACATCAATATCCCGCAAGAGGTGTGGATGGCGCTGGGCATCAGCATCGCCTCGCTGACCGGAGCGGGCATCATCAAGACCAACAAGGCCACCGACGACGCCGGCAAAGCCCGGGAAGTGGCCACCACGCGCGCGGACAACGCCAAGGCCCGCACCGACAGGATCGGGGTGCTGGAGGGGGAGAAGTCTTCCATGCTGGAGACGATGTCGGGCGGGCTGGAATCGATCGATAACGCTCAGCTCACGCCCGCGGCGCGGGCCGCGGCCCAGGCGGAATGAGCCAGGGCCCAGGCGGAGCTGCCGGCCGTCTCGGCCGAATTGCAAGCCACCCAGGCCGCCGCCGAACGGGCCGCGCCGCGCGTCGCCGAACTGAACGCGGCTCTGGCCACGGCCGTGGGCGAACTCGACAACAAGGCGACCAGCGCCGAAGCCCGCTGGAGCGACATGCTGCGCGGCGACACGGTGGCCGATTTCCAGTTTATCGACCTGGGCAAGGTGCAGATGTTTTTGCTGACGGTGATCCTGGTCTTCACCTACGCCGCGCTGATCTGGTCGATTATGGTCACGCCCCAGGCGGCGCGGGTGTTGCAGATGACGCCGTCGATGAGCCTGCCGGCCTTCTCCGAAAGCCTGATTATCCTTATGGGCTTGTCCCACGGCGGCTATCTGGCGACAAAGGCGAGCAGTATAGGCGCGTAGTGGGGCGACAGGAGTCGCATGGGCAGTAGGTCAGTGGGTCAGTGGTCTGTCGACCGTCGTCATCCCAGCCCGCGGATGAGCGCGGCGACCTCGCTCATCCGCCCCACGCGATAGACCGGTCCCGGCAGACCGGCCGGCAGATCGACCAGATCGTAAACCCACGTGTTCTCATCGGGCACGTAGACCGCTCGGCCGCCCAGCGTCGCCACCGGCAGGATGTCGCTGCGCGGGCTGTTGCCCACCATCACGAACCGCTCCGGAGCCACGCCGCGCCGCGCCAGAATGTCGCGGTACGTCTCCGGCGTCTTGTCGGCCACCACCTCGACTCCGGCGAAATAGCGCCCCAGCCCGGAGCGAGCCACCTTGTCCGTCTGGTGCAGCAGGTCGCCCTTGGTGATGAGCAGCAGCGGGTAGTCGGCCGCCAGTGCCGCCAGCGTGTCCTCCACCTCGTCGATGAGCCGCACGTCGGCCGAGATCATCTCGCGGGCGATGACCAACAGACGGCCGATCTCCGCTCCGGTGACGCGCCCGCCGGTCACGTCGACGGCCGTCTCAATGAGCGACAGGATGAAGCTGGTGATGCCGAAGCCGTAGTAGGGCAGGTTGCGCATCTCCGTCTCGTGCACCAGGTCATCCAGCGTGTCGAGCGCAACATGGGGCTGCAACAGGTCGCGGAACTGCTGCCGCGCCGTCTGATAGAGATGCTCCGTGTGCCAAAGCGTGTCGTCGGCGTCGAAGGCGATGAGTTCGATCATGGAACATATTGTATAGCGCGCCGCCCGGGGAACCGAATTTCTTCGGGAAACCCCGGTTTCCAACGTTCACCAAACTGTGGTATCCTCTCTGTCGTATTCCCGCCGGCTCAACCGGCCAGATCAAAGGAGCTTACGACATTTATGATCCAGCAGACCTATGACGACCTGCGCGAATTCGCCGAATATGCCGCCACGCATGCCCAGGACAAATACCTCTCCCTCTACCTGAACACCGACCCGGCCGACCCGGAAAACCAAAGCCAGACGCCCGCCTGGCAGATCTTCCTGAAGAACGCCGTGACGGAGATTGAGAACGGCCTCGATCCCGAGCAGACCAAGCAGTGGAAGAACGTGCGCCTCAGCGACGACGACCCCAACAAGGAGTGGGCGCGCATTCGCAAACGACTGGACAAGTACACCACCAGCTACCGGCCGGGAGGCAAGACACTGGCCCTGTTCATCGGCCCCGGCGGCGAGCATCGCTTCGAGTTGCCCGTGCGCCTGTCGAACGTCTACTACTTCGGCAAGCCCCACATCCAGGAATTTCTGTGGGCGCTGGATGAATATGAACTGCACATGGTGGCGCTGATGGCCGAAGACGAGGCGCGCGTCGTGCGCGTCGCCCTCGGCCGCGCCGGCCGCGACACGACCATTGTGTCGGACCAGAAGTGGCTGCGCAGCATGCGCAAGGCAGCCCACGAGCACAACATCGAATCGCGCCGGGACGAATTGACCCGCCGATTCGTCGGCTCCGTCGCCGCCGACGCCAACAAGTTCTTCCTGCAAAACCCCGACGTCGAGCGCGTCATCCTCGGCGGCGACCAGCGGCTGGCCAACGCGCTGCTGGGCGCGGTCCATCCGGCGGTGAAGGAGAAGGTCATCGCCGTCCTGCCCATTCCGGCCGACCTGCCGCCGCACGAGATCGCCGACCGCATCCGCGACGCGGCCGAGCAAGCCGAGCGCGAGCACGAGGACACCCTGGTGGCCGAGGTGATCGGCCAGGCAAAGGCGGGCGGGCGCGGGGCAACGGGCATGGTGGCCGTCGGCCGCGCGCTCGACCGGGCCGCCGTGCGCCTGATAGCCCTGCCCTATCCGGCCGGCGATGATCTGGAGCCGCTGCTGTTGCAGGCCGTGCGCCAGGGCGTCACGGTGGAGTTCCTCCACGGCGACGCGGCCGAACGGGCCGCGCAGGCCGGCGGCATCGTCGCCCGGCTCTATTACGCGATCAACTAGAGCGATTTTCCATCGCCGACGACGGACGACAGACCACGGCAGGTGATCTGTCGTCCGTCATTCATCATTCGTCATCAGGGAGATGTTCCGGCCAAACGTCTCCACGGTCGCGCCCTCTTTCGTATCTCGCATTTCGTATCTTCCCCGTCATTCGCCGTTCCGCCGATTCTGGGGTATACTCCGAATAGAACACAAACCCTTCCCCAACGTCACCGGAAAGCGGCAACGCTTCCCGTGGAGAAAGACCATGACCGACGCGATCGAAGTGGGCCGCCGCTACCGCAACCCCACCGGCGAGTATGAAATCCTGTCCATCGACGGGATGTGGGCCACCGTCCGCTATGAGGACGGCACGACCAGACGCCACCTGCTGGCCGCGCTGCAAATCCATTGGGAGAACGATCAGGTGGAAGCCGAAGCCGCCGCCGCGGCCGCGCAAAAATCGGCCAAAGCACCGCGCGCCCGCGCGCCCAAGGCCGCCCAGCCCTTTCCCATCGACGAGACATCCGTCCTGATCGGCGGGATTGTCCGCTCGTTGTCGACCGAGGGGCGGTTCGTCACGCGGCAGGCCATCGTCGAAGCGCTGCTGGCCGACCCACGGGGCAACCAGCTCGTCACGGCCGCGCACAAGGACCTGTTCTATCGCACCGAGGAATGGATCGCCGGGAGCATGCTCGATCAGTTCGGCAAGGACCTGACGCGCAAAGGCTCCCCCGTGCGCGAGCAATTCGACCGCGAGCAAATCGACAACGTGTGGGCTTATCGGCCGCGCGTCTAGCGCCCGCGCCACAACAACGACTGTCCGACCATGGAGTCCCAACTCTTTCCCGCCCTGTTCGTGCTCGTGCCCACGTTCCTCGGCATCCTGATGTTGCTGATCATCTGGAACGCGCGCGGGCGACGGTTCTAATCCGGTTCGCGGTCTCGCTGCAAGGCAATTGCATCCCCGATCAGGGGGAATATGGGTTTGCCCATGGCCCACGATTCGCATATGATCGCGTCTGCGTGAGTTTGTCGCGCGCCGGCCACCGCCGGCGCGGCACAACCGGGAGCCGTTTCCATGTCTGCCTTGCGATTGCGATTGTTTGTCGTTGTCGTCTTTCTGTCGCTCATCGTCGCGCTAACCGCGGCCGCGCCGCGCCTCGGCGCTCGCGCGCCCGCCGCGGTGACACCACCACCGCGCGCCGTCTCTTCGCCGGGCACGCTGACGCCCAACTACGGCCTGCGCGCCCGCATTCCCCAGAGCTACCTGGGGGACGACGGCGCCATGCTGGTCGATCCGTCGCGCGATCGCCTATACATCTCCGCCAATGACGGAGTTTATCTCAGCGAAGAAACCTCCGCCCTGCACGTCATCGATACCCGGCTGGCCCGGCCACTGACCACCGTGGAAAACGTGGCGCTATATCTGATGGCCCTGACCCAGGACGGCGCACGGCTCATCGGCTACACCACCCTCCCGTCCGATCCGGGCCGCCTGCTCATCTACGACGCCGACACGCTGGCCCTCGTCGATGAGTTCCCGCCGGCCTGCCCGCCGGCGATGGAAACGTGCTTCATGACCGACATGGCCGCCGGGCCGGACGGCCGGCTGTATTGGACCGCCTACGGCGACACGCGGGTGAACGTCCTCGACGTGGCCACGGGCGACGCGCTGGAGTCATTTGTCGCCGCCGACGCGCCCATCACCTCGCTCGAGATCGCCGGCGACGTCCTGATTGTGGCCGCGGAGGAGGACGACAACGGCCTGCGTTGGGTGCGGCGCTATGACGTCGGCGCGGTCCCGGCTGTCCTTGAACTCACCGCCCAGGATATGTACGGGGGTTCCTCCTGGCTCATCGCGCCGGACGGGAGCTATCTCATCGCCATTAACGAGTTCGGCGTCATGCAATACAGCACCGGGACGCTGGAATTCGTCCGCACGTTGTTCGAAGGCGGGTGGCAGCACAGGGTTCAGAGCCTCGCAATCTCGCCCGACAGCCGGCGCGTGATCGTCATGGAACTGCAGCTGAACGAAAATCGGCCGCTGTTCGGCTACGACGCCGCAACCGGCGAACTGGAGATCACCGGCCGGGTCGATTGGTCCCACGTCTCCGATCCGGGCTTCTTCTCGATGGCCGCGCTGGCCGACGGGGAGCTTGCTTTCCCCTATGCCCAGTCCGTCGACATCTACCACAGCGCCGACCACGCCGCGGCCGTACCGCTCGTCCTCGCCAACCACTGCGCGGGCGGCCCTGTCTTCGACGACTTCAGCAACATCAACTCCGGCTGGCCCAGCCGCATCACCGACGGCCTCGTCTACGGCTACATCGACAACGAGTACGCCATCCTGCAAGACGACGCCGACCGCTGGTTCGGCGTCAGCCGCGGCGACAAATGGGTCAACGGTCGCCGGACCGCCGTGGCCACGCGATTGACCCGGGCCGCCGGGCTGTCGGGTCTCATCTACGGCCTCAACGACGATTGGAGCCGGTTCTACACGTTCGAGATCGCCCCCGATCTGGGTCGCTGGGTGTTGTTCGAGTTTCGCGCGGATGTCGGCTGGACGTTGCTGTCCACCGGCATCGGCAACATCAACCCGATCGGCGCATGGAACCGGCTGGAGATCCTCAAGTACGCCGACAACGATGAAATCCGGCTGTACATCAACGACAACTTCGTCACCTCGGCGCCCAATCGGGACGGCCGCATCGGCCTCAGCGCCGGGTCATTCGAGGCGGGCTTCGAGGCGCGCTACGACGACTACGCGTTCGTCGGGCAGAACTGCGCCGACTACGGTCGCGCCGCCGGCGGCCAAAACGACGGCCCGCCGCTGGCCCGCCCGCCGCTGGACGAGTTCCTCCGGTAGGGGCGCGTCCCCGCACGCGCCCTCCGGAAGCCAAACGACCCCGCCGCTCTGTCTGAGCGGCGGGGTCGCCGGTTGTTCGTTCGTCCGTCGGCCGGGCATCCCCGGCAAGCATCACACCTCGGCCACCTCCCCCGGCGGCTCGTCGGCCGGGCCGTTGAAATGGATGAGGGCGAACATCGCCCCTTGTGGGTCGCCCACTATTGCAAGCTGCCCCAAATTGCCCGCGTCCGACGGGCCGTGATGCACCACGCCGCCCAACTCGGTCACCTGCGCTGCCGCGGCGTCGAGGTCATCGACCAGGAAATAGACCAGCCAATGATTGGGAACCTCGCCCCAGTCCTCGCCGATGCTCATGCAGCCGCAAGAGACGCGCTCGCCGTCGGCCCACATGAGGTAGCCGCTCGGGTCCAGCTTCTCGTCCCAATCGAAAACCTGCTTATAAAAAGCGCGCGCGCCTTCCCGGTCGTTGGTTTGCAGCTCATTCCAGACCAGCGAGTTGGACTGATTGACCACCTGCGCCCCGATGTGGCGATTGGGCTGCCACAGGCCGAACGAGGCCCCGGTGGAGTCGCCCAGGATGGCCATGCGGCCGTGCTCCATCACGTCCATCGGCTCAAAGAAGACCGTGCCGCCGGCCGCGATCGCGCGGGCAACCAGGCTGTCGATGTCGCTGTGGATGATGTAGGATGTCCACGCCGGGGGCACGCCGGCGGCCTTCATCCCGGGATCCATCTCGGCCGCGCCGGCCACCGTGTAGCCGTCGATGCGAAAGTTGGTGTAGGAGCCGCCGCCCGGCAGCGGCTGATTATCCGCCGTCCAACCGAAGAGGGCGGAGTAGAAGGCGTGGGCCGCCTCCAGATCGGTCGTGCCCAAATCGACCCAGCCAAAAACGCCGTCGGGGTATTTGGAAACAATTTTCATGGCAGGTAGTTCTCCTTTGTGGTGTCCGATAATGTGGGTTCCGAGGCCCTCGGAACAGGCTTATTGTACCACAAAACCGAACATTTGGTCTAGCGCCAGATAAAGATGAATGACATGCCGGTCGCCCATAAGCAGGGGCATTCGTCGATGGCCGAACAGACGGCCGCTCAGCCGCCCGCCGACTTCTCCGCCCGCACCCACAGCTTTCGACCCGCCAGATATTCGACCATGCGCAGGAACACGTAGACCTGCGCGGCAATGAGCCAGATCATGACCAGCGTCACGGCGATGGAGATGAGGTCGAGCAGTCCCGGCAGGCGCTCGCGCAGGGCTGCCAGGCGGGCCTGCCGCTCGGCTATCCCGGCCTGGGTATTGTCCACGGCCGTCAGCGCCCGGTCGAGGCCATCGGCAATCGGCGCGGTGCGATTGGTGACGAAAGTCACCGGGCGGCTGACCTTCTCCTCCTTGATGGCCTGCATCTCGGCGCGCATCGCCTCGACCTCCGATCGGGCCGTTTCCAGCCCGTCGGCGGCAGCCTGCAACTCGTCGGTCAGCGTGGGCACGTCGACAAACGGCATGCGGTTGGCCGCCTCCAGCGTTTCGTTGAAGGCCACAATCGTCCCCGCCAGGTTGGCGGTCGTCTCCCGGGCGGAAACCACGCGCGGGAACAGGGTGTCGCCCACCGTGCGCTCCAGCACGAGGAAGGCCAGGTCCGTCTCGATAATGGTATCCCCGACCGACTGTACCGTCTCTTCCACGGTGGTCACGGCCGACAACGCCTCGCCCAGACCCGTGTCCACGCGGGTGAGGCCGCCATCCACCACACCGAGCAGCTGCTCCGCGCCCGCGACGGCCTGCACCAGCGAGGTGGTAATCCGCGCGTTGAGCGACCAGCTGAGCAGGGTAACGATCAGGCAGACAATGACCCCGACTACCGACAGGGCAACGGCCGCGCCGGCGATTATCTTCTTCCATGTGGGCATGTTTCTCTCTCCAGTTCGGAATAATTACATCGTAACAGGATAACGATGCCCACTATTATATGCCCAATGGCCCGGCGGGCGAAGAGTCTTCCGCGCAGTGGATAGTAAAAAAGGTCTCGCCGCGCGGCGAGACCTTTTATTACCGATCACCAACCTGCTGATCACTGCCCACTATCCACTACCCACTATCCACTAATTATCCGGGAAGCGGATCGGATCGCCCTCCTTCGGCGGCGTGCCTGTCGGGCCAATCACGCGCATCGGGGAGACTGCATCGGTGGAAACGCCCAGTTGCATGGCCGCGCGGGCGATCTGCTCATACGCCTCGCGCGCATACATGGCCGCCGTGGCATAATCCCAATCGGCGAACGCATCCTGGGCGGTCATCGCCGCCGCGTCGGCCGCGTCCACGTAAGCCCACACCGTGTCCGCGTCGGGGTGAGCCTCAATCCCCGCCAGCACGGCATTGGCCCAGTTCAGATAACCGGCGAACTGATAGCGGTTCATGTTGTCCTGATTGAACACGCCGAAGCGGCCGCTGAGGCCCAGATAGCTCATGATCGAGTCGCCCTCGTCGCCCGACCAGGCGAAGTAGAACTGTCCACCCGGCCCATAGTCGATACCCAACTGGGAGTCATAGCCGTCGTGGGGGTGAGAGGTGCCGACGTTATGGCCCACCTCATGCACAATCGTGTCGCTGAATCCATAACCCAGGTCGCGGTACTCCTGCGCGCCGAAGGCAAAGATGTAGCTCGGCGTGCCGTCGACCCAGTTGTCGTCGGCGAAGCCCAGCAGACCAAACTGGGTGTTCATCCTCCGCTGGGTGACGTGATAGGCAAAGACCGACGCCACGTAATCCTGCTCGCCATAGCCGGAGATGTAGTCACTATAGTTGCGGTCGAAGTGACAGAACAACTGCGCAAAGGCCGTGCCGAACTCCTCCCAGCAGCCGGAGATCGACAGCCGCTCGGTGAAAATGCCCAGCGCGCGCCGGGCGGGGAGGTCGGGCCGCCGGTTCAGGTCCTGGGCGGTCATCCAGTCATAGTACGGCTGGTAGCTGCCCAGTTCGGCGGCGGCGAAGCCGGCGTTGTAGAAGTCGGTGCCCACCTCGCGACGGCCGGCGTCAACCTCGAACATCTCCACATGGGCCACCTTGTGCCCGTCCGGCCCGGGCGAGCTGACCAGCGGGTCGTAGAGCGGCGACGGGGTGAACAGCAGGTTGATGGCCACAAAACGCGCCACCAGGCCCAAATCCTGACCCAGCGCCGCCGGGTCGCGGTAGCCGCCGTCGGTGTACTCCCAGATGGGCGGCATGCGATACTCCTCCACGCCGTCGCCGTCCAGGTCGGGGGAATCGACGGCCCAGTTGTCGGTCCATGCCTCCGGCCCGGCCGAGAGGTCATAGAACCACGTGCGGCCGTGGCTGCCGCCCCAGGCGATGATCTTGCGCGAGGCGCGGGATTCGCCGAAGTTATAGCCCGTGTCGGGGTCGGCGTAGTCGGTCTTGGTATAAACGTGGAACTGGAAGTCGGGACGGTTATACCAGTTAATGAAGAAGATGGTATAGCCCTCGTCGGTATTCACATCCAACCGGCCGGCGTTGCTCATCAGCCACTGCTCGGTGGAGGGCGCGTCGATGTACCAGACCGGGTCGGTCACGTCGAGTACGTTGCCGGCCTGATTGTTATATTCCGCCTGGAAGATCGTCATGGGGCCGGGCGCGGCGATGCTCGCCAGATAGCCGAAGAAATCATCCTCGAAGCCCTTGCTCGCCCACTTGTAGTTGTATTTGAAATTGAACTGCAATCCCATATCACGCCCCGCCAGGCCATAGAAGGCCGGATAGCGCACGATAGGGGCGTAACCGTCGGGGAGCCATTCCTTCAGGTCGTTAAGCGCGAAATCACCCTGCTCATAGCCGACAAACACAACGTTGATCGGCACCTTCTGCTCATATGTCACGTGCGCACCGGGTTCCAGACCCGGCGACGCAGCTTGAGACGCGGGTGCGTCCCCCTGGGCCAGCGCCACCGCGGGGATGAGCAACAACGCCAGCGCCAGCAACGCCAAAACAGCCCGACGCCTCCACATAGTCGAACGAATAACGTGGTTCATCCTGAAGCATCTCCTATTCAATTGGACCGACAGTTGATAAAGCGCCACTAATTGGCGCGTCCCCTGGCCGAAACAGTTCGTTGCGCCGACGACGGCGCTCACTTCATAGAATACTCACCTGATTGTCAATGTCAACCACCGGAATACGACTATCGGCGACCATCCGCCACACAGGTTCCACAGGCCGGCCCCCGCGGTTGCCGCCGTCGCCCCGGCCCGTGGTATAATGTCCGCAGTCCAATCGGCGCGAGAGCTATCGATGTCATTCTCACCTTCCGACGACCGTTCCGTCCTCATCGTCGACGACAACGCCTTCAACCGCGGCGGCATTGCGCTCTACCTGCACACCCTGGGCTATTCCCTGGCCGAGGCGGGCGATGAGGCAGGCGCATTGAGCGAAGCCATACGCCGTCGGCCGTGGGCGGCGGTGGTCGATATTGTCATCCCGCCGACCGCGGACACCCAGGCGCTGCTGAGCCAGAGTGTCGGCCTGCGGCTGGTGCGCGAATTGAAGCAACTCGACCCGGCCATGGGCATCGTCATCTTCTCGGCCCACGAGGATCGCGGCGGCGAGGTGTGGGATCTGGTGCGCGACGGGATACGCGGCATCGCCTATCTGCTGAAGGGCGCGCGGCCGGAGCTACTGCTGCAAGCGCTCCACGACACGACGGCCGGGCGCGTCGTACTCGACGGCATCTCCCCTGCCGGCCGCCCCGGGCTGGCCGAGGAGATCCGCGAGCGCCTGTCGGCCGAGGAGCGGCCATGGGTGGACATGGCCGTGGCGCTGCTGTCCGATCTGTCGGATCGGGAGCGTGAGGTCGCCCTGCGGCTGGCCAACTCGCAGAACACAATCGGCATTGCCGCCGCGCTGAACATCAGCATCAAGACGGTCGAGAACCACATCGGCCGCGTCTACGACAAGCTGGGCCTCAGCAGCGTCGACTCGCGCGCGTCCAATCTGCGCAAGTCCGTCTTGCTGGCCAAGGCGTGGATGATCCACGAGCTGGACGACGGCCGGGCCGCCCCATGACCCAACGCCGCTATCTGCGCGACCCGCTGGTCTGGCTGCTCATCGCCACTGCCGCCCTGTCGCTGCTGGGCCTGTTCAACATCGCCCGCGAACTGGGCACGCCCTTCGGCGGCTACATCAGCTACCGTCGCGCCCAGGTTCCCACCGGCGAAGTCGACCTGAACACGCCTGTCTGGTGGTCGGGGCTGATCCACGACCGGCTCGTTCCCGGCGCAATTCTGCTGGCGGTGGATGGCCTCAGCTATTACCCCAATGCCCGCGACGTCTACCGCCAGGCGGCCGAGAAGGGCCGCCGCACCGTGGCCGTCGAATTCCGCCGGCCGGGCGAGCAAACCCCCGTCATGCGCAACCTGAGCGTGGAACGGTTTGGCCGCATCGAGTTACTCGACATCCGGCTGCCCGACCTCATCATGGCCACGGCCTTCTGGCTGCTGGCCGTCGTCGTCTACCGGAGCGCGCCCGACGACCCCACCAACCGGGCCTTCACCCTCTCCATGGCGCTGGTGGGTCTGTTGCGAGCCATCTACGTCCATAGCCTGTTCTACGACAATGCTCTCTCCACCTTCCTCGAAGTCGTCATCCTGACCACAATACCCTTTTTCGGCGTCTCACTCATCGTCTTTGCGTCCCACTTCCCGGTGTCGACCAGCCATCGTTGGCGCGCGCCGATCGTCGTCGCCGGGGTGTTCGCCGCGGGAGTCGCCCTCTGCGGCGTTCTGGCCCAGCTTCCGGTCTTCTCACCGGAGCAACTGCTGACCCTGGCCAGGGTCAACTACTTCGGCATCGTTGTTCTGTTCCTGCTGGGCATGGGCGCGCTGACGGGCAGGCTGGTCTGGCGGCTGACGCAGCGGCCTCGCCTGAGCCGGCGGGAAAAGCGGATCATCCTCGTCGTCCTGCTTGGAATTCTGTTTGCCTCGCCGATGCTCCTGACGACGACATTCTCCTGGGTCATCATCGACGGCAAGCGCGTCAGCTATTTCGTGCGCGGGCTGGACCTGCGCTATCTGGCCCTGGCCGTGCCCCTGACCTTCGCCTACGCGCTGGTCCGCTACCGCTCAATGCGCTCGCCCTCGTTGCTGTTCGTCTTCGTCATGCTGCTCTCCTTCAGCGCCATCCTGGCCGCCGCGGGTGCGTGGGCCTGGACATGGAATCACACGGGATGGCCCGCCAATGGGCTGCGCCCGCCGTTCCCCTCGCTCTTCACAATCGCCTTGATCTCCGGCCTGCTGTGGGTGCTGGTGGCGTCGGCGCGTGGCGTGCTTGGGCGTATCTTCCACTACGAGCAACGAGCCTACGGCGCGGTTCGCGATTTCGGCCGCCGCATCACCGCGCAGGCCGATCTCCACGATCTGCCCACGGCCATCGTCGCCGCGCTGACCGAGGAGCTGGATCTGGAGCGAGCGGCCATCTGGCTGGCCGGGGAAGACGAGACGACGCTGGCGCTGGCCGGACAGGCCGGGTGGGTTCGTGGCTCGTTGCCGGCCACGCTGCCGCTCGACGCCACCGCGGGCAGCCATAACGCCAACCACCGCCGTGCGGCGCTCTCCGGCGCGCCGCTGCGCATCGACCCGGCCGGCGCGCCTCCCGGCTGGCTGCGCCCCATCGCGGGGGGCAGGCGGTTCGAGGTGGCGCTGCCGCTGGTGGGCGAGGATCGGCTCATCGGCGTTATCGCCCTCGGCCCTCGCTGGGACGAGGGGGTCTTCGACGATCGCGACCTGGACAGCGCCGAACTCATCGCCCAGCAAGCCGCGCTTTTTCTCGTGGCCGCGGAGCGCGTGGCCGAGCTGCGGCGCGTGCCCGGCCGCATGGCCGACGTGCAGGACCGCGAGCGCGAACGCGTGGCCCAGGAACTCCACGACACCGTCCAGCAGTTCCTGGGGCGATTGCCGTTTCATCTGGCCGTCGGCCGCGACGCCGCCAAAACCCACCCCGAACAGACGCGCGAAATCCTCGACCAGGCCATCACCGACGTGGGCGAGGCGGCGGCCACCGTGCGGCAGATCCGCCACGACCTGGCCCCCAGCCAACTGGAGCGCGGGCTGGCCGTCTCGGTCAGCGAACTGTGCCGCCGTTTCGAGCAACGCACCGGCATCGCCGTCACCGTCGCCATCGACCCGGCCATCGACGCGCTGACGACGACCCCCACCCGCTATGCCCTCTATCGCGTCATCCAGCAGTCGCTGGATAACGTGGAATCCCACGCCGCGGCCACGGCCGTGAGCGTGACGCTGACCTCCGTGGGCGACGCGGTGACGTTCGCCGTCAGCGACAACGGCCGCGGCTCCAGCGAGGCGGAGCGCCACGCCGCCCGAGAGCGCGGCAGCTATGGGCTGGAGTCGATGCGTGTCCGTCTGGTGGCCAACGGCGGCGAATTCCGCCTGGAATCGGCGCCCGGCCGCGGCATGCGCGTCAGCGGCAGCGTCCCTGCCTCGTCCTGACCGGTACTATCTGCCTACGTAAATCATGGAGAAAAGAATAGGGGTTTACCCTGACGCATGAGGAAACCGTACCGCATATAATAGGTACATAATTCTCTCGTGCCTCATAGTTGAAAGGCCTCCGGAATACCCTTTCCAGGGGCCTTTCAACGTAATATTCGGCCCAAATTGGGGGATTTCCCCTCTGGCGCTTTGCCCATTAATCCGTTATGCTATAGAAAAGGGTGGCGCGACTCATCGCGCATCCCCGGGTCGCGCCGGAAAAGGGGAAGCCCCGCGAGCCATTCGGCTCGCGGGGCTTTTCATATCATCAAGGCCGAACCGCGCAAGATTCTATTGCCCCGTACGCGGGGCGGCGTTGGATGCCGAACTCGCGGTCGCCGACGCGGCGGCGGCCAGGCCGGCGCCGAAGGCAACGTCATCGAGGAAGAAGTTGCTGTTGTTCGAGCCGTCCGTCTGGGCAACGAACGCCAGTTCCACGTTCTGCCCGGCATAGGCCGACAGATCCGTCGTGCCGCGCACCCAGCCGCCCGTTGCAGCGCTCGCACACAGGTCATACGTCTTGACGACCGAGCCGTTCACGCGCACGCCGGCAAAGTCATAACCGCAAAAACTCTCCTCGGAGCCGACGGCATAGTAGTAGCTCAGGACGGATGACCCGGCGGGCACGGTCACCTGCTGCGTCAGAATGGAAACCTCATTGTCGTCGCCGCCCAGCCAGACGCTCCACGTCCCACGCAAAGCCAGTTCGTTGGCATTAAAGTCATTGACAACGAGGGCGTAACCTTTCGCCGACGACTCCACCCAGCCGACGCCCGGCCCCTGCTCAAAGTCGCCGTTGACCAGTGGGTCGGGCGGGGGGGCGGGCGGCACAAAGGTAACGAACGGCGTATAGGCGAAGTTCGTCGCCTCTACCGGGTTGGTGTAGGACGCGATCCAGTCGATGTAGCGCGAGACGCGGGCATAGACGCCGGGGTAATTGGGCACGGCGCAACGATAGCCGAAGCTGACGACGCCGGCCAGCCGCCAGTTGCCGCCGCCCGCGTCATAGACCAGCGGGCCGCCGCTGTCGCCCTGGCACGAGTCCTTGCCGCCCTGCTGGAAACCGGCGCAAAGCATATTGGCGGTGAGGTTGCCATAGGCGTTGATGCAGTCGGCGTTTGATATGACAGGCACCTCGACCTCGTAAAGCCGGGGCGTGGAGCTGCCGCCGAAAGAGAGGTTGCCCCAGCCGGTCACCGTCGCCATCACCCCCACCAGGTCGCCGACGTTCTTCGGAACCAGGTCAACAAATTCAATCGGTAGCTTGCCGCCTCCGCCGGGCCGCTCGTCAATGGGCGAGGCCAGCCGCAACAGGGTGATGTCGTTGTCGTTGGTGTCGCTGTCCCAACCCGGATGGACAATGATTTCGGCCACCCCGACGCGCTGAAAGCCCGTTTCGGGCGCGGATCGATCGTGGATGCCGGCCACCACGTCCAGGTCACTGCTGGTGAGGGGCGTGTCCCACTCCGTGATGCAATGCGCGGCCGTCAGCACCCAGTCGCGGGCGATGAGCGAACCGCCGCAGAACTGGCCGCCGCCGGGCGAATAACCGGTGAGCACCAGCGCCACCTGCCACGGCCATTCGCCGGGGT
>JACDJB010001740.1_pt1 | contig 17024 bp, 16 predicted proteins | sample 7454121 | NCBI WGS metagenome assembly JACDJB01 (sample SAMN14253290, study PRJNA609438) | sludge metagenome | isolation source: sludge after 25d culture with pyrite | collected 2018-12-20 | reverse complement strand
TCTTTTTTTGAAGACTGCCGGCAAATAGTTTCAACAGTCCCTGAACAGAGTTCACTATGATAATGATCGGTCTATTGTCCTTTGTGTTTTTGTCCGGCCTCTTCATCTGGAAGCCATGTTCTCTCATGTTTTCTATTCGGTACGCTATAAGAAGGATTAAACAAGTCGAGGGCCGTCAACATCATCAATTGGTTATAGATGACCGGCGGTGAGTTTTCTGAAACCCAAACCTTAACTTACAATTGGAATGTAGAGTAATAAATGAAAGGGGGGAATTTTGTTGGAATCGGATACTATGGTTGCAATAGTGAAGGAAAGGCGGGAGCCGGGCCTGACGCTGAAAAGGGTTCCGGTCCCGCGTGAACTCGGTCCGCACGACGTGCTTGTGAAGGTCAAGCGAGCTTCCATTTGCGGGACCGATCTTCATATTTACGACTGGGACAAATGGTCGCAGGAGAGAATCAGGCCGCCTCAGATAGGAGGGCATGAATTTACCGGAGAGGTCGTAGACATTGGAGGAGAGGTCTCATCAGTTTCTGTCGGGGATTCTGTAGTCTCGGAAACCCATATTCCTTGCCAGAAATGTCTTCAATGTAAGACCGGGAAGATGCATATCTGCAAAGACATGGAGATCCTCGGTGTTCATAGAGATGGGGTATTCGCTGAATATGTTAGGGTACCGGAAGTGGTTTTGTGGAAAGTCGATCCTTCGATTCCTCTGGAGTATGCATCGATTATGGAACCATTTGGAAACGCAATCCACACTGCGCTGGTAACGGATCTCACTGGAAAGAATGTCTTGATCACCGGTGCCGGACCGATAGGCGTTATGGCAGTTGCAGTGGCGAAGGTTTCCGGAGCGGCACAGGTTATTGTGACGGAGATAAAAGAGTTTAGAAAGGGCCTGGCAAGAAAGATGGGAGCGGACACAATAATCGATCCCACAAAGGAAGACGTCCCTTCGAGAGTCAGGTCGATAACCGAAGAAAACGGAGCAGATGTTTTTCTGGAGATGTCCGGCAATTCAACCGCCTTTGAGCAGGGACTTCGAAGTCTTACGAACGGAGGCGTTGTCTCGCTGCTAGGGGTCTTTCCAGGTGATGTGTCATTTGATATAAACGGCCTGTTCACTTTCAAGGGCTTAACTATGTACGGCATAACAGGAAGAAAGATGTTTGAGACCTGGCAGGTGGCGACTCAATTGCTCAAGAACAAGAGGATCGACCTTTCTCCGGTTGTCACACATATTCTTCCGGCCGAGAGATTCGAAGAGGGATTCGACGCGATGAAGAAGGGAATTTCTGGAAAAGTTATCCTCGAATTCTGATTGGTTTTACGGAGGTGTTTAGATGTTTGACTTTAATGTACTCAAGCAGGAGATGGAAGAGCTAGAAGAAAAGGGTTTGCTGGTGAAGATCAGAACACTGGAATCTCCTCAGGGTGCCTGGCTGAATATCGAGGGGAAAAAGGTCCTCAACATGTGCTCAAACAACTATCTCGGGCTATGTTTTGATGAAGAGCTTAAGGAAGCGGCGATCGACGGTGTCAGAAAATGGGGTGTCGGGCCTGGAGCGGTAAGATCGATCGCCGGGACACTTCAATTGCACAATGACCTTGAAAAGGAGCTTGCGGCTTTCAAAAGAGTTGAATCTACACTAGTCGTCCAATCCGGTTTCAATGCAAACCAGGCGGTGATTGCCCCGATCGTATCCGAAGAAGATGCGATTCTCTCTGACGAACTTAACCACGCCAGCATAATCGATGGAGTAAGGCTTGCAAAGGCCAAAAGATATGTATGGAAACATAAAGATGTAAATGATCTGGAGACTCAACTGAAAAAGGCCGAGTCCGATGGGGCAAGGAGAAAGCTAGTAATAACTGACGGCGTCTTTTCGATGGACGGTGATCTTGCTCCGCTGCCTGCAATCGTCGAAAAGACGAACAAATACGGTGCGATTCTGATGGTTGACGATGCTCATGGCGAAGGCGTCCTTGGGAGCCACGGGAGAGGAATAGTCGACCACTTCGGATTGCATGAAAGCGTGGATATTGAAGTCGGAACTCTTTCTAAGGCCTTTGGTATAGTCGGAGGATTCGTTGCTGGCAAGAAGACTCTGATCGATTACCTGAAGCAGAAGGCGCGCCCGTTTCTCTTCAGTTCATCCCTCTCTCCGGCCGAAACCGCTGCGGCAATAGCGGCCGTCAGGAAACTCTCTTCATCCGATGAGTTGGTCAGGACTCTCTGGAATAACGCGGATTACTTCAAGGACCAGCTGAAAGCGTTGGGGTTTGATACGGGGCATACCGAGACACCCATAACTCCTGTGATGCTCTACGATGCAAAGCTTTCCGCAGCGTTTTCCAGGAGGCTCTTTGAAGAAGGGATATTCGCAAGTTCTATCGGTTTTCCTACTGTCCCGAAAGGAAAGGCAAGAATAAGAGTCATGATAAGTGCCGCTCACTCAAGAAAGGATCTCGATTTTGCGGTTTCAAAGTTCGAGATGATCGGGAAGGAACTCGCTGTCATAAAGTAAAAACCTTTCCTTCACCGAAACTGAATATAATGGTCTTGTTGCGGCGGCGGATGCCGCTGCTTTTCGTGGAGGTGTGGCCGTTGTTTATAGCCTTACTGATGCTAGCCGCAGGTTTTATTCTGCTGATCAAGGGAGCCGATTTTCTTATAGATGGATCTGTGGCGATTGCCAAGAATCTCGGGATTTCTGAATTGCTTATCGGACTGACTATTGTTGCTCTAGGAACTTCCGCGCCGGAGCTTGCGGTGAGCGTTCAGGCAGCCGTCAAGGGCTCCGGAATCGCTCTCGGTAACGTTCTCGGATCTAATATCGCCAACATCGCGCTGATCCTCGGAGTCGCGGCTTTCTTGACGCCTCTTGGCGTAAGCAAGACAACTATGAGCTATGAAATACCATTTGTGATATTGATCACTGTTGCAAGCGGAGCACTGATACTTGGAAATGGCAACGGTCTTCAGCGAAGCGACGGAATAGTGTTGACTACTTTCTTTGTCATCTTTATGATGTATGTGTTCGCAATGGCGAAGAGAGACAGAAAGATCTCCGACATTGTTGAAGTAGAAGGAAAGAGAGACATAGAGCTCTTTGAGAAGTATCCGGTACTTGCCTGGCTGGCAACTATCGGGGGAACGGCCGGTGTAATTATCGGAGGTAATCTTGTGGTTAACGGGGGATCGTCGATAGCTCGCGTTTTCGGAGTCAGCGATATGGTTATAGGAACGACTATTGTTGCCTTTGGGACGTCTCTTCCGGAGCTTGTAACCACTGTTGCGGCGGGAAAGAAGAACCGCAGTGATCTCGCCATAGGAAATGTGGTGGGATCGAATATCTTCAACTTGCTTCTTGTTCTGGGAGTTTCGGCAACGATATCGCCTATATTGGCCCACAGGTCTCTCGTTGTCGAAATCTCTTTTGCACTGGGACTCTCCATAGTTCTGCCGTTGCTTCTGCTCAGAACAAAAAGACTTGACAGGCCAAAAGGTGTTCTGCTGATGATTATCTACTGTGCATTCATCGTATCGACAATAATAAGCGGCTGATGAAGGACTGCTGAGAGATTCGCATACATGATCGGAGGTGCTACCAATCCCGACAACTGCAGACAAGACCAGAAGCGAGAAGATCCTCTAGGACGCTAGCCCTATATAAAGAAGATAGTGGAATTCCATGCGGAACTCGTGGTTATCGATATCTCTATTTGCGTAGCAGGCAGTGTCGAACCCGGTCAGCTCGAATCCATACTTTAGGTAGAAAGAGATCGCGGGAAAGTTGCTGCTTTGAGTTTCCAGTACTAGACGTCTCAATCCCTTTTCTTCTTTTTTGCGGTATTCATAAGTTCCGTGCCAACGCCTGTCCGTCTATACTCCTTCCAGAACCAGATAAGGAGAGAATCGTTCCATTCTCGGAAAGAGCAAAAGCCCCAGCTCCTTACCGTTTTCGTGAGCGCCTAAACAATGGGCGACGCCTTGAATGGTTCTTTTATATTGTGGGCAAAGTCTTTAATGTATTGGGCTGAAAACCTCTTAACGGAGATTTGAATCGTCCATATGCCGCTGTCTCGTTCTATTGAAAGGTCAAAGTATCTATCACTTGAATACTCATACCTTACAACTCTCACGGAGAGTGATTAGGGATTGACTTCTCTTATCTCCATCTCTCCGCACTCCTCCCCATTTGCAAAATCTCGGGTCGAACAAAACGGAATTCATTTGACCATTAAGGACTTGCCAATCGTCGAAAGGTCAGTAGGGGAATACTCTTCTTCTATCCGTCGGCAGCGGCGGGTCTTCGATAGTGGCCTTTGCCAGTTCTGCAAAGTTCTTTATGAGCTTCCAGCCTGGCGGGTTACCGAGGAAACCTGCCTGGGTTTCCGGATGAAATTGAACGCTGTAGATCTCCTTTTCTTTGTGTTTGATCATTTGAATAGGGGTTACGTTCCCCCTGGCAAAGAGTTCGAATTGATCTGGAATCGAGGCGACGGCGTAGGCATGATTCTCCCATACGAGAAGACTTCCGTCAAACCCCTCGAGAACCCTGTCCTCTTTCACAAAACTTACTTCGTGCCAGCGGCGCTCCTCACTGTAATATAGAACGGAACCGTACACTCTCGAGACTATCTGATGACCCAGACAAATACCAAGTATAGGGACTTCGCCCCTCAGTATTATTTCTCCGCCCTGATAGACTTTATTGTTCCAGTCGATGTAGTTCCTCATTGAATCGCCGCCTGCAATAATAACGCCTGCGTATTCGTTTTCATCTTCGGGAAGCTCATCGTTGAATATCTTGAAGATCCTGTACCTGATACCCTGTTCCGCAAGCGAACGCTCTATCGGTGATAGCTTGGCTTCATATGCCGGGTCGTTCAGAAAGAGGGCAACGACTCCTCTATTATCGTACGAAGCAGTAAGCATAGTTGGAAAGAAACATGCAAAGATAACCAGTGCAAACAAACGTATAATTGACTGAGCAGTCTCTTCCTTCATTGACTCTTGACACCTCTCACAGCGAATGATAAACTACTATTTGTGCGATGCCGGGGTGGTGAAATTGGCAGACACGCATGATTCAGGTTCATGTGGGCATACCGCCTGTGCGGGTTCAAGTCCCGCCCCCGGCACCAAGAATTCCACGAGAGGACGATTATCCGTCCTCTTTTTTCTGGAATTAGCGTGCAATTAAAACTTTTCATCGATAATTCCTTCTATGAAAACCAATCTACTTATAGACCGGCCCTCTTAAATAGAAGTTCTCTTACACTTGAAAACTCCGTTCCAAAATAGCGATCCTCTCTGTGATCGGGAACGATGCCTGCAATCTCTTCAAACAACTGCTCTATAACATCACCGGACTTCTTGGGATGTCGGAACGACAGAGCTCTGAATGCGAGAAGCGCCTCAATAGAGATAAGGGTCGCAACGTTGTCCAGTATCGACCAGAGTTTTCTTGCTCCCCAGGCTCCCATGCTCACATGGTCTTCCTGAAACCCGGATGTGGGAATCGAGTCGGCAGAGGCCGGATGCGCAAGGGTCTTATTCTCTGAAGCCAGTGCGGCAGCCGTGTACTGCCAGATCATGTATCCGGAATTGAGACCTTCTTCTCCGTTTGTCAGAAAGGCGGGCAGATCATTTAGCTTTGGATTCACGAGTCTGTCTATTCTTCTCTCAATCATATTACCGAGGTCTGTAAGAGCTATTGAGAGGAAGTCTGCCACTAGAGCTACGGGCTCCCCGTGGAAGTTGCCTCCGGAAATCGCGTCCCCGTTTTCGAATATCAAAGGATTATCGGTCGCCGAGTTGATCTCGGTCTCAAGGACGGTTTCTGCGTATTCGATGGTATCCTTCACCGCTCCGTAAACCTGAGGGATAGTCCTGAGCGTGTATGCGTCCTGAACTCTATCGCAATCGAGATGAGAAGTCCTTATCTCACTTCCCTCGAGAGACTCTCTAAGCTTTTTCGCAACATATGTCTGACCGCGATGAGGTCTTGCTTTGTGAACTCTCTCGTCAAATGGAGAGGTACTGCCCGTCAGCGCATCGACGGACATCGCAGCTACAAGGATAGCTTGATCGAGTAACCTCGACGCAGTATAGGTTGAGCACCCGGCCAATCCGGCCATCAGGGCGGTTCCATTCAGAAGGCTGAGACCTTCTTTGGCCTTCAAAACAAGCGGTTCAAGGCATTTGCTGGCAAGAGCCTGCGAGGAAGAAACGAGCTTTCCGTCAACGAGGCAGTCCCCCTCACCAATAAGCGTCATCGCTATATGTGCCAAAGGGGCAAGATCGCCGCTCGCTCCAACGGAACCCTTTGCCGGGACAATCGGTACGATTCCATTGTTCAGCAGATCGAGAATTCTCTGAACCACACACTTTCTAACTCCTGAATAGCCCTTCAGGAGTGAATTGGCTCTAACCAACATTACCGCTCTGACATGTTCTTCTTTCAGTGGTTCGCCCACTCCGGCCGCGTGAGAGAGAACGATATTTCTCTGCAGTGCGTCCAGGTCTTCCGGGGAGATCCGATGATCGGCCATAACTCCAAATCCCGTATTCACGCCGTAAATCGTCTTCTTCATGCTATTCGTTTCCAGAGACTCTCTTCTTTCATCGAGAAGTTTGGCAGAGAGTTCATTGATTGAGCAGAACTCATTTCCGAATGCTACATTGTAGAGACCAGAGAGTGTCAAATGTTCTCCATCGATTTGCACCTACCCACCTCCAGAGAGAGTTATCAAAATTGAAGAGTATGTTCGATCTTTCATCATCAGGCAGTCTCCATCAGAAAAAGACTTACCACAATCGCTCTATCTAACCCACTCAAGGCCCGGAATCTCGACCTTCTTCTCGAGTATGCTGAAAAGCTTTGTGAAGAAGAGAACCACAACGAGATAAATAACGCCAACCACGAGATAGACTTCGAAAAACTGGAAGTTTCTAGAAGCTATGAACTTTGCCTGGGCCATAAGTTCCGGTGCTCCAACTATATAGGCTAGAGAGGTGTATTTCAGGAGGTATATGAACTCATTTGTCCACGCCGGGATAACTCTTCTAAACGCTTGGGGCATAATAATCTGCATTATCGCCTGCCACTTTGTCATTCCAAGGGATCTTGCGGCTTTCATCTGGTTCCCCGCAATGGACTGAATAGAGCCTCGCAAATACTCTGCTTGATAACATCCGCTGTTTATTGCGAAACCGATTATCGCCGCGGTGAAAGGCGTTAGGTTCATTCCAAGGGGCGGAAGGCCGTAGTACAGAATAAACAGCTGAACAAGCAGCGGAGTTCCCCTGATCACTTCAATAATCGCCGTAGAAATAGCATAGAAGAACTTGTTTCCATATACTCTTGCGATTGCAAGAATCACCCCAATTACAAAGCCTATGACCACGGCTATAAGAGTCATTTCCAGCGTTACGCCGAGCCCTTCAAGGAGTTTTGGCCAGTGGTTGACAACGATCTTCCAGATTCTCTCCAATTCATTCACTCCCCGTACAGCTCGTTGAGCTTAAAGAGGAATTCCTTTGTGCGAGGGTTCTTGGGGTTCTTGAACATCTCTTCTGGAGAACTCTGCTCGACTATGTGACCGTGCTCCATGAAGATGATCTCGTCCGAAACGGTTCTGGCAAATCCCATTTCGTGAGTGACTACCAGCATCGTCATGCCGCTTTCAGCCAGATTCTTCATGACTGAGAGGACCTCGCCGATCAGTTCTGGATCAAGTGCAGAAGTCGGTTCGTCGAAGAGGATAATCTTCGGTTGCATGGCAAGCGCACGTGCTATCCCGACTCTCTGCTTCTGACCGCCAGAGAGCTGAGCAGGATACAACTTCGCTTCCTTCTCGAGCCCAACTCTTTTCAGCTCCTCCATTGCAAGGTCCTTTGCTGCGCTCTTTTCCATCTTCTTGACTTTTGTCAGGCCGACCATAACGTTTCTGAGAGCTGTAAGATGATTGAACAAGCCGAAATCCTGGAACACAAACCCTATCTCCTGACGAATCTTGTTTATGTTCTTTGCAGAAGTGATCTCTTCATTTTCAAGCCAAATTCTGCCGTCGTTTGGAGAGACTAGCATGTTGATACAGGCCAGGAGAGTGCTCTTTCCGGTTCCGCTCGGGCCGATTATCACTTTGGTCTCTCCCTCTTTCATTTCGAAAGATACACCCTTAAGGACTTCATTATCGCCAAAGGATTTCTTCAGGTTCTCGACTCTTAGCACGACTTTATCGTTGGTCATCTTACCGTCTCCTTTATATCGAATCCGGGTACTGCAAGGCGTTTTTCCACGCTTCCCAAACTCTTGTTAATAACGATCGTAACGACGAAGTACATTGCGGCCACTGTGAGGTAGATCAACATGGGCTCATACTTCGTGGCAATAATGTATCCTCCCTGACGGAGAAGCTCTGTAACTCCTAGAGCGTATGCCAGCGAGGAGTCCTTCAGTACGATAGTGAACTCGTTTGTCCAGGGTGGAAGAGCGATCCTCACAGCCTGGGGAAGTACGACATTGATGAATCCATTCAAATTGGTCATTCCCAATGATCTCGCAGCTCTCATCTGACTAGAACTTACGGAGTTGATAGCTCCCCTGAAGATCTGGGACTGATAGGCAGATGATCGGAAGCCAAGCCCGATTACGACCGCGGCAAAGGGAGAGAATCTTATTCCAATTCTAGGAAATCCGTAGAATATGAGAAAGAGGATCACAAGTTCAGGGATGCTCCGCAGAACTTTTTCGTAGACCGCGATGAATACCTTAAGCCATTTATTGCCGTACACTTGACCAAAAGAAATGGGGAGGGCCAGAATCAGGCCCAACCCCAGAGTTAGAAACGTTATTTGAAGTGTTACCCACAATCCTCTCAGAAGTGCGGGCAAAGAATCGACTATTAATCCGAGTTTATCTATGGCTACCTCCGCCCTTCAATCAGAAGTGCTTTAGATTAAGTTCGTTCAGTTTTCCGGATTCTTCGAGCCTGGAAATCCCTTCGTTGATAAGCTCAAGAAGCTCCTTGTTAGCCTTGTTTACTGCTATTCCGTAATCCTCGTAAGTCTTGATTATAGCCACGATTTTCACTGGTCTGACCTCAGCGAAGCTTTCAGCAACCGGTGCGTCCAGGACTATCGCATCTACATTCCTGTTTACAAGGTCAGTCATGGCGAGAACGTAAGTGTCGTACCTCTTGAAATCGCCTGTGAGGATCTTCGTTTCAACAAGATTTTCCTCTACCCAGATGTCTCCGGTCGTACCTGTCTGTACCCCTATGTTGTGTTTGCCAAACAACACAGTGACGCTCATTTCGCTGTCTTCTCGAACGACTACGCTCTGATCTGCCGTCCAGTATGGCTTCGAGAAAGAGACAACCTCTTCTCTTTCATCTGTAATAGTCATTCCGGAGATAACGATATCGAGGTTTCCCGACACGAGCGCGGCAATAAGTGAATCAAAGCTCATATCTCTGATCTCGACTTCAAAGTCCATCTCTTCTGCAATAGCTTTGATTAGGTCGATGTCGAAGCCTACAAACACCCCGTTTTCCACAGACTCGAAAGGCGGAAAGTCAGCGCTCGTTCCGACAACGTATTTTGCTCCAAAGGCGAAGCCTCCCAAAATCACCAGAGCAAGCATTACTAGCAATGTTTTCTTCATGATACCCCTCCTTAAACTGAAGATGAATTGATTGTATATCCATTAGCTTTCAATACTGAGAACCTGACTTTCTTCTTGCGCCATGGGTTCAATACGAAATAGAACCACCGCAGTAGAAAATCGATCGCCCGGGCTTCCAAAATCCGTTTTCGAGTTCGACTGTTGTCATCAACGGGCACCGAAACGGTGCCGAAAATCAGAGTGCGCAGCGGATCGCCCATTGATATTATACTCTTTAGCAACACTTGAGCCAAAAACAGCTGTTAACATAGAGATGGTGATTATCATGAAATTAGGTATAGCATTGAGCGGGGGTGTCGACAGTGCCGTCGCGGCCGCTCGATTAATTAGACAGGGAAACGATGTAATTGGTTATCACATGATCGTTATTCCGGGCAGTTCACTCGATAACCCGGCTGTACAAGAGGCAAAAGGCGTTGCCGAACACCTCGGAATAGAGCTGGTGATCGTGGATCTAAGAGAAGAATTCGAATCGATTCTTGAATACTTTGTTTGTTCGTATATGAGCGGAGAGACGCCCAATCCGTGCGTGGTTTGCAACGATTCGATAAAATTCGGGTTGCTGCTGGAGAAAATGAGCTCGTTTGGAGTTGAAAAGATAGCGACCGGCCATTACGCGAGATTGGTCGCGCACGATAATGAGTTATTCATTGCGAGAGCTCTTGATAATTCAAAGGATCAGTCGTATTTCCTCTCGCGAATCAGGAAGAGCAAGCTCGGGAGAATTCTCTTCCCTCTAGGCGACACGACAAAAGTGGAAGTGAGGCAAGAAGCCAGTCGGCTTTCTCTTCCCGTTCATTCAAAGAAGGACTCTCAGGAGATTTGTTTCATACCTCACGGGGATTACAGAAGCTTTCTCAAGTCTCGTGGCGTGAAGGATGAACCGGGGCCTATTGAGGATGAAATGGGTAATCTTCTGGGAAGACACACCGGGCTTTTCGGCTATACGATTGGGCAGCGAAAGGGGATCGGCATTTCGAGCGAGGGACGCTATTACGTGAAGAGGCTCGATACTGATAAGAACAGGCTTGTCCTCTCGCAGAGGGAGAGATTGGTGTCCTACTCTCTCATCGGAAGAGATCTTAATTGGTTTGTTGATCCGGATGAAGCGTTTGATTGCGAGTGCAAGATTCGGAGCTCGATGAGGTCCGTTTCTGCAAGAGTATTCTTAATCGGTGACGATAGAGTCAGGGTAGAGTTCCCCGAAGGAGTTTGGGCGGTTACACCGGGACAGCTTGCGGTATTCTATGTCGATGATTTAGTAGCCGGCAGCGCCTTTATCGAGGGAAATAGCGTTCTTGAAAGTGAAGACGACACGTGATAGAATTCTCGAGACAGGAAGTAGTTCAGTTGGTAGAACGCTGGTTTCGGGAACCAGAGGTCCGGGGTTCAAGTCCCCGCTTCCTGACCAGAGCAGGCCCATCGGGGTCTGTTTCTTTTTTGTGAGGACCAGGGGCAATCACCTGGCTCTCCAGATGATCGTTTGTTTGAGTTGATCTGCTAGAATGTTCTTACAGAGAGTAGTTCTCTTTGTCTTCTCCTCTGATCGATCGATCTGGAGGTGGAACAAATGAAAAGGATAGGGTTCCTATTTCTGTTATTCTCTCTTCTCTTAACCCCAACTGCTTATTCGAGAACACTTGAATTCAAAAGCTGGCAAATATGGGATTTCAGCTACAACGGCATTCATCAGGTTTGTTGCTCTGTCAGCGCCAAAGACGGCGATGTTCCGGTTACGGGACTCTCAATCGAAGACTTCGCAATAACCGAGACTCTCGTTGACGAGTTTGGGAATGTCTTGTCAAAAGCCGAAATTGCTCCGTATCAGAGAGAAGACCAGTTTGGTGGCATCGGATTCTGGGAAAGATCAGTATCTTCCTCGAAAATCGACCTGGTCTTCCTGATCGATAAGACGGGCTCAATGGCGGGTCAAATCGAGTCGATCAAGTCAGAACTGAAGGAATTCGTGAATCGACTTGAAGACGATTCATGTGATTTCAGGGTGGCGGTTTTGCTCTTTGAAGCATCGTCACTGGAAGAGCCTGGAAGAAAATCACCGGACCATCCGTTCCATGGAGTTATGGAAAGGGACGAACTCCTTCTCGCTATCGAGGAAATCGAAACGGCCGGCGAATGGCACATAAACACCTGGAGTTATGACGCAATACTCTTTGGCAGTCAGCTTGACTTCAGAGAAGATTCAAGGGCAGTTATCGTTGTGATTACAGATACTCTCCCAGAGACAGTTTACGGACCGTTCTGGTACTTTTCCGGAGGTAGTGTCGCCACGAAAAGGGCCGTAGAAATCGCGCTGGAGGAAAGGGGCATTGAGCTGGAATACTTCCAGCCCGAGGAGTCTGCTCTGGCTCACATGGAGAATTATGACAGGCTCATAAATCCCGCGTTGAGCGAATCGAATTTCAACTATCTGGCAGGAGCCGTTTCTCTGGGCTGGCCATTCAAACAGGATCTCATCGAAGTCGATGCGCTGCCCGTTTCTGAATCGATTTACTACCTCTCCTGGGAATCCGCTCTTGATGAGATCACAAAGTACTATCGGAAACAAGGGTTCGAAGTTGAAGTGAACGCGAGAAGGGGTGATGAGCAAGTCTCATTCAAGTACTCGCCGTTTTTCGATGAAGAAGGCTATCTGCAGAGTTCAGAGGACTACCACCTTCCTGTTTTCGATGAAGAGGGTAGTGCGTTGCCCGACAAAGTCGTGGAAATGGACTTGCTGAGAGAGTTGGGTGATCTGAAAGCATTCAGCGATTCCAACTGGAACTATGTTGCGAGAGATGGAGTTCTGCAATTGCGGTCGGTTGATCCGGGAGAGTACCTCTATAGACTCTATGGATATGGAAGAAGCTCTTACAGCTATTCAACACTTCGACTGAGAGGCTCAGGAGAGATTTCATTCGTTCAGGGAGAAGTGTTTCCGGATTCCGTTGTTGCCCAGACGGGCGACGCATTTCTCGAATCAGTGAAGATTAGAGGCCTCATGGAGGAGTTTGTCGGCAATAAGATCGCTGTAAATGAATCCAAAGAGTTTGCCGAAAAGTCGTTGCATTGGATAGATGCAATCTCTTCTGACGGACTGAACCTAAGGGAAATGGAAGCTATGAAGAGATTCTATGTATCGATAGGGGCATTTCTCAATGGAACTGCCTATGCGGCAATTGAATCTGAGAGAGTAGAAAATGAGCTGCTGGAAATGGTCCGAGATACGAGAAGAATAGTAGCGCATGCCGAAGAAGTCGCTGACATGATTTCTTCTGCAAAGAACATAATACTCTCCACCGCATCGATTATCGCCGACATTATCTCGGGTAACTGGAGCGGTGTGGCACAGCAGATATCAATCGAAGCACTACTGGATGAGTTCGTAAGTTATGTGAAGAACGACCTGCTCGACGATGTACTTGAAGCTGTGAGGAATAAGCTTAGGGCATATCTTTCCGATCCTTCAAAGGCCGAGGAGCTTCTGAGTCTAATAAAGGGCGACATGGTCGGATGGGTAAAAAGCGGCGAAGACTCGGATGAGGGCAGCGTCAGAGATGAAATCCGGCAGGTCGTTTACACCGACCTTACTTACCGCAATTTCACAAAACCAGTGATCAGAGAGCTTGAGGAGTCGCTGGCGGGAGCAGCGCGTCTGGCTTCATTGCCAATTTCAGATCTCGATCTCTACGCTGCTAGCTGGAGTATGAACAGGGATTTCGCGAACATGAGAACCGAAGTGATGGATCCTCTTCAAGACTGGTCTTTCATGGTTCTCGGAGAACACAAGAGAATCGACAACTGGGAAACGATCCTCGAGATCTTCGAAGAGACGGTTCCTCTGATTGTGGAGCTTCTGAGGCTCATGGAGTACAAAAACCCCGTTCTTGGCGATATTGCAGAGGAGCTTTCGAAGCTCTCGTATGTGCTGGATGCAGTCGGCCTCCTTACTCTGGCATATGAAATATCATTGAAGGCCGATCAGCTTACAACGATGGCAGGAAAGCTAGATAGGGTCAACGACTATCTATTTCCCGAAGACGGTTACTAAAGGTCTTTCATCAATATCTTTTCCTCATCGTCCCACTCGCCCGTATCGACAAAGCCCAGCTTCAAGTAGAATTGGAGCGGGGAAGGGTCGTTGACGACACATGACGTGAAGAGCTTTTCATAACCCTGTGCTTTGAGATATTCAATCAACAGAAGGATAGCGTCTCTTCCATATCCCAGTTTCTGATACTTGCCCCCGATCATGAAGCGCCACAAGGAGGCGTGCTTGACATCTTTCATTCTCGGATCGGGCGTGAAGTCCAGCATAATGAACCCCACCATCTCATCTCCCGCATAGATCGCCCTGAACCACGCGTTCTTTGAAAAGTGAGCCTGAGCTATTGAAACGGCATTTGAGGCCACGGCCCTTTCCTGTCCTTCGAGCAGCGTGCCACTCAAGCGGATAGCGTCGAGCACCGTCTCCTCTGTTATCTCTTCGAATCTAACCCTATATTGCATGGTTCCTCCCTATGTCTAGGCTAATGCCTATGCTCCAGTCAAAATGGAAAAGACACATAGGGCAAAGCCATGAATGTTTTCGGTCGGTTTCGCCTGCCGAAAACGCTCTTCCTTGCAGCATTATATCACCGTACTGCGCTCAGGCATTACGTCATGTCCTGGAAGGGCAAGCTGCGTTGTGTAGAGGCTGTAATAGAAGCCCTTCATACGGATCAGTTCATCGTGAGTGCCGCTTTCTATTATTCTTCCATTGTCGATCACATAAATTCTGTCTGCGTTCTTGATTGTACTGAGTCTGTGAGCCACTACGAAGCTCGTGCGGCTCTTCATAAGATTCCGCATCGCCTCTTGGATGTGCATCTGCGTTCTGGTGTCGACATTGCTTGTAGCTTCATCGAGTATGAGTATCTAGGGATCTATGAGCATTATCCGGGCGATCGCCAGCAACTGCCTCTGGCCACGGCTTATGCTGTCGCCGTTTGAAGAGACAACGGTTTCATACTTGTCGGGAAGGCCCATGATGACATGATAAGCATTTGCCATCTTGGCTGCCTCGACTATCTCTTCAACTGTTGCATCCTGCCTGCCGTAAAGCATATTGTCCTTTATGGTGCCCATGAAGAGCTGGGTATCCTGAAGAACGATTCCAAGCTTTCTTCTGAGTTGCTCCCTGTCAAAGCTCGAAATGTCGTGGCCGTCGACTGAGACTCAAGCTCTTTTCCTATCGCTTTCATAACCTCTGCTTCGGTCTGTGCATCCAGGGCGCTTGTGCTATCGTCGAAGATGATGATAGGAGATCTCGTGGCGACTGCTCTTGCAATGGGCATTCGCTGCTTTTGACCTCCTGAAAGATTTGTCGCCATCTGGCTGAGTTCAGCGTCGTATTTATCGGGACGAGTGCCGATGAGATCAGCAATCCTAGCTATCTCCGCAGCCTTCTCGATTTCTTCTTCGCTTGCCTCCGGTTTGCCTTAACTGATTTTATCTCTGATCTTTCCGGAAAAGAGGATTGACTTCTGGAATACCATTGCAATATTCCTTCTCAACTCATGCCGAGATACGTCTTTGATATCGACTCCATTGAGCAAGATGCGGCCAGAATCAACTTCATAAAGACGGGGAAGCAGACTGACAAGAGATGATTTTCCCGAACGGGTGTCTCCAAGGAACGCGACTGTCTCACCCTGGTTTATTTTGAAGTTCAGATTGTGAAGTATCTTGTAGGCTCCGTCTCCGTAACTGAAGTCAACGTTTTCAAAGACGATAGGACCTCTAAGATCGTGAAATTTTCCGGCCTTTACGTCCTCTTTTTCCGTTTCGTCAAGGACTTCTGCGACTCTCTTTGCAGAGGCCTGAGCTCTCGAAACAAAGATCAACATCATGCCTATCATCATCAACGACATAAGCATTCTGCCCAGGTAGTTTACAAAATCAATTATCTGACCGGTCTGCATTCCTCCGGCTTCCACCTGAATTCCGCCGAACCATATCACGGCAACTATGCCGAGATTCAGTATGAGTGAGAGAAGCGGCATGATAATCACCATGGTTCTCGCCGCCTTCATTGCAGTCGCGGTGTAGCTTTCATTTGCGCCGTTGAACTTGCTTGACTCGAACTCGGCAGAGGCGAAAGACTTCACGACCCTTATTCCAGACAAGTTGTCTCTTACACGAGTGTTCACGTTGTTCATCTCCTGCTGCACTCGAGAGAAGAGGCATTACTCTCTTCATAATGGCGAAAGTAAGATATGTGACAAGAGGGATTATCACAAGGAAGATAAGCGAGAGTCTCCAGCTTATCAGAATGACATTATGAGACTTCCAATGAACAGCACTGGAGCCCTAACGAACATCCTTAGAAGAATCATCACGAACTGCTGAAATTGAACAATATCATCTGTTATTCTTGTGATAAGTGATCCGGTTCCGTATTTGTCTAGCTTTGCGCGTGACAGATAATGTACCTTCGTAAAAATGCTCCTGTGGATATCTGCGCCTGCGTTTCGAGCCGCTATCGACGAAAATATTACGCAGCCGATTCCTCGTAGAACACCGACAAAAGTTATCATTAGCATTTTGCTTCCCGCGCTCACGATTACGTCAAGGTTTTGATCCATGATTCCGACGTCTATGATTTCTTCAAGCAACTTCGGCTGGAAGAGATCGATGGCAACTTCTAGGAACATTGCTAAAGGAGCCAGAACGACGAAGATCCAGTATGGTTTGAGGAATTTGAAGAGTCTTTTCATCCAGTCTTCCACCCCGCATTCCATCGTTTAGGTAGGTCAGGTCTTGATTATCACTTCGAGAGTCTTTCCTTCAGTTTCTTCAATAACCGCTCGAGCAGGTCGCGCTTCTCGACAGAAAAGGTAGAAAAGTTTTGTCTTTCTACGTCTAGCATTGTTCGCTCAAGTTCGACCCGGATCTCTCTGCTCTTCTCTGTCAAATAAACCCTGAATACTCTCAAATCCGATCCGTCCTGACTCTTCTAACAAACCCCGACGACTCCATTCTCGGCACCATTTTGCTCACAGTCGCCGCGGGAAGGCCCATTTCTGTAGAGATTTCGCTTACCGTCCTTCCATCTCTCTCAAAAAAAGAAAGAGAAACGGCGGCTGACCTCGATGAAGACCGAACCTGGAGAAGATTTCGCGCTTCTTGATGAAGCTCGCTCTGCAGACATCTATCAGATGATATACTTTTCACTGTCAGACCCGTACGAACTGGCGGATCTATGTTGAGGTGAGACTTGGAAAGCGATAGAGGACACTATTTAGGGTTTATCTGGCACGCCTCTTTTCTTGCACTGACAAT
>JACDJB010001739.1_pt1 | contig 17033 bp, 13 predicted proteins | sample 7454121 | NCBI WGS metagenome assembly JACDJB01 (sample SAMN14253290, study PRJNA609438) | sludge metagenome | isolation source: sludge after 25d culture with pyrite | collected 2018-12-20 | reverse complement strand
GCCGCTTATAATAAGCCGTACGCTTGGTGATGATGGCGAAGAGGCCCCACCCGTTCCCATACCGAACACGGAAGTTAAGCTCTTCAGCGCCGATGGTACTTAAGGGGCAGCCCTTTGGGAGAGTAGGACGTCGCCAAGCAATATGAGCCATTAGCTCAGTCGGTAGAGCACCTGACTTTTAATCAGGGTGTCACTGGTTCGAGTCCAGTATGGCTCACCATCATTACATAACGATACCTTTTCCAGTGTTAATGACATGGAAAAGGTTTTTTGTTGTTTATTTACAAGTGTTGACATTAATAGCTCGAATATATTTATTGATATGCGTCTTTTTATAAGCATTTCAGATAAAAAACAAGGCTTTAATTCCTTTTTACAGGAGTATCAGCTTTGTTTTTTTGAAAACATCGGAACATGCTTAAGTTGATTGTATTGTGTAAAGGCTAATTTAGAAGTGGATAAATAGGAAAGAATAATAATACATAACAAAAACACGAACATTATTTTAATGAATATGTAAATTAATTCGTTTTTTATTGTTTTGGAGTCGGATTTGTGGTTTACTATAATTGGAGTGTTCGCTTTTATACAATAAAAAGTTAATAATATAAGACTTTTTTATGATTAAGGAGGGCAAAAAAATATGACGCATAAAGTGCTTATTGTAATGGGTAGTGATTCGGATTTAAATGTAATGAAAGGTGCGGCTGAGGCTTTACAAGCTTGTGGAATCGACTACGAGATTCGCGTTTCCTCAGCACATCGCGTTCCTGAAAGAACTGCGGAGTTAGCCAAACATGCAGAAGACAATGGATTTACCGCTATTATTGCTGGTGCAGGATTGGCTGCACATTTGCCGGGTGTACTTGCAGCATTTACGCATTTACCTGTAATCGGTGTACCGATCAAAGGCGGAGCTTTACAAGGGGTTGATGCTCTTTATGCGATCGTACAAATGCCAAAAGGAATACCAGTAGCTACGGTAGCGATTAATGGTGCTTATAATGCGGGTCTTTTGGCAGCGCAAATGCTCGCTCCGCATAATCAGCAAGTGAGAGAGAAACTGCTTTCCTTACGTGCAGAGATGGCACAGGAAGTAGAAGAAAAGGATCGCCAACTACAAGAATTAGGAATTGAAGGGTACTTAAATCGCTAATCATTTTTTGGCTAATCGTTATTGATTCATTGATATAAATGGAGGAAATACCATGATTGAACGCTATAGTCGTCCTGAGATGCGTCAAATCTGGACGGAGGAGAACAAATATCAAGCCTGGCTCAAGGTAGAGGTTTTGGCTTGTGAGGCGTGGTCACTGCTCGGTGTGATTCCTAAACAGGATGTACAGGCGATTCGTGCGAACGCTCGCATTGATGTAGAACGTATTTATGAAATTGAAGAGAGCACACGCCATGACGTAGTTGCCTTTACTCGTCAAGTATCAGAAACATTAGGCGATGAGAAGAAGTGGGTTCATTATGGTCTTACGTCAACGGATGTTGTGGATACTGCACTTTCATATTTATTACTACAAGCGAATCAGATTTTGGAGAAGGATCTTCTTAATTTTATCGAAATCCTCGCTAATAAAGCGAGGGAGTTTAAATACACGTTAATGATGGGCCGTACGCATGGGGTACATGCGGAGCCAATTACATTTGGTTTGAAGATGGCGCTATGGCATGAGGAAATGAAACGTAATTTGGAGCGTTTCCAAAATGCTGTGCAACGTGTTTCTTATGGTAAGCTCTCGGGTGCGGTAGGCACATATGCGAATATTGATCCGTTTGTGGAACAATATGTGTGTGATAAGCTCGGCTTAACGCCTGCGCCTTTATCGACGCAAACGCTACAACGTGATCGCCATGCGGAGTATATGAGTGTGCTCGCATTGATTGCAACATCGTTGGAGAAGTTTGCTGTGGAGATTCGTGGATTACAGAAAACGGAGATTCGAGAGGTAGAGGAGCTCTTTAACAAGGGTCAAAAGGGCTCATCGGCAATGCCTCATAAGCGCAATCCAATTGGCTCTGAGAATATAGCGGGTCTTTCGCGTTTGATGCGTGGCTATATGCTCTCCGCTTACGAGAATGTACCGCTCTGGCATGAACGAGATATCTCGCACTCTTCGGTGGAACGAGTCATTTTACCCGATGCGACGATGCTCTTAAACTATATGTTGAATCGTTTTGGTAATTTGGTGAAAAATTTAACTGTCTATCCTGAGAATATGATGGCGAATATGGAAAAAACATATGGGCTGATTTATTCACAGCGTGTGCTCTTGGCTTTGATTGATAAGGGGTTAAGTCGCGAGGAAGCATATGATCTCGTGCAGGCGCGTGCGATGCAAGCATGGGAGGAACAGGTACCATTCCGTTCGCTTGTGGAGCAGGAGGAAGCCGTACAGACACGTTTAAGTATAGCTGAACTGGATGAGTGCTTTGATGTAAAGCAGCATTTAGGGCAGATAGATATGATATTTGAACGGTTGGGATTGTAATGAACAACAATATAGGAGGCATGAGTATGTCGAACATAAAAGAACCAACATCTGAGCAAATTGCGGAGCAAAAGCTTTACCGTGAGATGGGCATGAGTGATGCAGAGTATGAATTGGTAGTTGGAGCTATTGGAAGAAAGCCCAACTATGTTGAAACAGGTTTATACAGCGCAATGTGGTCAGAGCATTGTAGCTATAAAAACTCCAAGCCTGTATTAAAGCGATTTCCTACCAAAGGTGAACGTGTATTACAAGGACCAGGAGAAGGCGCAGGGATTGTAGATATCGGTGACGGACAGGCAGTTGTATTCAAAATTGAAAGTCATAATCACCCTTCAGCCGTTGAGCCTTTCCATGGAGCGGCTACTGGAGTTGGTGGGATTATCCGTGACGTGTTCTCGATGGGAGCACGTCCAATTGCTGCGCTAAATTCACTGCGTTTTGGCTCACTTGACAATCCGCATGTCCAATATTTATTGAAAAATGTCGTCGAAGGTATTGCGGATTATGGTAACACCATGTCTGTTCCTACTGTAGGTGGCGAGGTTGTATTTGAGGACTCGTATGAAGGTAATCCACTTGTGAACGCAATGGTCGTCGGTTTGATCGATCATGATCAGATCCAAAAAGGGGTAGCTAAAGGAGTCGGCAATCCCGTGATCTATGCGGGTGCAAGCACTGGGCGTGACGGTGTTCATGGGGCGAATTTTGCTTCTGAGGAATTAAGCGATATAACAGAAGAAAATCGTCCTGTTATTCCAATGGGCGATCCTCAATTGGAGAAGGTTCTAATGGAGGCTTGTTTAGAAATCGTGAACCAAAATCTCGTCGAAGGGATTCAAGATATGGGAGCAGCTGGTTTAACGAGCTCTAGTACAGAGATGGCGAGTAAGGCAGGTAATGGGTTGATCCTTGATCTTGATAAAGTTCCTCAACGTGAGCCTAACATGACACCTTATGAAATGATGCTATCTGAAACACAAGAGCGGATGTTATTAGTAGCAAAGCATGAGAATGTAGAGAAGATTAATGCTATTTTCGATAAATGGGGCGTACAATATGCGATTATCGGTGAAGTAACCGATGACAAGCGTTATCGCCTTCAATATAAAGGGGAAATCGTGACTGACCTCCCTGTAGATTCCTTAGTAGAGGATGCACCTGTTTATACGCGTGAATCCAAGATCCCACAATATTATCTCGATTTTGCGAATGCTGCGGAGTTAGCTGCAAATGAAAATGTGCAAGACGCATTTATACAGTTATTAAAATCACCAACAATTGCAAGTAAGGAATGGGTATATAGCCACTATGACTATAATGCAGGTAATGCGACTGCAGTTGCGCCTGGGTCAGACGCAGGAGTCGTTACAGTACCAGGTACTCGTAAAGCTTTGGCTATGTCTACTGATGGTAATGGACGTTACGTATATCTTGATCCTGAGGTTGGCGGAGCGATCGCTGTGGCGGAATCAGCACGTAATGTCGTTTGTTCTGGTGCAAAGCCACTCGCGATTACCGATAACCTCAATTTTGGAAATCCAGAAAAACCAGAGATCTTCTGGCAATTCGAAAAAGCAGCAGATGGGATATCTAAGGCTTGTTTAGCACTTAATGCACCTGTAATTGGTGGTAATGTGAGCTTTTATAATGAGTCAAAAGGTACGGCGATTTACCCAACACCTGTGATCGGGATGGTTGGATTGATCGAAGATGTAGATCATATTACGACTCAATCGTTTAAAACTGAGGGTGATCTGATCGTTTTACTTGGCGATACGTATGATGAGCTTCACGGAACCGAATATCAAAAGGTCGTATTCAAAGAGATATCAGGCAGACCTCCTCAAATCGATCTCGATAAAGAGCAACGCGTACAACAGTTAACCCTTCAAGCGATTCGTAACGGATTCGTACAATCCGCACATGATCTTGCCGATGGTGGGTTAGCTATTGCACTTGCTGAGTCTGCGATCTCAGGTGGTTTAGGTGCTCACATTACTTGGGATAGCTCATTACGTGTAGATCAAGCACTATTTAGTGAATCACAATCACGTATTCTCCTTTCTGTAAAACCTGAGAAAATGGAAGCAATAACGAAATTAGCTGTAGAAAATGGCGTAAACGTAACCAAGCTTGGTCAAGTAGGTGGCGATCGTTTTCAAATTACTTTCAACAACAAGCAAGTAATCGATATGGCACTAACTGAGATCAGCTCGGTATGGAAGGGAGAACTAGCATGCGTGATGAATGGGTCTTCGACGAACTAAACGAAGAATGTGGCATATTTGGCGTCTACGATCATGTAGATGCTTCTCTTCTTACGTATTACGGCCTTCATGCATTACAGCATCGTGGTCAAGAGAGTGCGGGTATATGTAGTACGGATGGCACACAGTTTCTATATCATCGTAATATGGGGCTTGTTACAGAGGTTTTTAATACAGAAACCATTAATACTTTAACAGGATCTATGGCAATTGGTCAGGTTCGTTACTCGACAACAGGTGAGAGTCGTTTACAAAATGCCCAGCCTTTGATATTTAAGTATAGAGAAGGCAATCTTGCAATCGCAACAAATGGTAACTTGGTAAATGCGGAGCCCATTCGCCGTCAGTTGGAGCGTAATGGCTCGATCTTTCAGACAACGAGCGACACAGAGGTAATTGCACATTTGATCGCACGCTCTACTTATGATCGTGTAGAGGATGCGTTAAAAGAAGCGTTAAGCATGATTAAAGGTGCCTATGCTCTATTGATCATGACGGATGATACGCTTGTGGTCGCACAGGACCCGAATGGTTTACGACCACTTTGCATGAGTCGCTTAGGCGAGAGCTATATTTTCTCATCCGAAACATGTGCCTTTGATGCGATCGGTGCAGAGTATGTACGTGATGTAGAGCCTGGTGAGATGATCATTATTGATAAAGATGGACTTCGCTCGACCCGATTTTCTGGTCCTGCCAGACGTGCTACCTGTAGCTTTGAGTTCATCTATTTCGCTCGCCCAGATAGCGACATTGACGGAATCAATGTACACAAAGCACGAAAACGTCTTGGCAAGCAGCTTGCAACAGAGTTTCCTGTAGAGGCAGATGTAGTAACAGGTGTTCCCGATTCGAGTACTTCAGCAGCTATTGGTTATGCAGAAGCAACGGGGATCCCTTATGAATTAGGATTGATCAAAAACCGCTATATTGGGCGTACCTTTATTCAGCCAACACAGGAGCTTCGTGAGCGTGGGGTTAAAATGAAGCTCTCCGCTGTACGGCGAGTTGTCGAAGGAAAGCGTGTCGTGATGATCGATGACTCTATTGTACGTGGGACAACGAGTCGTCACATCGTCAATTTATTACGAGCTGCTGGAGCAACCGAGGTACATGTTCGCATCTCCTCGCCACCTGTAGCCAATCCATGCTTCTATGGAATTGATACATCACATCGTGAGGATTTAGTAGCATCCAAGCATACTGTAGAGGAAATACGGCAGATGATCGGCGCTGATTCGCTTTCTTTCATATCCCAAGAGGGGATGTTAGAAGCGATCGGTCGTGATTCTACTGCATATAAGCGCGGTTTTTGTACCGCTTGTTTTGACGCTGATTATCCAACAGAAATATATGAAGACACGATTAAGCCTTATCTTAAAAATTAGGAGGGGAAAAAATGAGTGAAGCCTATAAGCAAGCAGGAGTCGATATTCATGCAGGCTATGAAGCAGTCGAACGGATAAAGAAACATATTTCCCGCACGAAGCGTCCAGAAGTGATGTCTGCAATCGGCGGATTTGGCGGAATGTTTCAGCTTGATATCGCTAAGTATAAGGAGCCTGTTTTGATCTCAGGTACGGATGGTGTTGGCACCAAGCTCAAAATTGCCTTTGCCATGAATCGTCACGATACGATCGGTATTGATTGTGTTGCCATGTGTGTAAACGATATCGCTGTATCAGGGGCAGAACCGTTATTTTTCCTTGATTATATCGGCTGTGGCCGTTTAGACCCACAAGTGATTGAAGAGATTGTTAAGGGAGTAGCAGAAGGCTGCACTCAGGCAGGCTGCGCCTTGGTCGGAGGAGAAACGGCTGAGATGCCAGGAATGTATGAGAATGGGGAGTATGATATCGCTGGTTTTAGTGTAGGGGCAGTTGATAAAGCGAAAATCATCGATGGCTCGAGCATCAAACCGGGTGATCTCATTCTTGGGATTTCCTCCTCCGGGTTGCATAGCAATGGATTTTCATTGGTTCGCAAAATTTTATTAGAAGATGCTGGCTTAGATCTACATCAAGAAGTAGAGGCGCTAGGTAAGAGTTTAGGAGAAGAGTTGTTAACACCAACTCGCATCTATGTACCAGCGGTGATGAAGATACGTGATCATCAAGCGGTAAAGGGCTTTGCTCATATTACTGGTGGTGGCTTTATCGAGAATATTCCGAGGATCTTACCTGAGAACTGCGGTGCTGAAATCGATTTTGGTTCGTGGCCAATTCAACCGATTTTTAAGTTATTAAAGGAAACCGGAAATCTCGACACAGTGGGGATGTTTAATACCTTTAATATGGGAATTGGTATGGTTGTGATCGTTTCCAATGATCATAAAGAAGAAGTTCAAGAGATCATTGATGCATTAGAGTCGGAAAATGAGAAAGTATATGTGATCGGTCGAGTAGTAGAGGGTGCTCATGAGGTTACCTTTGGTGGGGTGACATTTAGCTGATGAGTAAAATTGCAGTTTTTGCATCGGGAAGCGGCTCTAATTTTCAAAGATTGGCTGATATAGAGAAAGCGGGTAAATCCTCTTATGAGATCGCATTACTCGTCTGTGACCGTCCCGATGCTTATGTAGTAGAGAGAGCTAGAACATTAGGTATTCCCGCATTCACCTTTCTGGCAAGTGATTATCCAGATAAAGCAGCTTATGAAACGTTGATCATTGAAAAGCTAGCGGAGTATCCAGTGGAATGGATTGTGTTAGCAGGTTATATGCGCATTGTCGGTCCGAAATTACTAGAGGCTTTTGAGGGGAAGATGATCAATCTTCACCCCTCTCTTTTGCCTGCTTTTGCTGGTAAGGACGGGATTGGAGATGCTTATAAATATGGCGTCAAAGTAAGTGGAGTTACGGTTCACTTTGTCGATGAGGGACTCGATACGGGTGCAATCATCGCTCAAGAAGTGATCTCAATCGCCGAGGATGATCGCTTGGAAGATGTAAAAACCAAGATTCATGCACTCGAGCATCAGCTACTCCCGCAGGTAGTCAATTTATTGGTTCAGGGAAAAATAATCAAGGATGGACGCAAGGTGAAAATAGTTTAATGAAAATTATCGCAACCTATAGAGATGGGTTGCATTAAACTTATCTTGATAAAGAAAGAGGTGTAGTCGTTGAAGATTCAAAGAGCTTTAATCAGTGTTTCAGATAAAAATGGAGTTATCGAGTTTGCACAATTTCTAGCAGAACAGGGAATTGAGATTATTTCGACTGGTGGTACGTATCAACTGTTACAGGATAATGGGATTAAGGTAACCTATGTAAAAGAGGTAACAGGCTTCCCGGAAATTTTGGAAGGACGAGTTAAGACACTCCATCCGAATATACATGGTGGGCTTTTGTCCAAACATGACGATGAACAACATTTGGCACAGCTAAAAGAGCACGGGATTGATCCGATTCAATTAGTGGTCGTCAATTTGTATCCATTTAAGCAGACAATTGCCAAACCGGATGTCACATTTGCAGATGCGATTGAGAATATTGACATTGGTGGACCAACCATGCTACGCGCAGCAGCGAAAAACCATCAGTATGTTACAGTGATTATCGATCCAAGTGATTATGCAGAGGTAAAAGAACAGATTCTTGCTTCTCAAGAAACAGAACTTGAGACACGCCGGCGTCTTGCAGCCAAGGTGTTTCGCCACACAGCGGCCTATGATGGACTGATCTCTGATTATTTGACCAAACAGGTAGGGGAGGAATTCCCTGAAAGCTTAACGATTACATATGAACGCGTACAAGAGCTACGCTATGGTGAAAACCCACATCAAAAGGCAGCGTTTTACCGTGAACCACTTGCCAAAATAGGTACGATTCCGTTTGCGAAGCAGCTTCAAGGTAAGGAGCTTTCGTATAATAACATTCAGGACGCAGAGGCGGCTTTACAGATTGTCCAAGAATTTAATGATCCTGCGGCAGTTGTCGTCAAGCATATGAACCCTTGTGGCGTAGCAACAGGTGTTACGATTGAGGAAGCTTATCAGAAGGCATATGAATCTGATCCAGTTTCGATTTTTGGTGGGATTGTTGCTTTGAATCGACCAGTTGAACAGGAACTTGCATCAAAATTGAAGGAGCTCTTTTTGGAGATTATTTTGGCGCCTTCATTTACTGAAGAAGCGATACAAGTATTATCCAGTAAGAAGAATTTACGCCTATTAGAGCTCGACCCAGCGGCATATGGTGGAGAAGTATCCTATCGCTATACAAGCATCCAAGGTGGATTGCTCGTGCAAACGCAGGATAAGGGTGTTGTAACACGTGAAGAAATTGAGGTAGTAACAGAGCGTGTACCAACTGAGGAAGAGTGGAAGCAGATGCTCTTTGCTTGGAAGGTGGTCAAGCATGTGAAGTCGAATGCAATTGTAGTTGCTCGCGATGAGATGACGATTGGTGTCGGTGCGGGGCAAATGAATCGTGTAGGTGCTGCTAAGATCGCGTTTGAACAGGCTGGGGAGAAGGCTCGAGGTGCTGTACTTTCTTCGGATGCATTTTTCCCAATGCCAGATACGGTAGAAGAAGCAGCTAAGGCGGGAATAAAGGCGATCATTCAACCAGGTGGATCGATCAAGGACCAAGAATCGATCGATGCAGCTAATCGCTTAGGAATTACGATGGTGTTTACGAAGATGAGACATTTTAAGCACTAAAAGACAGGGGGACGTTTCACATGTCTTCTTGCGACTCTTGAAGATTCAGGGATGTATTGGGGCTAGTGGTTTGTGGGGAAGGGACATGACTTCACAAGTCCGATAGCCCTGCCTGCGAGGAAGTAGGACTGTTCGCTACGACAAATAAAAATGGGTTTTCATAAACTCGCTACGCTCAAACAGTATGAAAACTGATCCATTTTCATTTGCTCCTCTAAGTGGTAGAGCTAAGGATTGTTCCGCAAGCCCCGGCTTCCCCTGATACGAGGTATTAGCAATATTTATCAAGACCAATATTTACGGCACCAGCGGGGAACATCTTGCAGAATCGTGTGAAAAACTCTCCCCCGACGCACAATGTTCGCACAATCCGAAAAAGTGCTTCGAGGTGATCGCGTTCAAAAAGGAAGCAGAGAACCGTCCCCTGCTTCCTTTAACTTAAAGGAGGTGTACTCATACATATGAAAATTTTAGTCGTAGGATCAGGTGGGCGAGAGCATGCACTTGTATGGAAGCTTGCGCAAAGTTCAAAGGTAGAACAACTCTATTGTGCACCAGGGAATGGTGGGATATCACAATTGTCTACTTGTGTGCCAATTGCAGCAAATGATATCGAAGGCTTAATCCAATTTGCGCAACAAGAAGCAATCGATCTGACGGTTGTCGGACCCGAGGACCCGTTGTTAGCGGGGATTGTCGATCGTTTTGAAGAAGCTGGGCTTCGTATTTATGGACCACGGAGTGAAGCGGCTTTGATCGAAGGAAGTAAGGCATTTGCCAAACAATTGATGCAAAAATATCAGATTCCGACGGCTGCGTACGAAGAATTCAACGATTATGAAACGGCGTGGAATTATGTTCAGGAACAAGGAACGCCAATTGTGATCAAGGCGGATGGGCTCGCTGCTGGAAAGGGTGTAGTTGTAGCACACACGTTGGCAGAAGCTAAGGAAGCGCTTGAGTCAATGTTACTTGAGGGCTCATTTGGAAACGCTGGCGCTCGTGTTGTTATTGAGGAGTTTTTACAGGGAGAGGAAGTTACATTGCTTTCCTTTGTAGATGGTGACACTGTATTGCCGATGGAGACAGCACAAGATCATAAGGCAGTTTATGACGGAGATCGCGGACCTAATACAGGCGGCATGGGTTGTTACTCACCTGTTGCTCATATTTCCTCGGAAATAATCGAACAAGCAATACGAGAAATCGTTAAACCTGTCGCATCTGCTCTAGTTCAAGAAGGAAAGTCGTTTCGTGGAATACTTTACACAGGATTGATGATTACTGAGCAAGGGCCTAAAGTGATCGAATTCAATGCTCGTTTTGGTGACCCAGAAACAGAAGTCATTTTGCCACGATTAAAGACCGATCTGATAGACATTATTGAGCAGTCGCTAGCTGGAAAATTGGATCAAGTCAAGTTGCAATGGACCAATCAAGCGGCGCTTACAGTCATCATGGCATCCCCTGGTTATCCAGGTAGCTATCCGAAAAACCTGCTCATTACTGGACTTGATTCTTTTACAGCTAACGATACGGAACTTAGGGTTTTTCATGCAGGGACTCGTCGTGGTGATGACGGCGGATTTTATACACAAGGTGGGCGCGTTCTAGCAGTCACAGCATTGGGGGATTCAATTGCAAAAGCAAAAGATAGGGCATATCAAGGAGTAAAGAAAATCTCCTTTGATGGTGCCCATTATCGTACAGATATTGGTGATCGAGCTTTGTAACAATTATTTCACACACCAGAATAGAATACCTTTCCTATCAGCATGAAAAGCTTCCGCTAAAAGATGAATTGCAACAGCGTTGAAAGGGTTTCTAATAGAAGTTTTTCTTATAAGCCGTCTGTATTGGAAGGTATGTTAGATGGATCTACTTTAGAGCTATTCCTTTTTATAGGAATGGCTTTTTTGACATTGTTCAAAATCTTCTTCTCCGACAATGTATCTACACCAAACATGTCGAGCATTGGACAATACCGTGTAACACCTTCAGCAACTTTCATAGCAGATAAAACTGCCATTATCATTGGCATGCTGCGATAGGGTCTACGTACCATACGTGATGTCGCCCAAGCGAGTCCAGTTAATCCACAAGTAATACGTGTAATTGCATCAATTGTACCGACATTCTTTTTCATCTTCTTGTCCTCCTTTATCAGCGAATACTCACCTTATAGTCTGCCCAAAATACAGGAGAAATGATATGATGAGGAAAAAAAGAGATGGAGGGGAATCATGGGAAATCGTTTTGCCTCACTTACAGCAGAGGATATCATTAGTCTCATCGCAGTGTCCAAAAGAGAAAAAGCTGCCAGTGTCTGGATCAAAAACGGACGTTTAGCTAACTTATTTACAGGTGAAATCGAGCAGGTTCACATTGCTATAGATGGTAAAAGAATCGCTTATGTAGGCGCAAAAGAACCAATGATCGATGCAAATACAGAGATTATTGATGCGCAGCAATACATATTAATGCCTGGGTATATAGAGCCTCATGCGCATCCTTTTCAGCTATATCATCCTTTTTCGTTTGCTGATTATTCTATAGAGCATGGGACTACGACAAATATTGCCGATAATATGAGCTTTTTTAATCGACTTGATCTTGATCACTGGTTTGAACTGATGGAGGAGTTTTCACAGCATCCGGTCAAGTTTTTATGGTGGAGTCGATTAGAACCGCAGTCAGATCAATTAGAGCTACAAAAGCGCTATCAGCTAGATAATATTGAGCGTTTACTACAGCATCCATCTGTAATTCAAGGAGGAGAGCTCAGTCACTGGATTCACCTCCTGTCTGGCGATATGGATATGGCTAGTAAAATGGCTGCAGTGAAAAAAGTGAATAAGCGTATTGAGGGACATGCACCAGGTGCATCCGAGGATACGTTAAATGCGCTCGTTGCGGCAGGGGTAACGAGTGACCATGAAGCGATCACAGCAGCAGAAGTATTAAGACGGCTTCGCTTAGGGCTCTATGCTCCATTGCGACATTCTTCGATTCGTCCGGATTTACCTGTTCTGCTCGAAGGTTTAAAAGATTTAAAGTATGGTTGGGAGCGCTTACTGCTCACTACGGATGGATCAACTCCTCCGTTTCTAAAGCAGGGCTATACCGATATCCTACTCTCGATTGCACTTGAACAAGGCATCGATCCGATCATTGCATATCGCATGGCTACCTTAAATGTAGCGATCTACTATGGGTTAGATGAGCATATTGGTTCTATTGCACCGAGTCGATATGCTGATATCTTGTTTTTAGAGTCATTAGAGCAACCCAAGCCCTTACATGTGATGGTCGAAGGAAAGCTCATTTATAATGCTCAATCTCAACCCAACTATACTGCAGGACTTACCATCGATTGGAAAAAATATAAGCTAGATTATCAGCCTGTGGTAGAATCACTATCGATACAACCGATCGATTTTAAAATACCATGGCAGGACGGAGAGTCATTTCCGATCATTCACCTCATTAATGATGTAATTACTATCCAAGTAGATCGTGTCTTACGTGTTCGTGACGGATTTATTGATCCAGATCAAAAAGGACTACTCTACATCGCTTTAGTCGATCGTTATGGAAGATGGATTACTCGTGGGCTATTAAGTGGCTTTGCTTATGATGTAGCTGGTCTAGCAACTACGTATACGATCAGTACCGATTACCTAGTGATCGGAAGTGATCCAGAAGCTATGCATAAAGCATTACAATATGTTCATCACCATAGTGGAGTAGCCCTTATGGAAGCGGATGGTTCTACCCTCCATTTACCACTCCCTATTGGCGGAGGTTTGAGCTTGCTTTCAATGCATGAACTGATTGAGGTAAGTAGTCGTTTTTTAGAAAGGCTAAAGGAAAAAGGTTTTGCCTTTGATGATCCATATTATTGTTTACTTTTTCTTACATCAACTCATTTACCTAAGCTCCGTATAACTGAAAATGGAGTAATATCCATTAAAGAGCAAAAAATACTATTACCGATGAAGCCTCTGCAATAATTGCAGTGGCTTTTTTGGTTAAATTACAACGTATTTTAAAGATTCTAATAATTTGGTATTGAAATAATACGTCGAATATAGGTATAATTTTGATTGTAATATTAATTAACCATATTTAAGGGGGAATATCATGAAAAGGAAACTTATGCTCCTGTTAACGCTTGTTCTTGCTTTTGGTTTAATTTTAGCAGGATGTGGCGGAGAAAAGAAGGCAACAAGTAACAGCAGCCTAGAATTGATCAAAATTGGTACCCAATCACCGCTCTCAGGATCTAACGCTGGGATGGGAGAACCGCTTAAAATGGGTTCGGAATTAGCAATTATCGATAACAAGGAAAGATTTGAGAAGCTCGGATTTAATATTCAATTATTCCCGCAGGATGACCAGGGCGACCCTGCCATTGGGGTATCCAATGCAGAAATGCTTGTTTCCGACAAGGATGTGTTATTACTTGTAGGTCACTTGAACTCTGGAGTTGTTCGCGCTGCTGCTCCAAAATATGAAGCTGGAAAGCTACCAGTAGTATCACCAGCTAATACAGCAGTAGACTTAACAGAAAGCGGATGGGCAACCTTCCACCGGATCTGTGCCCGTGACGATGTTCAGGGACCTGCTGGAGCAAGATTTGTTAAAGACGATCTTAATGGTAAAAGCGTTTACATCGTCCATGATAAAACAGCTTATGGTGAAGGGCTTTCACAGGCCTTTAAAGATGAAGCTGAGAAGATTGGCTTAGAGGTACTGGGTTATGAAGGACAAGAGGAGGCACAACGTGACTTCTCTGCATTAGTAAACAAGATTATGTCATTGAAGCCAGATGCAATTTATTTCGGAGGTATGTATAGCCAAACAGCTGTATTACTAAAGCAAGCTGTAGAGCGTGGCTATGACGGTTACTTCCTCTCTGGGGATGGTAGTGACGAGGCGAACTTCATTACGATCGCTGGTGTAGAAAATGTGAAGAATGCATTTGTAACTTCTGTAGCTGGAGATGCTACCAAAACGGAAAAAGGTAAACAGTGGAGTGAGCGTTACCAAAAGCATTTTGGACAAGCTCCAAACACGTACTCTGTTTATGGTTATGATGCAGCTCTCGTAGCATTAGATGCTCTAGAAAAAGCAATTAATGAAAATGGCGGTAAAAAGCCAACTCGTGAGCAAATCCTGAAGTTTGTAAGCGCAACCAAAGATTTTAAAGGTGTATTCTCTACGATCACGTTCGATGAAAAGGGAGATAATCTCAGCTCTGATGTTTATGTATACAGCTTTGCTAAGGGAACATACCCAGGAGAAGCTGTTAAGACAATTCCTTCGCACTAAACTATATTATTGCTCCATTTGACAGAAGGGGCGACTATCGCAGTCGTCCCTTCTGTTCATTAATATTGAGTTTCGCTAAAGTATTGTAAAATTCATCTTTAGAAATGAGGTTAACGCATGAATTCCGATCAATTAATTGCAATGCTTCCTCAAGTGTTGATCGATGGTTTGACGTTAGGCTTTCTATATGCGGTTGTAGCGATTGGTTATACGATGGTATATGGAATTCTTGAATTGATCAACTTTGCACACGGAGAAATCTTTATGGTCGGGGCCTTTGTCGGAACGGAAACTCTACTCTTGTTACAGTATTTCGGTATTCTGGACGGGTTAAATCCGTTTGTCGCACTGTTACTAGCTCTTCTGGTTGCAAGTCTATTTTCAGGTGGTTTGGGTATTACCATTGAACGAATCGCTTACCGACCATTGCGTAGTTCACCACGACTGATTGTTTTAATTTCCGCAATTGGGGTTTCTTTCCTCTTGCAAGACGTTGTCCGTTTTACTGAAGGTATGACACGTAACGCATTTTATTTAACGACCCCGCAGCTTTTCTCGGGGAGAATTGAAGTCGCGGGTCTTGTATTACCTATAAAAAGTATCATTGTGATCTCTGCTGCACTTTTGATGATGGTTACACTTACCTATTTTGTTCAAAGTACGAAATGGGGAATTGCGATGCGTGCAGTCGCACAGGATAAATCGACTTCATCACTTATGTCGATCAATGTGAACAAAGTGATTGCGATCACTTTCTTTATCGGTTCATCTCTAGGGGGAGCTACAGGGGTATTATACGCTCAGCAATATGGAGTCATCGATCCGTATGTTGGCTTTCTCATCGGGCTAAAAGCCTTTACCGCTGCTGTTCTTGGTGGAATTGGTAATATCCAAGGTGCGATGGTTGGTGGTGTACTTTTAGGTTTGCTTGAGTCACTAGGTGCAGCCTATATGGGACCACTCACTGGGGATGCCATTACTGCAGAATATAAGGACGTATTCGCGTTTTCTATATTGATAATTGTACTACTCTTTAAACCAGAAGGGCTTTTAGGTAAAGCCGTAAAAGAGAAAGTGTAGGTGAGTGGGATGAATTATTTACGCAATTTATTTAGTCATATGTATGTTCAAGTGGGAGCCATCACGCTTACTGTTTTAATCGCTTCTCTCTGGTTGTTGTTTGCTGAGAAGTCAGTATTTGCCTTTTTGATGATTTTATTCTCGTTATTGATTATTTACTATAGTGACAAGATTCCTATGAAGTACCGTTTATGGATAGGTGTCGCAGTGATGGTTGTTATACTACCGCTAGTTGCTGGTGACAATCGTTATTATATGGAAGTTGCGACACAGGTCGGTATTTTCATCGCTCTCGGTTTAGGACTAAACATCGTTGTCGGCTTTGCAGGTTTGCTTGATTTAGGTTATATTGCGTTCTTCGCAGTCGGTGCGTATACGTACGGAATTTTTGCTACAAAGCAGGCTAATAACTTTATGCCTGATTGGTTAAGCTTCCCCGTCGATGGTAGCTGGTTCTGGGCTTTTCTAATCATAGGGCTGATCGTAGCTGCTATATTTGGGATATTACTCGGTCTTCCGGTTCTAAAGGTACGTGGCGATTATTTAGCGATTGTAACATTAGGCTTTGGTGAGATTATCCGTATTATATTCAACAACTTAAATAAACCAGTTAATATTACGAATGGGCCACAGGGCTTGACACCGATTCAGCAGCCTGAGTTGTTTGGCCTTACTTTGAATACTCCATTTGCCTATTACTTTATTGCCCTTGGAGCCATTTTTATTATTGTCATGGTTAATCGCCGCTTAGAATATTCTCGACTTGGACGCGCCTGGGTTGCAATCCGTGAGGATGAGCTAGCCGCACAGGCACAAGGTATACCACTCGTACGTACAAAGCTATTGGCCTTTGCGATTGGTGCATCCTTTGCTGGGGTCGTTGGTGTTATCTTTGCCGCGAAGCAAACGTATGTCGATCCGACGAGCTTTACGCTGATCCAATCGTTTACGATCTTGGTAATTGTGGTACTCGGTGGTTTAGGAAGTGTACCCGGCGTTATTTTGGGTGCTACTGTTGTGACCGTTCTGAATGCACAGGTTTTAAAAGAACTGGCCAACTTCTTTAACGAACTAAGAGCTTCAGGGATTCTCAATCTACCTAGCCAGCTAGATCCCTCCAAATCGCAGCGATTTATATTTGGTATTTTATTAATCATAATGGCATTGTATCGTTCTCAAGGGT